>Ga0209487_1004131_pt1 | contig 11239 bp, 10 predicted proteins | sample Poulit2012_FD_187524 | JGI IMG/M metagenome (GOLD analysis project Ga0209487, IMG submission 187524) | Agricultural soil microbial communities from Georgia to study Nitrogen management - Poultry litter 2012 (SPAdes) (version 2) | ecosystem: Environmental > Terrestrial > Soil > Agricultural land... | reverse complement strand
AACGCTTGAGCCATATTCCCAAAAATATATGAGGAATTCTATTCACTTTTCATTTGCTCTTAGCATAGCAAAGACGAACCACATATGTCAATAGAATATCGAACAATAAAACAGTATTCCTTTTCATCGTTCGTGTTTAGACTCTTGACAAATTTCTAACACGTTAGAATAGTGATAAAAGACAGTGGATAGATATGCTGTAGTAGGGGACGTTGAAGCGAATAAAGATGTAGATAATGAGTGTAGGCTTAAGTCGAAATAGAGTCTTAACAACGAATAAAATAAATGTCATTTAGTGGGTGTTGAACCATTTGAACGTATACGACCCCTCCTTTCTGACTTATTTTATCGCTAAACAATACACAGTATAGAATGATATTTTAAAGTAAGTTACGTAATTGATCCGTATGTTTATGCCTTTTCTATCAGGAGTGAAATTCCCTGACCAACACCAATACACATTGTCGCTAGCCCTCGTCTGGCATCTCTTCTTTTCATTTCGTGCACAAGTGTTGTTAATATCCTTGCCCCACTGGCACCTAATGGGTGCCCAAGTGCGATTGCTCCCCCATTAACATTGACTTTCTCCTGTTCTAATCCCAACTCTTTTATACATGCTAAGGATTGGGCTGCGAAAGCTTCATTCATTTCAATCAAATCAATGTCTGCCACTGTTAATTTATTTCTGTGTAATAGTTTTTGTGTAGCATAAATTGGACCAAGCCCCATGACTGCTGGTTTAACTCCAGCGGTTGCTGACGAAACAAACCGAGCAATTGGTTTTAAACCAAGCTCTTTTGCGCGCTTCGCATGCATTAACAAAATAGCAGAAGCACCATCATTAATACCGGATGCATTACCAGCAGTAACCGTCCCATTTGTAAAAATTGGTTTTAAAAGGTTTAGCTTTTTTAATGTCGTTGTTGGTCGGGGATGTTCATCTAGAGTAACCGTCACTTTTTTTCCCGTTTGATCACGATACGTTACGGGAATAATTTCATCCGCAAAACAATTGTTTTCAACAGCAATGCTCGTCTTTTCTTGACTTTTTAGCGCAAACTCATCTTGTGCTGCCCGCGAGATCTGGTATTTATTTGCTACATTTTCCGCAGTTTTAGGCATTGAATCTGTTCCATACTTATCATGTAATCCAGGGTTTACAAAACGCCAACCAATTGTCGTATCAACCATTTCCATATTCCCTCGCGGAAATACTGTCTCCGACTTTTTCACCACCAATGGAGCCCGGGTCATACTTTCCGTTCCGCCTGCAATAATAACATTCTCTTCACCTGCCAAGATAGACCGGGCCCCCATACTAATTGCATCTAGACCTGATCCGCAAAGGCGATTAATCGTTGTGCCACTAACGGTCTCTGGTAAACCTGCTAGTAAGAGCGACATGCGAGCAACATTTCTGTTTTCTTCTCCTGCTCCGTTTGCATTTCCAAAGAGAACATCATCAATTTGATTAGCAGGTAAAATAGGGTTTCTATCCAGTAATGCTTTAATAACGACAGCGCCTAAATCATCAGGACGTACATCTTTTAAAATACCCCTATACCTTCCGATTGGTGTGCGGACAGCATCGATTATGACTACCTCGTTCATCGATTACTCTCCTTACCTATGACCGTTTCACTTACTTTATATGTTGCGGTCGTGTTTTTTTCTACTTCTTCCAATGTTGCATTCCCCATAAGCTCAATAAGTTCATACCCCGTGCCCTTCCATCTAAACACTGCTAAATCAGTAATGATCAGATCAGCTATCCTTGTAGAGGTTATCGGATATGTGCACTGCTCTACTAATTTCGGCTGTCCACCTTTTGACACATGCCCCATTGTAATAATAATTTGGTTAGCCCCGATTAATAAATCCATTGCCCCTCCTACACCAATAATACCTTTACCCGGTACGGCCCAGTTTGCAACCATTCCTGTTTGATCAACTTGAAGCGCTCCTAATATGGCAACATCTACATGTCCCCCACGTATTATTGCAAATGAATCCGCACTATGAAAATAAGATGCGCCAATAGCTTCACCAACCGGAAGTTTTCCGGCATTGACGAGAAGTGGATCCCTCACTTCTTTTTCTACAGAAGTAACACCTAAAAGGCCATTTTCAGTGTGTAAATCAAAGATGCCCTTCTTTAAATATTCAGCAACAAGTGTCGGAATCCCGATGCCTAAATTAATAATAGAATGAGGAGCGAGCTCTTCAGCGGTACGTTTGGCAATCATTCTTTTAATCTTCACGCTCTACTACCCCCTTATTTGTTAATATCCGTTTACTTTTAACAATTGCATCGACAAACAAATGAGGCGTAACAATTTCTTCTGGCGATAATTCGCCTTCTTCTACAATTTCATCCACTTCAGCAATAACAAATCGGGCAGCAGTCGCCATATTTGGATTAAAATTCCTCGCCGTTTTATAGTAGATGAGATTCCCTTTTGTATCTGCCTTTAATGCTCGAATTAAGGCTACATCGGCTTTTAAAGCCTTTTCCAACAAATAGGTTTCACCGTCAATTACTTTTGTTTCCTTTCCTTTTGCAAGTTCCGTGCCAACAGCTGTTTTTGTGTAAAAGCCACCGATCCCAGCTCCTCCCGCCCGTAATGCTTCTGACATCGTACCTTGTGGAACTAATTCAATTGCCAAATTCCCATCATTATAAAATTGTACAGCCTCCCGATTACTCGTAAAATAAGACCCGATTGCTTTCTTTATTTTCCCTTGTCGTAATACAAGCCCTAATCCTTCACCAGCTTCACCAAGATTATTGCTAATAATCGTTAAATCAGTCACAGAATGTTTGGTTAGTCCATCGATTAAAGTTAGTGGACTGCCAATAAGACCAAATCCGCCTACCATCAACGTGTCGCCTGTCTTAATCTTCTTTATGACTTCTTGAATCGTTCTTCCTTTCGCTACGCACATTACTTCACCTCCAAAAAAGCTTCGATTTGGGAAACAATTAAAGGCTGTTCATTAAATACAAGTTCATAATGATTAACATTCATATCATAAACTTGAACATGCTTGATAGACTCTCTTGTTTTAGAATAGCCCTCCTCCCGAAATAAAGGGCTCTGATTAGCAATTTTCCCCGTTGCTATTAATAAAAAGGTCTTACAAGTAATCCTTGAACACACTTCAGTCGGCATGAATGAATAAAAACTTTCGAAATCTTGTTCGATTAACAGAGATTCTGACTTATGTTCCCAACCTGTGTCTATCTGCTTCACATCATATTTCACATTTTCTGCTAATACGTCATTCCAGCTAACCCCTAATTTTGTATAAAGTTCCTTTACCTCACTCACATATTTTTGCTCCGACGGGTATACTCCTTCTAACCTTTTTAAGGATGGTAAAACAAGTTTTCTAGACGTCTCATCGGGTTCACCTGCACCATCAAGTAAAATTAATGCCTTTACTTGGGTGAGTTTGCTAGCAACCCATGCGCAAATATATGCACCCATCGAGTACCCCATCAAAATTGGCGCCTTTATATCAAGCGTTTCAACCAATTCAAGTAAATCTTCTGCGTGTGCTCTGATGGATGTGTCTGTAGAAGCGGGGTCACTATTGCCACGTCCTCGAACATCGTAACTAATAAAGCGGTATCTTCCAGTGAACGCTTCTTGAAAATGCTCAAGTTGTTTATAATTTCCCGTTAAACCATGGACAGCAATGATCGTTCCTTGGTCACCTGGTGTATCATGAATACAGAGCGTATGACCACTTTTCAATGTAAGATACTGTCTCACTTTTTTCCCGCCTTTCTGTTTTAATCAACTGTATAAATAGAATAATTTACTCCAGTTGCTAATCGAATTCCTCTTGAGACAAATAGTCTCCGATTTAACCAATCATATTTTGGTACACCCGTTTCAAAAATAGGTGCCGTTCTAAAATAATACTCCTCTGGGTCAACCTCCTCTCCCGCATCTAAACGTTTTAAGATTTTTCTTGAGCCTGTTCGAATACCTCGATATGTCATGATAATAAGCGCGTCATCATCAGTTTCGAGTAAAATCCTGACATCTTGGATAATGGTTCCATCATCACGTACGATAATCCAATCATCCCCGCCTGGTACGACACGGGCGGTTAAGTTTTCCCCGCGTAATTTACCTCCTGTCACTCGAATAATTCTTCGATTTCCAATTGGCGTCTTCCCAGGTAAATGCGCCTTTTCAACGGTTAACTCCATATCACATAAAAAGGAAAGCGAGGGTGCTGTTAAATGTATCATCTAATCACTACTCCTTGTTCTTTTCGAAGATATTTCTTCACCTTTTCCTCATCCAGCTCAACACCTAAACCAGGCTTATCTGGAACATATATAAACCCTTTTTCAATGTGTAAAGCTTCCTTTACAGGATCTTCAGCAAGCCATGTTGGACCAAATAATTCACTTCCGAAGTCTAGGTTAGGTAGTGACGCAAGAACATGTAAACTAGCGGCCGTTCCTATTGAACTTTCTAGTGATGTTCCCCCAAAGCATGAAATACCAGCTGCTTCAGCTATTCCCGCAATTTTAATCGTATTCATCATTCCACCTGATTTATGAATTTTCAAAGAGAATATTGTCGCCGCTCTTTCTTTCGCTAGCCTATAAGCGTCCTGAATTGTCGCAAGCCCTTCATCCGCCATGATCGGCACCTTTTTCATATCAACTAGCAATGCGGCTCCTTCCAGATCTAGCGGTGACAAAGGTTGTTCCAAAAATTCAATTCCTGCCTTAAAAAAGGACTCCATCCATTTCATTGTCGTCACTCGGTCCCATGACCCATTGGGATCAATCCCCATTGAAGCTATTCCTTTAATTCCTTCTGCTATCCTAAGATTCCGTTGTGCATCCTTTTCCGGTACTTCCTTCCCAGATTTTGTTTTAAAGGTTGAAAATGAATTGGCTGAAACACTGTCCTTGGACTCCTGAATGTCTCCCTCTTCTGTACCAGAGGCCAAGGCCCATCTGACAGGTATTTTATCTTGATATAAGCTCCCTAATAATTGATGAACAGGGACCTGGTATAATTTCCCAAGTGCATCAAATAATGCCATTTCAACTGTCGCTTTAGCAAAGGGATTTGCCCGAATCCGTCGATTCATTCGTTGTACCACTTTCTCTATAAAAGTAATTTCTTTATCCAATATAAGCGGTGTGATGTATTGATTGATAACGACCTTCATTGTCTCTACACTTTCGCCATTCCACCAAATACCTGGTGTTGTTCCTTCTCCGATGCCTATAATCCCGTTACTTAATTCAACTTGAATGAGCACAAAGCTTTTGACAGATACTTTCTCCGTAGAAAATTGATGTGGTCGTTTTATTGGTATATCTATTAATTCCGTTTTAATTCGTTTAATTTTAATACCAGTCATAGATTCGCTCCTTTCAACTCATTCCAATGTAAACCGAACTTACAGGTGGATTGTATTGACAATTTTGATTCAAATAGTTAGCTCCCGGTAAAATATACAAAAAGGGGCTTATCCGATGCCCCTTTTATCACTCGATTATGCTTTTCGCATGACAAAGTCCAAGGACGATTCTTTATGTGTTCCTTTATCTTCAAACCTTGTTAATAAGTCTAAACGAACGCCATCTGCAACATCCGTTTCCAACCATTCATCCCCTTCAAAAAACACCTGTGTGATTAGTGTTTCATGTCCTTCTGATTCAAACATAAGATGAAGATGTGCTGGACGCATTGAATGCTGGTCCATATAGCTCAAAAACTCCCCTGTTGGTCCTTGATCTGGTATAGAATATGGTAAAGGTACAATTGTTTTTACTGAAAAATCTCCATTTTCATCTGTATAAAAATGCCCTCTCATGTTATACCTAGGCGCGTCTGAATCAAATGCTGAGTATTTTCCCGTCGCATCATTTTGCCACATTTCAACTTTCGCATCTCTAAGTGGCTTTCCATCTACATTACTAACATTTCCTTTAAAGAAGAATAATTCGCCCTCTTCATCAGGCCTTTGGGTCAATTCAAAGGGTTGTCCTGGCTCTCTTTCGATAAGGGGCGAATCCTCAATATAATAAGGTCCTAGTAATGATGGTTGTGTCCCCGGCTTATCCGTATACATCGCTTTGAGTACATGACTTTCAAAGAATACATCAGTAAACAATGGAAGTTCACCTTCTCTACCTAAACGGTCAGCCCAATCAACAAACTTCGTATACTCTTCATGATTTAAATTAGCTTCTTTTAGAAATGACTGCATATGTTTAACAAATAAGTTATAAACCTGTTCTACCCTTGGATTCGTCTGAACAACGTTTTTACTCATAAAAATCCCCTCCTATAATTTGATTTTCTTTAAATTTTTTCTGCCTAATAAATATCTAACTTGTTCCATTTTGTTTTCATGCATTAGCTCTCTTATTCGAGTAGATGAAATAGTGTCACCTTTATCACATGATACAAATGGTTGAATTGCGACATTTAAATAATGAGCTAGAAAATGAACATCTCCTTGTTTTTGTTTGCCAAATAAAAAATTTGAACCGACAATCACTTCCAATGGATGAAGGTGCTCTATTTCTTTAATAAAATGAATGGGTGCTCGAGATGCATAAGTCCCATCAAAGCTTGCTATTACAACGTGATCAACTCCATACTTGCTTAATAAGGCTATCTTTTCCCCAATACTTGTCAGGATTAATTCGTTTCCAAAAAAGGTACGAGCGGAGGATCGAACGTATAAACCACCAATGGAACACCCTTTTCTTCAGCTCTTTTTACCGCTTGTTTGATTAATGATTGATGGCCCAGATGGATCCCATCAAGTGCTCCTATCGTAATACTTGATGATGGTAGCTGGAGCTCATTATTCTTGAAGACTTGCACATGCCTCACCCCACAATTGTTTTCGCTGCGTTTTTAATTTTTAAAATAATTTACGTCGTCTGGATTGATCCATGTGTCATTCACCCAGCCGTCAATATCATAGTCCGCCATAGCTTCTTCTGCAAAAGCAACATAGTGGTCTGCCGCACCTGAGTCCTGAGCAGCTCCTAGATTCTCTAGGCGAATATTTTCATGATTACCTGAATAATTCCTCTCATAGAGTTCGTGGCGTCCTGCATATTCTGATCCAACGACTTCCCAAAGCATTTTAACTAACTTTATTTTGTCTAGGGCAGTAATCTCGTTTGAACCTCTATACAATCGATCAAGTAAAGGTCTTAATTCTGGGTTTTTAAAATCAGATGCACTTGAAGGTTGTACAATTAAATTTCCTGCTACAACATTTTGAATAATCCCTTTTACTTGTGGCCAACCTTCTGACATAAATACGCGGTATGCTAAGCCTGTATTTAGATTCGGTAGCAATGTCCCATTTGGTCCCGCGTCAGGATTCATGGCCATTGAATCACTTAATGCCCAAAACATATTTCTCCAAGCAATCACTTCCCCCACATTTGCTTGGACACCACGAAATTGATCGGTTCCATTTGTTTTTACGGCCTTAATTAATAAACCGACAACGAAATCAAGTTTTACAGACAATCTCGTTACACCATGAAAAGTAAATCGATGCAAAAATCCACTTTCAGGAAAGAAATTATTAGCCTTTTCTACATCTTTATAAATTAAAACGTTTTCCCAAGGAATGAGCACTTTTTCAAAAACGAGTACAGCATCATTTTCATCAAATCGGCTACTAAGTGGATAGTCAAATGGACTCCCCATCACTGCTGCTTGCATTTCGTAAGATTGACGGCAAACAAGTTTCACACCCGGACTATCCATTGGTGCAACAAATACTAAGGCCATATCCTCTGACCCGACTGGTACCGCTCCATAATTAGCAACAAAATTATAATTTGTTAACGCTGAACCAGTTGCTACCATCTTCGCTCCACTTACGATAATTCCCTCATCTGTTTCTTCTTCCGCCTTAATAAAGACATCTTTTACAGCCTCTAATGGTTTATTTCTATCAACCGGTGGATTAATTATCGCATGGTTAAAATACCAATTTCTTTCTTGTGCTTCTTTATACCAATACCTTGCATTATCCCCATATGGAGCATAATACTCTGGATCAGCTCCTAATGTTGCAAGAAATGCTGCCTTGTAATCGGGCGATCTCCCCATTTGTCCATATGTTAATTTAGCCCATTCGGCAATGGCATCTCTTGTTTCAGCAAGTTCATCACGTGTTTTATCAAATCTAAAAAACTTCTGTGTAAATCCATTATTGCCCGTGTCTGTCTCCATCGTTAGAATACCTTTTGTTTTTTCGTCATGTAGAGCATCGTACATACGAGCAATTGATCTTGCCGAGTTTCTAAAAGCTGGATGTGTTGTAACATCTTTTACTTTTTCACCATTAATCCAAATTTCCCTATTATCCTTTAAACTTTCTAAATATTCCTTTCCTGTTAGCGGCAACCCCTGCGTTTTTTCTCCCACTCTAATTCCTCCCTTTTGTTTAAGCGCTTTCAATCCTAATGCCATTATCCTGTTTAATCTGAATTACCGTAACTGTAAAAGGATACTGACATTTACTGATCGCCTCTCTCTTTTTGTGGTTCATCAAACAATAACTTTCTTGCTACGGCTAACTTTGACAGCCCAATAGACCTGAATCGCTAACTGACACTTAAAGCGTCCATCCCCTGTTTTAAGATCAATCTGACAAAATCCCTCAATTCGCTCCATACGATAGCGTAATCCTGCAATTGAAAGATGAAGTATGTCCGCAGTTTGTTGTAAATTCCCATTGTTATCAAGGTACGATTTTAGCGTCATTAAATAACTTGTTTGGTTTAATTGATCATATTCAATAATTCCACCGAGCGTCTTTTTGTAAAAATCAATCAGCTCTTCTTGATTTGTTCCTTTCAAAAACATCATGACATGTTCCATATCTTCATAGGAGTTAATGTGATGACTAGAGGGATTTGTTAATAGGGAAAATTCACAAATGGATTTTGCATCATGGTAGCTTTCTCTTAAAGAGGTTAAGTTTTGTGCATTTCCACCAATTCCTAAGTAAAAATGAACATGAGTAAACTCTTTTCTTAGTTCTGCTAATAGTTTGTTTGCAAACGTGTTTGAATTTACGGCAGCTTCTTCTGTTAAAATAATGATGATATTGTTATTGTTCAGAAAGAAATCCAACTTTTCTAGTAAATTACTATTTTTCAAAAATTGAATCACTTCTTTTTCTCTTGTTTCCGGTACTACTTTAATGCAAAGAATGCAATTTAAATGAGTTGGGTGGAAATTAAATAAATGAGTAAACTTCCCAAATTCTTTACTCGTACTATTTAACATTTCTTCAAAGAAGTTTTCTTTCTTCTTCCATAATGATTGTGTGATTTTCCATTCATGATACATTTGTACGGTAAATATACTTAACGCTCGATTAATAACCAATTCATCTCTTTTTGGGATTTTTTCCTTACTAATGACAACGAGTCTCCCTAAATTAATGTTGTTCGCACGTATAGGATAGGTTCGAATATCATTTTGTTTCTCCTCTTGATAAATAAAATTATCTGTCCAGTTACAGTAATTCACTTCATCTTGACCACTAATGAATGCGCTCTCAATTACTTTGTTATAATAATCGATTACTATGCTTTTATTTAATGTCTCAGCAACGAAACGGATTGTTTCTTGTAACTCCTTATCTTCAACAAGTAAATTTGTTAATTGCTGATGAATTTTATCAGACGTGATGATGTTTTTATTGATTTCATATAGTTCCCTTTGGGCGAGATCAAGCTCTGTTGCGATTGATTCAGCTTTATAATAGCTCATCATTTTAATCGCCTTTTTATCATGAGAATCCAATGTGGTCGCAACAAACCGACAAATCTGATCACCTCGACCGATGCATTGTGTTTCATAAGCCAACACATCTTTACCAAATGTTTTTGTCAGATAGCCACTAGCGTAACCAACGAGCGTCCAACATCCATTATCATCACTATGCCCATAATGTCCTACGTGCTCCATCGCTTCATAAGAATCCTTCCATGTTCCCGAAAAATAAAGATAATCATCTTCTATTTTTATATGTTCAGCTTGAGCATTAACTACCCCAAGTAAAGAGTGTAAAACCGGACCTGCTAACATTAATTCTTTCTTATTATCCCAGTCATATTGTGCTGCGATTGTTTCACCGTCTTTCATTCCGCAAGCCCACCCATACCTCATTAAGAATCCTTTTGCCCTTTCCATTCCAAGCGTGTTGATTAAGTCACGACGAAATAAACCTAAAGCTTCAGTAGAAACTAACGACATGCGCTTATCATTAAAAGTGATCTCGCCAAAATCAGTATTTAAATGAATGAGATCATCAAATTTCAATTGATTCGCTTTCAACATTAGTCCTCCTATCTCCATCTATCTACCTTCAAGTCAAGTTGACACAACTTCTGAAAACTTCCCACGATAATAGGCCAATGGATCACCGCCCCCATTTTCAAAGCTTTTAACTTTCCCTAAAAATAAAACATGGTCACCTCCATCGTAAGTCTCCCATGGTTCACATTCTATATAAGCGAGTGAATTTCCTATACGATAACCTAATTCTCCCTTTTCCCATTCAAACGGTTCCTCATCCATTGTACGTCCAGCAAAATGAAGTGCTGTATCCCGTTGATCATCTTTTAGGATATTGACAATAAAGTTATTATCTTTTAACATCTTAATCGCTTTAGTTTTCCGGTCAACTGATACTAAAACAAGCATGGGATCTAAGGATATCGAGGTGAACGAATTTACTGTAAATCCATGTGTACCTGATTTTGTCTCACTCGTAATAATGGTCACCCCTGTTGCAAAATGTCCCATACAATTCCGATATTCTCTAATATCTATTTTAGACACTCTCCTTTATTTCATTACTAAAATAACTATAACACCTAAAATAGTCACCCGTAACCGTAAAAGGAGTTAGTGTTTTCAGAAAAGTCTATCACAAATCGGTAGTCTAAAGATAAATCTTCTCACCCTTTACTATTCTGTATGATAAAAACCCCCTCAATACAACGACTGTCGTATCAAGGGGGTGATGTTTCACTTTAATATTCTTACCTTTTTGGATGCTGTTCGCTTCCGTCGTCCACTTCTTCATAATGATCGGATCCATATCCTTTATTTTCTGCTCGATCAACATGCTTTTTTCGAGACAAGTTACCTTTTCGCACTTGTTTCAACCAGAACCCACCGTTGATCTGTGTTGG
>Ga0209487_1004130_pt1 | contig 11241 bp, 10 predicted proteins | sample Poulit2012_FD_187524 | JGI IMG/M metagenome (GOLD analysis project Ga0209487, IMG submission 187524) | Agricultural soil microbial communities from Georgia to study Nitrogen management - Poultry litter 2012 (SPAdes) (version 2) | ecosystem: Environmental > Terrestrial > Soil > Agricultural land... | reverse complement strand
CCCTCAGCGCCGACGGCGCGAAATGCCTGCACCGCTAGTTCCTGGACCCGCGCGACCGTTTCGGGCGGCAACTCGGCTGGTGCTTTCAGGTCAATGCCGCTGGTGTTTACGTACTTCGACTCATAGTCGTAAAACTCGCCGCTGCGCACCACAATCTCGCCCGGCAGGGAGGCGCGCGGCGGTAAATTATTGACCGAATCCAATACGGCGCACTCGATTTCGCGCCCAGAAATTCCGGCCTCGACCACCAGTTTCGGGTCGTGCCTTTCCGCCTCAGCGATCGCCGCGGGCAAATCAGCCAAATCGCTGACCCGCGAAATTCCAACGCTCGATCCGGCGCGTGCGGGCTTGACGAAAACCGGCAGACCGAGTTCGGAAATGCGCGCGCGGGCACTCGCCTCATCGCGCCCCCATTCGCCCGGTTCGAGCGCGACATAGGCGCCCATCGGCATACCGGCCTCGGAGAGCACCGTCTTCATCATCTGCTTATCCATGCAGGCCGCCGAGCTCAAAACACCCGACCCCACGTAGGGAATATTCAATAAATCCAAGGCGCCCTGGATCGTGCCGTCTTCCCCATAGGGGCCATGCAGGAGGGGAATCACCACATCGATTTCCGCTAAATCCTGCACCCGGCCGTCATTATCGATCAGCCGCCACACCCGGTCGCCTTGGCGCTGCGGAAGCAACACCTCGGTGCCGTGCTCGGAGATCTGCGGCAGCACGCCGTCCTCAATTTGCCAATCGCGGGCGTCATTGGAGGCCAAAACCCAGCGGCCCGAGGGAGTGATCCCGACCGCGAAAATCTCGTAGCGCTCCGGGTCCAAAGCCCCGAAGACTCCCCCGGCGGTGACGCAGGAAACCTCGTGTTCGCCCGAGCTTCCCCCGAAAAGGACAACCACCTTTTTGGCCCCCGGTGCTGATTGCGTGGTCATTATTGGCCTTCCTGCTTCCGCGGGCGGGCAAGGAGCAGCTCGGCCATATCGCGCACCGACATTCCTTGATGAAGGACGCCGACAATCGCCTCGGTAATGGGCGTGTCGACAGCTACTGACTGGGCGAGTTCCAAAACGGATTGGGAGGACTTCACGCCCTCCGCTGTTTGTCCGGTCGAGCGGATGGCTTCTTCCAAGGTTTGGCCCTGCCCCACGCGCATGCCCAAGGAGTAATTACGTGACAGCGGGGAGGAGCAGGTGGCAACCAAGTCGCCCATACCCGCCAGCCCAGCAAAGGTTTCTAAATCGGCGCCCAGCGCCAAGCCCAGCCGCGTGGTTTCGGCCAGGCCGCGGGTAATGATGGTGGCCTTGGTGTTGTCGCCAAATCCCATGCCGGCCGCTACCCCTACGGCGAGGGCGATGACGTTTTTCACCGCTCCGCACAGTTCGACCCCGACCACATCGAGGTTGGTGTAGGGGCGGAAATAGGCGTTCGCGCAGGCGCGGGCGACCAGTTCGGCGGTTTGCTGCGAGCTGGAAGCCACGACGGTGGCGGTGGGGTGCTTGGAGGCGATTTCGCGCGCCAGGTTGGGACCGGAGACGACCGAGATTTGGTCGGCGGGCAGGCCCAGCGAGTTCGCGACCACCTCGCTCATGCGCCGATGGGTGCCGAGTTCGACACCCTTAATCAGCGACACGGCCACCGCGCCGGTGGGCCAAATATCGACGATCTCGTTCAGTTTCTGGGCAATCGACTGGGCGGGGAGGGCCAGGACGACAATGTCGGCACCCTCGAGTGCTGCCGCGATATCGGTCGTTGCCGTAATCGTCGCCGGAAGTTCGGTGCCCGGCAGGTAATCCTCATTGCGATGCTCGTTAGTGATCTGCTCGCACACCTCGGCGCGGCGGCCCCACATCGCGACCTGGGTGCCCGCATCGGCCAGCACGGCAGCGAAGGTGGTCCCCCAGGATCCGGTGCCCAATACGGTAGCCCGCAGCGGCTTTTCGGAGTTCATTAAACGCGTTCTCCTCGTCTCGTGTCCCACAAGCCATCGGGCCGCTCTTCGCCGCGCATTTGCGCGACCATCATCGAGATGCGGGTCATGATTCGATTGGTTGCTTCTCGTAAATCTTCAGACGTGGGCGCCCCAGATTTGGTCACCCGGGCGCGTAAATCGTCGAGTTCAATGGGCGGTCCCGCCAGGACCTGCACTGTTTTGCGGGGCAGAATACGCAAAAATTTCCGCTTCGGCGGCAAAATCGCTTGGGCTCCCCATTGCGCGACGGGCACCACGGGCGCACTGGTTAGCAGGGCCAGGCGCGCGGCTCCGGTTTTACCGGACATGGGCCACAGTTCGGGGTCTTTAGTCAGTGTGCCTTCGGGGTAAAGCAGGACGCAGTTATCCGAGGCGAGGGCTTCGAGCCCGGCGTCGAGGGCCGCGCGGGCGGTCGCGGTGCCGCGGTAGACGGGGACCTGGCCCGTTTTGCGTAACACCCAGCCCAAAACCGGGACCTTAAATAAGCTCGCCTTCGCCAAAATAGTGGGCGGGCGCCCGGAGTCGTACAGGTAATGCGCGACCACCAGCGGATCGTAGGCGGTGACGTGGTTTGCGACGGCAATCATGGGGCCGCGAGCCGGAATATGATCGCGTCCCGCCCAGTCGCGGCGGGCGATCAGGTTCAAAATGGGTCGCAAAAATAGTGCTAGTCCCCGGTAGACACGTGCAGATCCGCCTCGGTTGGGCGGAAAGTGTGCGGGGCGGCGCGGGGGGCGCCGCGGCGACGTCGATGAGCTCACGGCGCTCCTTGGCGATGGGACACGGGCGTTAGATAAAACAACCTTACTGACAGTTAGCGCTAGTCGCGGGAAACCTCGGCGCCTAGGGCCACCAACTTGTCCATAAAGTGCTCATAGCCGCGGTCGATCAAACCAATACCGTGGACCGTCGAAGTGCCCTTAGCTGCCAGCGCCGCGATCAGGTGGCTGAATCCGCCGCGCAGATCCGGAACCGTGATTTCGGCTGCGTGCAGCGGGGTGGGACCGGCGATAACAGCGGAGTGCTTAAAGTTGCGATGCCCAAACCGGCACGGGGACCCGCCCAGACACTCACGATAAACCTGAATCGTGGCGCCCATGCGGCGCAGCGCCTCGGTAAATCCGAAGCGGTTTTCGTATACCGTTTCGTGCACGATGGACAGGCCCTTGGCCTGCGTGAGGGCAATAACTAGGGGCTGTTGCCAGTCAGTCATGAAGCCAGGGTGGACGTCGGTTTCTAACACAATCGAGCGCAGGTCGCCGCCCGGATGGTAGAAGCGGATTCCCTCATCGGTGACGTCAAATGCGCCGCCGATCTTCCGGAACACGTTCAAGAACGTCATCATCGAGCCCTGGTCGGCACCGCGCACGAGCACGTCACCGCCGGTGGCCAGCGCCGCCGAACCCCAGGATGCGGCTTCGATGCGGTCGGCCATTGCGGTGTGGTTATAGCCCTCGAGTCGGTCCACACCCTCAACGCGGATCACGCGGTCGGTGTCTACGGAAATGATGGCGCCCATTTTCTGTAAGACGGCGATCAGGTCGTAGATTTCGGGTTCAACGGCGGCGTTCCGCAGCTCAGTGATGCCCTCAGCGCGCACGGCGGTCAGAAGCAGTTGTTCGGTGGCACCAACCGATGGGTAGGGCAGTTCAAATTTTGCGCCGCGCAGCCCGTTGGGTGCGGTGATGCGAATACCGGTTTGGTGCTTTTCGACCGTTGCCCCGAAGGTGCGCAGCACATCGAGGTGATAGTTGATGGGGCGGTCGCCGATATGGCAGCCGCCGAGGTCGGGAATGAAAGCCTCACCGATGCGGTGCACGAGCGGGCCGCAAAAAAGGATGGGAATGCGGCTCGAACCCGCGTGGGCGTCAATATCAGCGAAGTTAGCCTGTTCGACCTTTGTCGGATCGAGGGTCAATACCCCTTCGGCTTGATCGTGACTGACAGAAACTCCGTGCAGCTCGAGCAGTTGCCCCACAATTTCGACATCACGAATTTGGGGTACGTTGCGTAAAACACTGGTGCTTTCCCCCAAGAGGGCGGCAACCATTGCTTTGGATACGAAGTTCTTTGCTCCCCGTACGGAAATTTCTCCGGAAAGCGGGATACCGCCATTGACACGCAGTAAGTCGGTCATAGTCACCAAAGTTTCATGTGCAAAGAAAAAGAACTGTTGCTAAGACTGTACGACAAACCCCGCACCTTGCCTGTTACGAGGATACCGGTCAACAGGTGCGGGGTGTCGGAACTATTCCGCGCAGCAGCGCCAAAGGGCGCCGATAAAGCGCGGGTGATGTTTCGCGAAACGCTTAAACGAGCGAAGCGTCTCCCCCACCGATGGTCGGGGTGACGGGACGCGCGGCCTTAATTGGCACCGGCGGCAGGTGCTTGGCCGGCAGGGTTTTGGGCTTAAACGAGGGTCGCGTGGCTTCAAAAGCCGTGATGTCCTCTTCGTGCTGGAGAGTCAGACCGATATCGTCCAGCCCCTCCATCAAGCGCCAGCGCGTGTAGTCATCGATCTGAAAGGGAACGGTCACGTCATCGCAGGTGACGATACGTTCCACGAGGTCCACCGTGATTTCGGCGCCCGGCTTATTTTCCAGCACCTTCCACAGCAGCTCGATGTCTTCCTGACTCAGCTCGGCGGCCACGAGGCCCTGTTTGCCGGAGTTGCCGCGGAAGATGTCGGCGAAGCGGGATGAGAGGACGGCGCGGAAGCCGTAGTCCTTAAGCGCCCAGACGGCGTGCTCCCGGGAGGAGCCGGTACCGAAGTCGGGTCCGGCGACCAGCACCGAGCCCGAAGAGTAGGCCGGCTGGTTCAGCACGAACTCGTCATCGCCGCGCCAGGCAGCGAAGAGCGCATCTTCGAAGCCGGTGCGGGTAACGCGTTTGAGGTAAACCGCGGGAATGATTTGGTCGGTATCAACATTTGAACGACGCAGCGGAACGCCAACGCCTGTATGAACAGTGAACTTTTCCATTGAAGTCTCCTTCAGGTGCTACCGGGCTTAAGCGCTCTGGCGTTCGGGCGTGGCGGGGGTCAGATCCGAGGGGGCAGACAGCGTGCCGCGGATCGCGGTTGCGGCTGCCACCAGTGGGGATACCAGGTGGGTGCGGCCACCCTTGCCCTGGCGACCCTCGAAGTTTCGGTTCGAGGTCGAAGCGGCGCGTTCGCCGGGCTTGAGCTGGTCGGGGTTCATGCCCAAGCACATCGAGCATCCCGCGTTGCGCCATTCGGCACCGAAGTCGAGGAAGACCTTGTCCAGGCCCTCGGCCTCTGCCTGCAAGCGCACGCGAGCCGAACCCGGAACCACCAAGACGGTGACGTCTTCGTGCTTCTTCTTGCCCTTAATGATTTCGGCTACGGCGCGCAGGTCTTCCATGCGGCCGTTGGTGCAGGAGCCGATAAAGACGGTGTCGACCTTGATATCGCGCAGCGGGGTGCCACCGGTCAGGCCCATGTATTCCAGGGCTCGCTCTGCGGCCACGCGCTCGGACTCGTCGGCAATGTCTTCCGGTGTGGGAACGGATCCCGACAGCGGCAGGCCCTGGCCGGGGTTGGTGCCCCAGGTGACGAAGGGCTCCAGCTCGGAGGCGTCGAGGACAACTTCGGAATCAAATACCGCGTCGTCATCGGTGCGCAGGGTCTTCCAGTACTCGACCGCGGCATCCCAATCCTCGCCCTTCGGAGCGTGGGGACGACCCTTGATGTAGTCGAATGTGGTCTGGTCGGGGGCAATCATGCCAGCGCGGGCGCCCGCCTCGATCGACATATTGCAGATCGTCATGCGCGCTTCCATGGACAGCGCTTCGATGGCCTCGCCGCGGTATTCCAGGACGTAGCCCTGTCCCCCGCCGGTGCCGATCTTGGCGATGACGGCCAAAATAATGTCTTTTGCCGTGGTGCCGGGCTTGAGCTTCCCGTTCACGGTGATTGCCATGGTCTTAAACGGCTGCAGCGGCAGCGTTTGCGTGGCCATGACATGTTCGACCTCGGAGGTGCCGATACCGAAGGCCAGAGCGCCAAACGCGCCGTGGGTGGAGGTGTGGGAGTCACCGCACACGATCGTCATGCCGGGCTGGGTCAAGCCCAGTTGCGGGCCAACGACGTGAACGATGCCCTGATCGGCATCACCCAGTGAGTGCAGGCGCACTCCGCTTTCTTCACAGTTCTTGCGCAGCGTGTCGATCTGGGTGCGCGAAGTGAGGTCAGCGATGGGAAGGTCAATGTCGAGCGTCGGGGTGTTGTGGTCTTCCGTGGCGATCGTCTGATCTACGCGACGAATCGTGCGGTTTGCGAGGCGAAGGCCCTCGAAGGCCTGCGGGCTCGTGACCTCGTGAATGAGGTGCAGGTCAATGTAAAGCAGGTCCGGAGCACCGTCGGTGCCTCGGCGCACTAAGTTGTCTTGCCACACTTTTTCAGCAAGTGTGCGTCCCATGCGACTCTCCCATGCATTTGCGCCTTGCGTCTCACGATCTGAGACGGCAGTATCGAAGTATGGACAATTCTAGCGGAGTTGGCGTTCTTGACAAGAGCGCCCTGCTCCTTAGCGCGTTGGAAGCTGGCCCGGCGTCTTTAAGCGAACTCGTTGCGGGGACGGGTTTGGCTCGCCCAACAGCGCATCGCTTGGCCCTGGCTTTGGAGTTTCATCGCATGGTTGCCCGCGATAGCCAGGCCCGGTTTGTACTGGGGCCCCGCTTTAAAGAACTCGCAGTGGCAGCAGGCGAAGATCGCCTCCTGGCCGTGGCCGGACCGATCTTGACAGCGCTGAGAGATTCAACAAATGAAAGCGCGCAAATCTTCCGCCGCCAGGGCGACGCGCGGGTGTGTATCGCTTCGGCCGATCGTCCTGTCGGGCTGCGCGATTCGATTCCGGTGGGATCAACTTTGACCATGGCCGCCGGTTCGGGGGCCCAAATCCTGCTCGCGTGGGAAGAACCTGATCGCCTGCATCTGGGATTACAAAAAGCGCGTTTTAATGCCACCGTGCTGGCCGCGGTACGGCGGCGCGGCTGGGCGCAGTCCGTTTCGGAGCGCGAGGTGGGCGTGGCTTCGGTGTCAGCCCCGATCCGCAACCCATCCGGCCGCGTGACTGCGGCAATCTCCATTTCCGGCCCCGTGGAACGTCTCACGCGCCAGCCAGGTCGCGTGCATGGGCAGGCGGTAGTGGCCGCGGCCGAAAAACTCTCGCGCCTGCTCGTGAAGACTAATAACCACTAAACGCGGGCAAAACCATCACGTTTACGCGGGTAAAACCACGTTTACATCGCGTACACGGCCGTGCGCTGGCCCGCAATTTCATGTACGGAAACCGGAGTGTCGAACACGTCGGTGAGGATTTCGCTCGACATGATTTCTGCGGCGCTACCGGAATAGACCATCTCCCCCTCGCGCATCGCGATGATGCGATCGGCGTAGCAGGAGGCAAAGTTCAGGTCGTGCAGAACAATCACGATGGTCTTATTTAGTTCATCGGCGGCGCGGCGCAGCATGCGCATCATGGCCACGGCGTGCTTCATATCCAAGTTGTTCAGCGGCTCGTCGAGCAAAATGTATTCGGTGTCTTGGGCTAAGACCATCGCCACATAGGCGCGCTGGCGCTGCCCACCCGAGAGCTGGTCGAGGAAACGCTCGGAATACTCGGTCAGGCCTAAGAACTCCATCGCTTCGTCCACTTTTTTGCAGCAGGCGCGCGTCGGCCGTCCCTTGGAATGCGGAAAACGCCCAAAGGTGACCAGCTCACGCACGGTGAGGCGCGCGGTGATGTGGTTATCCTGCCGCAGCATCGACATGGTGCGCGCCAAATCGGTCGGATTGGCCCGGGCGACGTCCTTGCCCGCGACCGTCACCTCGCCCGTTGAGGGCTCCAGCAGGCGTCCGATGATCGTCAGGAGCGTCGACTTGCCGGCGCCATTGGGGCCGACAAGTGCCGTGATGCCGCCGCGCGCGATTTCGCCCGAAACGGGTCCCAGTACGCGCGTGCCGTCGTAGGTCTTCGATACATCCGAGAAGGTAATCACAGGTTTCCTCGTTTCAGCAGGAAGTACAGGAAAGCAATGCCACCGACAAATTCGATGATTACGGTCAGGAATCCCGCCGCATAAAACACGTGCTGTAAGACGAATTGCCCCACAACCAGCGTTATGAGTCCCAGCAAGAACGCCATGGGCATCGTGATGCTGTGGCGGTACGTGCCAGCAATTTGATACGTGATCGAGGCGACCATGAAGCCATAAAACGTCAGCGGCCCCACGAGCGCGGTCGAAAACGAAACGAGCAGCGCGATGAGCGCAAGCATCAATGTCAACTCGCGGCGATAGTTGATGCCCAAGGTTGTGGCGGTTTCACGGCCCAAGAGCAGCGTGTCGAGGACGAAGCGCTTGCGCCATAAAATGACGGCCACTGCCCCGCACACCGCCGCCGCGAGCGGTAGATAGGTGGCGTCCATCGCCGACAGCCGGCCGAAGAGGCGCACGGAAAGCATGTCGTATTCCGTCGGGTCGAGCAGCCGCTGCACAAAAGTTGATAGCGAACTGAACGCCATGCCAAAAACAACGCCGACCAGTAGCAAAACGTGCAGGCTGCCCGTCGTGCCGGAAAACAGCCAGCGATAGAGCATGGTTGCGAAGGCCACCATGAGGGCGGTTTGCACCAAGAGCTTGGCCATGCCATCGGTTTGGGCCAGCGCCGAGCCGCCGAAGAACCAGACGAGCATGGTTTGTAGCAGCGTGTACATCGAGTCGAAGCCCATGATGGACGGCGTCAAGATGCGGTTTTGGGTCACCGTGTGGAAGATGACGGTGCCCACGCCCTGAGCGAACGCGGCGATCGCCATGGCGCCGAGCATGGTGGCGCGGCGCGGAAGGGCGAAGGCGAAGGATCCGCGCACAAATAGGAACAGGAACGCCACGATTGCGATGGCGAGCAGTCCCGTAATGATCACGAGGCGGATGCGGGGATTCTTGGCGCGCGTAATCGTCGCGGCGGGCGCATTAACGACTGACATTGCGCTGCCTTAAAACTAGGGCGATGAACATGATCGCGCCCACTGCACCCAAGATGACGGATGCGGGGATCTCCATCGGCGCCACTACGGTGCGCCCCACCAGGTCACAGGCCAGTAATAGTCCGGCGCCGCTGAGTGCGACCCAGGGCAGGTTGCGTCGGGTGTTGTCTCCCAGCACGAGCGAGATCGCATTTGGGACGACGAGACCCAAGAAGGGGATGAATCCCACCACCGATGTGGTTACGCCGGTAGCAAGAGCCACCATGGCGGTGCCGGCGAATACGACGCGCTCGTAGTTGACTCCGATCGTGGTGGCGAGGTTTTTACCGAGGCCCGCGACGGTGAAGCGGTCGGCCATGATGAAGGTGAGTACGGCGATTATCAGCACGGCCCACAGTGGTTCATAGAATCCGCGCACAATCGATGAGAAGCCGCCCGACCGCCACGTGGACATCGATTGCAGCAGGTTGAACTGGCCCGCCAGGAAGGTCGTGATCGCGCCCACGACCGCGCCCAGCATGATGCCCACCAAGGGCACCACGATCGATGAAGTTACCGCCACCCGGCGCAGCACGCCCAAGAAGATCATCGTGCCGATGAAGGCAAACACCGAGGCGACGAGCATGCGCACCATGGGCGGGGACCCGGGCATGACGATGAAGACGAAGAGCAATCCGAGCCCGGACCACTGGGTGGTGCCCGCCGTGGTGGGTTCGACGAACTTATTTTGGGTGATCATCTGCATGATGACGCCCGACAGGCTCATGGCGATGGCCGCGAAAATTAGGGCCAGAGTGCGAGGCACCCGCGAGATGAAAAACATTTCGCGCTGATCGGCATCGGACAGCAAACCCGAGATGCTTATTTCGTAGCCGCCGGTGAAGAGCGAGGCAATTACCAGGGCGACAACTGCCGCACACAGCAGACCAAGAAGCACGCCGCGGGGAACCTTGGGTCCCACGGCGCGCTTTTGGCCAGTTGCACTTTCGGTAACTGTCATCGTTCTTTTCTATAAATCGGTACTGATTCCGCGCGGTGTTGCGCGGGCTTTCTTACTTCGCGAATGCGGCGGCGATTTCGTCATAGGCCTCGGTATAGGCCTGGATGCCTTCCCGCGTGTAGAAGTACGGGTCGAGGTAAATTACCTGGTCCTCCTTCATGAAGGTGACGTCCTTCCAGGCCTCTTGCGCGGCGAATAGGGTCGCGGCTGGCGTGGCATCATCGGCGCTTTCGATCGCCGCATCACGATCCAGCACGATTGACCACTCGGGATTGGCCTGGGCAACGGTTTCGGGTGCCATACCCGAGTCCTGGTGGACCGATTCCGAGTCCAGGTCTTGATTGCCGAAGACGTCGACGAGGTCGAGCGGTTCGATGATGCGGCCGATGCGGCCGGCGCCGTTGTCGATCGCGTTTCCGGAAGCCACAGCGAGGAAGACTGATTCCCCGTTGGTTTCGGCGTTCGCGTTGTCCACGGCAGCGTCGAATTTTTCGACCAGCGCGGTGGCTTCATCTTGCTTTTCGAAGATTTGGCCCAGGGTTTCGGTCTGCGCTTTCAAACCCGCTACGAAGGAGTCGAAGCGTTCATTCGAGGGGGCAAGGTCCACTACCGGGGCGATCTTTTCCAGATCGTCGGTGTACTCCTCGAAGCGGTAGCCGCCGATGATCAGGTCGGGCTCGGCCTCCGAGACTGCTTCGAGGATTGGTTCGCGGTGGGAGCCCGCGTCGGCAATGGAGTCGTCGTCAATCCAGTCCGAGAAAAATGCGTTTGGGAGCAGCGGCTTGGGCAGGGCCACGGGTTCGATGCCCCAGTCCTTGAGGGTTTCCATGGCGGTGTTGTCGAGAATCGCAACCCGCTGCGGGTTGACCGGAACGGTCTTTTCCCCCGCGTTGGTTTCGATGGTGATCTCATTTGCCGAGTCACCGCCATCGGGGTTGGTGCCAGGAGAATCATTCGTGCCGCAAGCCGTTAATAACAACGCAGCCGTAACAACGGCTAGCCCCTTGCGTACCGTCCCAGTCGCGCTGGGGGCGGAGGCCTTTCGGTAGGACATGCTCTTCCTTAAATGTGTCGTTTGGGATGGTGCCCAACGGCTCCTGGCCAGTGAACCTTCGAACTCCAGATGCGGGCCCGCTGGCCTGCACCGGATATCAAACTAGCACTTAGGTAAGCCTTACCTCAACGCGCGGGGGCTTATTTAGACACATTCAAGTTTCATAATTCACTTAAGCGCGGAATTATGCGGAAAAAGCGCTGCTACC
>Ga0209487_1004128_pt1 | contig 11242 bp, 8 predicted proteins | sample Poulit2012_FD_187524 | JGI IMG/M metagenome (GOLD analysis project Ga0209487, IMG submission 187524) | Agricultural soil microbial communities from Georgia to study Nitrogen management - Poultry litter 2012 (SPAdes) (version 2) | ecosystem: Environmental > Terrestrial > Soil > Agricultural land... | reverse complement strand
CCAAACAAATCCTCAAACTATATCATTACGTTTTACACTGTCCCGAATAATAAGCTTCGTTGCGATAAAAACTTTTTTAGCAATTTTTCGACCTTCCACTCGTTCAAGTAAAGTATCAACTGCTGTTAATCCCATCAATTCCGTATGCACCTTCATTGTACTCAATGAGGGATAAATATGTTTTGCCACAGATATATCATTAAAACTGATGATACTTACTCGTTCTGGTATTGGAATATAGGCTTCATGAAGAGCACGTATACAGCCTATGGCCATTGCATCGCTACCAACTAAAAATGCAGTCGGTAAGTTGTCTCCAAGGGTTTGAATCGCTTTTTTCATGAGTTCATAACCACCCTCAACGGAAAAGCTTCCAATATAAATATAATTTTTGTTTAATCGATTTAACTTATCCATATATGCTTTAAACGATTTTTCCCTACCATCAATAAGAGGTATTGAACTACCATCTAACGTTACTTTCCCACCAATAAAACCAATATGTTTATGGTTGGTTTCATAAAAGTAATCAATAATCTTTTCAGTAGCCTTTTCAAAATTTACAACTATTGAATCATACTTTTCTTCATCTGGACTAGAGTCCACAAAAACAATTGTTTGATTGATCTTTTTTAATGATTCAATTTGTTTTGTACTAAATTTTCCCATCGCAATAATACCAACAAAATCACTTTCGTCAATATCATTTATATCATCAATAAAATAAATCCTTACATTTAACTTTAATTGATTACATCTTTCCTCAATCCCCATCCGAATAGAGAGAAAATAAAGATCATCTAACTCTTGTTTTCGGGATTGCCAATGAATAACAGCAATTTTTTGTCCATTATACTGCCTTCGATAAGATTTTCGATACGAAATCTCTTCAGCAGCTTCAAAAATCTTCTTTCTCGTTTCATTGGTTACCGATAAATTTGGATCATAGTTAAGTACACGTGAAACAGTCGTTGTAGATACCCCTGCTTTCTTTGCAATATCATTAATTGTTGCCATCTCCACTAACACTCCCTTCCGAAAATATATCAAATTACGGAATGGTCCTTCTCCCTAACCTCTACAAATTACTAACTAAGTTATGGATCTCCATAATCGATTAATAAAGAAATTTTCTTACCACCGATTTATCGCATATTCCGTAAAAGCGATCATATCTTTTACATCAATTACTGTTCCATCATCTAAAATTGCTTTTCCATTAAATTTCCCAAAAACTTGATGACATTTGTTGTCAACGAATAACAATTTTGTCTCTGTATAATTATCATGGATCGGGGTAAATTCCATTTCAAATCGCCCATCATCACTAGTAAAATGTTTTTTCGACATATAGCCACCTTTCGATAAATCAACATAGATCTGACCTAATTTATGGGCCTTACCGTCATAAAATAACATGTTTTCAGTAGCCGCAGATGTATTACCAAATCCGAAGCCTAGATTAAAACCGAATCGTTTTCCATCGATTAAAGAACTTCCGCTTCCCCATACCCACTCATGACGAAAAGGCCAAACACCTCTACCCCAATCAAGTAATCCAAACCCAGTATTTGGCTCGAACTCATAGCTTTCATTTCCTATCTTTGCAATACCTGTAGCAGGCATACAATTAATTTTATGATTATAGTAAAAATAAGTATCTTTTTCGTCAAAGGGAGTTGCCATGACAATCGAAGTTTTATCGGGTTGATGTAAAATTATATCAATATCTACAGATGGAGAATGACCCCTTTGTAATGCGGTACACCGAAGTCGTCTTTGGTTATCCTTTATTTCAAAACTCATCTGTATGTCTTCATGAATATACTTTAAATCGCCACTTTCTGCAGAAGCTGGCATTTGTAAGCTATTAAAAGGTAACGTCAACATTTTCGATACATTGTATTTTTTACCAGTGTCAAATTCAAACAAGGAGATTGAAACATCACCTGCATAGGAAACGTGACCTATTACCATTTGCAAACAATATTTTTCATTTGAAATTTGATAAAAATCCCATTCCTTAATTTGCCAAGGTTTTGCCTTAATCGCGGACCGGTTATACGTTAAAATACTTTCCGTAGAATACCCTTTTTGTAAAAGAACCCCATTATCGTCTAATAGTTTCCCTGGTTCTGTTATTCGATATTGCATTCCATATTCCTCCATTTCTAATTAATCGATTTATATTCAATTGAAATTTTATTTATTTAAGCGTATTCTTGCATACTTTGAAGCGGGAATAAGCGGTATTAACGTTATTAAACTAATAAATGCAGAACTTAAAAATAAAGATTCAGTAGGCACAATACCAGAAACTCCATCAATTTCCATATAAACACCAAAGTTTTTAATAATTACACTCGATATCATTGGCCCAAAAATCATCGGTATAGATACCGCAAAAATCATTCTTACACCTTCAAATTGCCCACGCTGATCCTCAGGAAAAAGGTTTTTAATCCATGCTGTTAATGTTTGAGTGACTAAAATAAATCCAGCCCCCGCACCAAAAATACCAATTAAAAGTACAAACACATTAGAAGTAAGTGTAATTAAAATCATCCCAATAAAATTTGCCATCACTGCAAAGAGAATAACAGGGACAACAATTTGTCGATTAATAAATCGTGAAGCTGGAATAGTTAAAAGTACTGCAGCAACAAGACCGATGCCTTGTAATATACCTGCTAATGAATAGCTCATTTTTAAATAATTATTTAAATAAATTGTAATATAAGGAAAATAAACGTTAAACCCAATAAAATATGCACTGAAAATAATAAATACCCAAAACAATTCTTTATTTTTAATTACTGTATTAAAATGAAATACTTCTCCAAATTGATACCAATAGCCACGAGAGCTTTCTCGCGGTTTTAATTGAGGATGATCTTCCAGCTTAAATAATGCATAGATCCCGGCAATGAAAACAATACTTCCCATCGTGATGAAAAATGGAAAGAAATCAAATGCGTCAATAACCATTCCCGCAACAACTGCACCAAATATTGTTGCCATCACAGGCAATGAGGCGAGTACGCCTCCTACTTTTCCTCTATTTGTGGGATTAGAGATGTCTGTCGTCCAAGGCTGAAAACCTGCATCATACCCTGATGAGCCAAAAAAGCTCATAATAGAGTCTGCTACAACGATTAATATAATTGTTATAATTAGTGGATCTTTTGGTAAAAATTCAGTTGCTCCAAATAAAATGACAAATAAGCCCCAACCCATATATCCGATAGAAATAAATGGTTTTCGCTTTCCGACCCGATCACTCCAAGTACCAATTAAAAACACTGCTAAAGTAGATACGATTGCTGTAATAGCTACCATCCATGAAATAACAGCAGGATCTTTAACAATTTTGTCATATACAAATGTATTAACCCATGAATTTTTTATGTTCCATGATATTTGACCAATAATTCCAAGCGACCATAAAAGAGTCCAATTTTTTCTTGAAATATCATCCCTCATCTTTCTGATTCCCCTTTGTAGTCATTTGTTTTTCTTCTATACTATTCTCAATTATTGTTTTATGTAGTTCTTTTAATTTACTGCTATTAAGTTTTATAATTTCTCTGTCATAGGTAAGTAATCCATTAACCTCTTCCTCTACATCGGTCAATTGGGTATATACGGCGGCGGAGACCCCTTTATCAATTAAAGGTTTCAGCTGGTCATTCATTAAACTGCTATATGCTCTAAATAAATCATGATCTGTTTTAAATTTTCTGTAACCAAAAGACTTGTCTTCCTTCCAGACATGTCCCTTTATAGGTAAACTATATCCACCATATTCGGTAATAAGTACCGTACGATCATTTATATGTTTAGGCATGGCCAATTTGCGAAAATAAATATGGACACTTTTAATCTCACCTACACGTTGATCATGCCACCCACTAGCATGATCGACATACCGCGTTGGATCATATGATGTAACCCAATTATAAATTTCTTCAGCATTAAATTGTCCCCAAGCTTCGTTAAATGGCACCCACATTGCAATACTTGTCATATTATAAAGTGCATCAATCATTTCTTTTAATTCTTTTTTAAAATTTTGTCGGTTAGCCTCATGTTCACGTCCTAGTGCCTTATATGTTTTTTCTATATTATCTTTTACATGCAAACTGCGAAATAAATTTGGTAAAATGAGATGATGTAAATGATTCCACCCACTTCCACCATTAATCATATCTTGCCAAACAATCATTCCTAAACGATCACAATGATAGTACCAACGTGCAGCCTCTACTTTTATATGTTTTCGAATCATATTGAAACCGAGCTTTTTTGCAGCGATTACATCGTATTCAAGAGCCTCATCAGTTGGCGCAGTGTATAATCCATCTGGCCAATACCCTTGATCTAATATCCCATGTTGAAAAAGTGGCTCATTATTTAAATGTAGCCTTTTTAAACCATCCTTATCTCTTTCAATGCTAAATTTTCTCATTCCAAAATAACTGTCAACAGAGTCAATAACATCCTTTGTGATAAGCTCAATTTTCAAGTCATATAGGTTAGGAGCATCAGGACTCCAAAGGTCAGGATTCGGAATGTGTAGTTTTAACGATTCTCCAATGTTAGTCTCACCTATTACAATAATTTCTCCACTTTTTAATACAGTCGCCCTAAATGTATGTTTACTATTATTCTCATTTGTTTGAATTGCTACTGTTAGAGTCTCTTCGTCAATATTTGGTGTTAATTTAAAGGATGTAATATACTGTCTTGGTACCGGTTCTAGCCAAACAGTCTGCCAAATACCCGATATTGCGGTATAAAATATTCCTTTTGGATGTAACGTTTGTTTACCTCTTTCTTGATTTTCACTATCTGTCGGATCCCAAACACTAATTATAATTTCATTTTCTCCTGAAACGATATAATCCGAAATTTCAAAATGAAAAGGATAAAACCCCCCTGTATGCATCCCTACTTTATTATCATTTATCCATAGTTCCATCTTCCAATCCACAGCTCCAAAGTGAAGTAGAATTCTATTTTTCTCTATTTCTTTAGGTAAATTAAAGGTTGTACGATACCATAGTATTTCATTCGGTTGCAAAGGTTTACCTACTCCGGAAAGACTAGATTCAAGCGGAAAAGGAACAAGTATTTCCCCATCATATTGGTCTATCGGCTCACCAATTGGGCGAATAGCATAATCCCACAACCCATTTAAGTTCATCCATTTTTCTCTTACCATTTGTGGACGAGGATATTCTGGTAAGACATTATGTGGTTGGATGGAATCTGTCCACCGTGTCTTCAATTTACCCTTGACAGGTTTATAAGCTAAAGAGTTTTTATTGACCATTTTTACCTCCTAAAATATTCTACCGATTAATGTAAGCGCTATTATTTCTGGTTACATAAATTAGTAAATATTTAGTAAAAGTTTTACTCTTATTATATTACCATATTTATAATATAAATTACTATTTTAACCTGTGATTAGCAGTTGCTAATAAGAGAATGTCTGCAACGGTATCCTTTAATTTTGAGGGGCTTAATATATACATAAAAACAATGCAAATTCTGATTTGGTAAAATAATGCTTAAAGAGGGATTGGTTTGACAAGTCAAACCCCATGCATGTACTTTGTCGATGATGCATGAACGATAATCTTTAACGAAATGTATCATTATTTCGGATTTATTACTAAATGAAGCATTTAGAAGGAAATTGAAAAAATAATTAGTCTTTAGATTGATTCTATATAGTAGAATGAATAATCGCCAATTTTTGTTAAAGGAAGTGGATGGCAAAGTTTACGACACGACCGTTACCAGTTCATCATTAATATTTTTCTACAGCATTGTGATAAAATTAAACGAGTACCTCTTAATTACAGGTACTCGTTTGATTATTTTTATTCATTTCGTGCAAGAGTTTCTGAAAATCCCAAAGTCAATCATTCCATAAAATCCTTCAAACCTTCCATTATTTCATTCACTACTGGTAACTCTGGTAAAACTTCAACATTAATTCCTAAGGCATCTATTACAGGCCCAATCTGCATTACTGTTCTATAATTCGTTAATATAGTACTTGGTAACCCGCCCAATTGTTGTATTAGCTCAATAAATTCTGACTGCACTTCATATACATTAGACATTTTTTGCTTCATGTCGTGGTGAACTATTTTACCACTTTCATGATCCGCTGCAATTGTTATCATAGGAAAAAATGGGCGTTCATTCTCATCTGCTGCTATTGGCATATCAACATATGTTATCGCATATTCCATTTCTATTGGGATAATTTTTTTTATTTTGCTAACCCTTTTCACATCAAGTTCAGAAAGTTCAAGTTCAACATTAGGTCCAATGTTCATTAATTGATCTAATTCAATATATGTACTTTCATAAAAATAATAATCCTTTTCAACTTTTGGAACACGTATCAATAGTTTTTTATCTAATATCAAATGAGGTAATTGCAATCCTTCTTTCACTTCTTCTACTATATTTAATGTTTCCTCTAATGCTACTAATAATAAGTACGCCTCTTCATTATCCATAAACCATGGATAATACCCTGGTTTAAAACTTCTGAAAGAGGGCCAAGATTTCCTCCCACGAAATGGTATATCATACGTTTTAATTAAATTATACTCTTCTTTTTCTAAATCATTTCTATCTTCGAAACTAAGCAGTAAACTCCGTTGTGTTTGCAAAATATCAAAATCAGAAGATTCCTCACCAGTTAATATATTAAACAAAGTAAATAATCCATCATAATCTATATACACAGCTAATCCGAATAGTTCATTCGCATTTCCTAAAATAGAACAATACAATATTTTTCCAGAGACCGGTTCATGTATTGCGAATATTTGCTCATCTCCCATAAATTCCCACGGCTTAGTCTGAAGAAATTCTTTTGCGAGCTCCAATGTATCGGGCCAGAAATCAAGTTTTTGTTCGTTTTCTATTGGATCACTTTCTAAGAATTGAAATTCCTCATTGATTTCCTTAACCAATTCAGTAGAATCCTCAAATTCTAAATCCACTTCTCCAGTTATTACTGCAAACCTACTATCTTCTTCAGGAGTAAGATTTTTTGCCCCTGTACAAAGGGGATAAATTATTTTCTCATCCTTATGTAGTTTTTTAGACAAAATAATTTCATGATGCCAGTCATCACCAAAATCATATATATATGTAATTTTATCATTTGCTTTTATTAACCAATCCTCAATATATTCCTCGGCCTCGTCGTAATGGTCCACATTATAAAAAGACAATTGATCAGTATATTCTGGAACCTCTGATGAGATTTCTATATTATCAATCTTTTTGCCATCTACTTTATCTACCCTAAAAGTATGTAAATGGTAATCGTCCCAGTCAAAAGCAATTTGTAACACTTGGTGTAAATCAGCAAAAGTTACTTTTCCGCCGATTTGAATTTTTCTCCACACAGGGGTACCTACATCTTTTAATGTTACCTTCAATTCATATATCAACCGATCACCTCATCACATTATTTTACTTAATTATCCAAGCAATAAATATAATAGTCAAATTGTATCATATATTTATCTGTCAAGACAATTGTATTTTCCTATTCGTGGATAACAAAGCACCATCCTATTTAACAAAAATTCATCGTTCTCAATTTAATAAAACTGAAAACGATGAATAGTAAATGCAATTTATCAAATTAATGTTTTTTATCAAAATTTTTTACACTACTGTTTTGGGGTAAAAAAATTTGTTTTAATAACGAATTGATTATATTGGATAAAATATTCGTGATAGTCTAATAGTTTAACAATAGCATTTCCCTTTAAAATAAATCGAACAACACCATAACTATAATCATCAAACGTATCATAAATTCTTCCGGCACTTTTCGTTCCTCTAGCAACTGTGTGTGTGCTATTTGCCACATATCCTACTTGACCAACTGCACCGAATTCTACCGCTATAGCCTCATCATCAAATTCATTATCATAGTCCTTCACAAAGCGAACAATCTCGCCAACCTGGAGTTGCTTAGAATCTTTAAAAAATTTTCCACCAACGACTGTAACATATACCCCATCAGCCATTCGAACCATCTCCTTACCAATTCATTAAAATATAGTAAAGTAGTTATCTCAATTTTTTAAAATGTAAATTTATAATTTTGAAGATTCTTATACTTACTATAACAAATTTTGTCAATGAAGCATATGAAAGTACAATCAAAAAGATAAACCGGCAAATTTGCTGAATATATTTACCATATAGCCTATAATTAAATGGTATGTATTTTCATTCAGCAAAATTAATAGATAATTAAAAAATATTTTATAGACCACATATGAAACGAAAGCAGGATGTTATAGTTTTTACAAACATGTACGATTATACGTTTCAATTAGAAGAAATTATGCTGTAGGAAATTTGACACTTTCAGAGGATAACTCTCCTTAACGTTTCATAATTAATATTAACTTAACCATTTTGGGGGATAAGATGCGTAAATATTTTGGAGAAATTGGACTTATAATAACTGCAATTATTTGGGGGAGTGGTTTTGTCGCCACCGCTATTTCTTTAGAAAATTACTCTCCCTATCAAAGTATGGCTGTAAGGTTTTTAGTCGGAGCACTCATTTTAAGTATTATATTTTATAAAAAATTGAAACTTATAGATAAAGATATTTTAATAAAAGGAATTATTTTAGGAATTATTTTATATGTAGCATTTGCCTTACAAACAGTTGGATTGCAATTTACTACTCCTTCAAAGAATGCTTTTTTAACAGCAGTAAATGTCGTCATTGTTCCGCTCATTTTGTTCACACTGTTTAAAAAACAATTAGATAAGTTTGAAATAACAGGTGCTTTTTTGGCAATAGCTGGTGTTGGAATACTATCACTCCAATTAACTGGGACCATCAATATTGGAGATTTACTTTCTCTACTTTGTGCTTTTGCTTTTGCATTTCATATTATATATACCGCAAAATTTGTTAAAAGTGTGGACCCAATTTTATTAACTCTAATTCAAATGGTAACTGCTGCATTCATTAGCTTTACCGTTATTACATTGAAAAATGAAGTTATCATGCCCTTTGAAAGTAAATCTTTTATGGCATTGCTTTATATAGGAGTTTTTTCAACGTCAATAGCATATTTATTACAAACAACCGCTCAGAAATTACTGTCCGAAACAAAAGCAGCTATCATTCTCTCTACCGAGGCATTATGGGGAATGATTTTTTCTGTAATAATTTTAAGTGAAATAATTACTTTGAGGATGGCGGTTGGTGCTATATTCATTTTAAGTGCCATTATAATCTCAGAAGCAAAATTTAATCCAATGAAGATTCTTCCCCAACGTCGTCTGAAGTTATGACAATTTATATCACGATTTTAGTATGGATTCGGGCATGGTCAGACCTGATTGTTAACCTACGAGAGTGATTTTGTGTAGTAGGGGCAAGATTGAGGTGTGATTATTACTTTGCGAATTATTTCAGAAAGAGCACGGGCACGATCGAGGTGTAATCGTTCCCTTGCGAGAGGAATTTTATGTAGTATGAGCATAATCAAGAATTGACCAAACCTAAAAAGATAGTCCAAAATAACTTTTTTATATTTTTTCGCTAATAATTAGTTATGATGTATTGTAAAAATTAATTTTCTTATAATTTTCTTGAAGATTTTTTACTATAATATTTATCTCCTTATGGATTGGTTACTTTCGGTGATTAATATATCCATATCTTATCGTTATTGAACAAATAGCTGATTAAATTAGTCATAAATAAAATAAGGCCACCAAAGGCAGCCTTATTTATTCTTTTTTAAGCCCATGTTTTTCAATAAATTCGTTCAGTACTTCCTCCAAATTAGGACTTCCTATTTCGTTTAAATCATAATGTACTCTTGTGCACGGTTTATTGATATTTATTATTCGTGATAAGTCCATTGGCGTACCTATGATTACTACATCACAATCCGCTTTATTAATCGTTTCCTCTAAATCCTTTAATTGCTGCTCTCCATACCCCATAGCTGGTAGTACTTTTCCAATATCTTGGTAGATTTCGAATGTTTCTGTTAATTTTCCAACAGTATAAGGTCGCGGATCAACAAATTCTTTCGCACCTAAACGTTCAGCTGCAACGGTACCAGCTCCTATTTTCATTTCCCCATGTGTTAAAGTTGGTCCATCTTCTACAACTAATACACGCTTATCTTTTATTAATTCAGGATTATCTACTGTTATCGTTGATTCTGCTTTCATTATTTTTGCATTTGGGCTAGCATATTTAATGTTTTTTTCAACTTCTTTAATAGATGCTTCATCCGCACTATCAATTTTATTAATGATGGCAACATCTGCTTTCCTTAAACTAACTTCTCCCGGATAATAACTTAATTCATGTCCTGGACGATGGGGGTCGAGTACAGTAATTGCTAAATCTTCTTCATAAAAAGAAAAGTCGTTGTTTCCACCATCCCATAAAATTACGTCACAGCCATCAGGATCATTTTCCGCTGCACTTAAAATCTCTTCATAATCAACACCAGCATAAATGATATTGCCTCGCTCTACATGTGGTTCATATTCTTCCATTTCCTCAATTGTACATTTATGTTTTTGTAAGTCATCTACCGTAGCAAATCGTTGAACCTTTTGGGCGGCTAAATCACCATACGGCATCGGATGACGTATGGCAACTACTTTTAAATTTTGTTCCATTAATGTTTCTATAATTTTTCGCGATGTTTGGCTTTTACCTGTTCCAGTTCTAACAGCACAAACAGATATGACAGGTTTTTTACTTTTTAATGTCGTATTTTTTGATCCCATCAATTTAAAATCCGCGCCATACGCATTAACAATAGCACTAACATTCATAACCTCATCATATTTTACATCGCTATACGCAAAAACACATTCATCCACATCATATTTTGTAATTAATGAAGGTAACTCATCTTGCGAATAAATTGGTATTCCTTCCGGATACAATTCACCTGCTAGTTCTGCTGGATATTTTCTACCATCTATATCTGGTATTTGCGCAGCAGTAAAAGCAACAACATTATATAAATTATTATCTCGAAAATACGTATTAAAATTATGAAAGTCCCGGCCCGCAGCACCAATTATTATTACATTTTTCTTTTTCATTTCCCACACTCCAAAACCTTTAGTTCTCCTATTCATTCAAAAGATGTTCATTTCCAACCAGGGGCAGGATCTAAACAACGAT
>Ga0209487_1004127_pt1 | contig 11243 bp, 12 predicted proteins | sample Poulit2012_FD_187524 | JGI IMG/M metagenome (GOLD analysis project Ga0209487, IMG submission 187524) | Agricultural soil microbial communities from Georgia to study Nitrogen management - Poultry litter 2012 (SPAdes) (version 2) | ecosystem: Environmental > Terrestrial > Soil > Agricultural land... | reverse complement strand
CATATCAATTGAGAATTCCTTCCTGGAACATGATACCGACAATGGTTTCCACAGTCGATTTTTCGAGCTTGCCACCCGCATCCTCGGCACAGGGTGATTTGGTCAGCACCGTTACCTTGGCCGCTACCGCATTTTGAAATCCAAAAAGAGACGATCGGTAATGTTTGGCAGCCCGAACCGCCAGATGCCGATGCGATTTTTCCGAAATTTTCTTACCGGACAAGACCAATTCTATATACAAAACCCCGTTTTTAAAGGCAAGAGGTTTTGTATAACACTGATTACCGGTCAATTCATCAATAATAATCTCAGGGTCAAAGTGTCTATCCATTCTTTTCATTTCTATTTCCAGAAATGAAACATAAATTGTGCCAAATTTAGTCCTGGACCACTTTTTCCCCTTCCTTTATTTTTTTCAGAATCATTTCCGCATGAACACGGGCGTTTTCGATAAAGAGTGTGCTGGTATATTCTCCGGCAACGATCACACCAGCTAAAAACAGACCCGGAATATTGGTTTCGAGTGTATCCGGATTGGTAAACGGAATACCAGCATCGTCAGGATTACGATCCACACCGATCTTGTCGAGGAATTCAAAGTCAGGCAAATAACCGGTCATTGCCAGTACATAATCGTTTGGAATGCTTTTCTCACCTTCCGGCGTACGGATCAGCACCGACTCTTCCTCTATTTTTACTACTTCCGTATTGAAATATGCTTTGATCGCCCCTTCTTTGATTCTGTTCTCAATATTGGGTTTGATCCAGTACTTCACTCTCGGACTGATGCTGTCTCCCCGGATAACCATCGTCACCTCTGCCCCTTTATGATACAGTTCCAGCGCTACATCGCAAGCACTGTTGGCTGCCCCCACTACCAAAATTTTTTGCTGAAGATATGGATGAGCCTCATCATAATAATGACGCACCTTCGGTAACTCTTCTCCCGGCACCCCCATCATTTTGGGTATTCCATAAAATCCGGTAGCGACGATCACATTTTTACAGATGTATTCTCCTTTCTTACTCTCCACAGTAAAAAATCCGTCTTTCCGGACCACATCGGTCACCTCCTCATAATAATGGATATTCAAATCCCACGATTCCTGCACGCGGCGGAAATACTCCAGCGCTTCCCGTCGGGTCGGTTTGTCTGAATGAGAAATAAAAGGAACATCCCCAATCTCCAACAAAGCGGAAGTAGAGAAAAATGTCATATTCACGGGGAAATTGTACAGAGAATCCACCAGGGTTCCCTTCTCAAGAATCACATAGGGGACATTGTTTTTCTCTGCTTCAATCGCACAAGTCAAGCCGATCGGACCGGCTCCCACAATCACAAGTTCGTACTGATCATTTACAGTTTTCATGCAAAAATTTGGATTTTTATTTATTCTTTTCACTTATCCTCCCGCACCGGAAATCGATTATTTCGGTACCGGGCTGATTAATAGGAAATATTCTTCAATAATCCTTAAACTTGCACAAAGATACAATGTTCAAAATATATTTAAATCATATACAGCGTGAAACGATCCTTTTTCTTTCTTTTACTGACGTCGATTTTGCTCCAAAGCTGCCTGAGTATTGAAACACCCTACACAATGATCGCCCCAGGACTATGGCGCGGACAGCTGGATCTGCGTGATCCGGATGACATCCCCCCTCACCCCGATCATACCGGTCCGGAGACCGAGTTCGATTTTTCGCCCACACCGGAAGGTGTCTTGCCATTTCATTTCGAAGTCGAGTACATCGATGCAGATACGATGGCATTTACACTGATCAATGGCGAAGAACGTATTCCTGTCCGGAAGTACCAATTCACCCCCAATGTGGAAGGAGAAAAAGGTGAAATCATTCTTTATTTTCCGATCTATGACACCCGGATTGTAGCCAAAGTACAGGCAGGTGTCATGGAAGGATACTGGTACGTGGATCACCGCCGAAATTACCGCGTCCCTTTCAAAGCCCGATTAGGTGAAAAATATCGGTTCACCAATAGTCCAAAAGATCCGGATGAAAACATCAGCGGATCGTGGGCCACCACTTTTAGCACAGGCACCGAGGAAGAATACCCCGCAATCGGTGAATTTCATCAAACAGGAACTCAACTAACCGGGACTTTTTTGACAGAAACAGGCGATTACCGGTATTTGGATGGTTCAGTCAGTGGGGAAGATATTTTCCTTTCTTCTTTCAATGGTGCCACCGCCTATCTTTTTGAGGCAAAGATCATGAGCCCGGATCAGATCATGGGCGTTTTTTATTCAGGGACCCATTTCCACACTACATGGGAAGCACAGCGAAATCAAGAAAGTTATCTAAAAAGCCCGGATCAGATCACGAGACCGGCACAATCCGATCCTATAGAATTTGCCGGCCGGAGTATCACCGGTGATCGTATCGATTTTGATGAACCTCCTTACCAAAACAAAGTCAAAATCATCGAGATCATGGGTAGCTGGTGCCCCAACTGTCACGATGCAACAGAGTTTTTGAAATCATGGAAAAAAGATCATGCCGATCTGCCTGTCGAAATTATTTCACTCGCGTTTGAACGATATGAAGACGAAGCTAAATCCCTTGAAGTGCTGGATCAATACAGGGAAGAAAATGAAATTTCCTGGCCGATCATCTATGGGGGTCCTCTGAGCAAAGTGCAGGACTCTCCATTTACCGGGATGGTAGATGAGGTTAAAGCTTATCCTACATTTATAGTAGTGGATGCCCAAAACAGAATCCAATATATCCACACCGGGATCAGCGGTCCCGCCACATCAGCCTATGAAGCCTTCAAAACTAAAATGGATAAGGTCATCCAAGAAACAATCCGGGAGGCAGAATCATGATGGCCGGCAATTGTAAATTCTACCTACTGGGCGTCCTTCAAATATGACTGTCTTTTTTATTTCAAAGACACTTCGACCTGTTTTCCTATTTCAAGGATTTTAGACTCCGTATTGGCGGCACCGATCAGCTGTAGGCCGACCGGCAAACCATCCGCTTTACCGCAAGGAACAGACAGCGAAGGAAGTCCGGTTATATTTCCCGGAAACATAAACCGCATAATGTGATCATTCAAATCCTCTTCCTTTCCATTGATCGTGACCGTAGGGCTTCCGATATCGGGCGGCAGACATGGCAGCGTCGGAGTAATCAATGCATCTACACCCAGAAAGACCGCCCGGAATTCGGCACGAAGTCTCTGCGCTATTTTTTTTGCTTTCTCATAATCCGTTTTCGGCGGCACACCCATCTGATACAAAGCTTGAATATCAGGTCCGAAATCTTCCAGCCGCTCTTTCAGGTTTTCATCATGAATGCCAAAAGATTCAGTCAGGATCGTATTGTATCCGATAAAAGCCACCTGCTCCAGAGTGGGAATTTCAACCGGAACAAAATTGACTCCCTGATCTTTCAATTTCTCGATCGCCTGCCGTACTAACTCCTCCACCTGATCATCCAGATAATGAAAATAATAATCTTCATTGATCCCGATCGTCCACCCATCCCGATCCGGAGCGGAGAACATACCTCCTCCTGAATTTTGAGGCTCAGCCTTCGAAGCCACAATGTCAAAAAGAGCCGCCACTTCATCGACCGATTTTGCCATAACACCTACATGATCCAGACTATGAGAGAGCGGGAAAACACCTTTTCTGCTGATCGCATCCTGTGTGGGTTTCAGTCCGGCAATTCCGCAGCAGGAAGCCGGAATCCTCACTGATCCGGCGGTATCGGTTCCCACACATCCAAAAGAGGCATCCGTTGCAATCGCCGCTGCCGATCCACCGCTGGAACCACCTGTTATTTTGGATGGATTCCAGGGATTCCGGGCCGGACCAAAATGGGGATTATCATTGGTCACTCCCCATGCATATTCATGCAGGTTATGTTTTCCGATGATCACCACCCCCGCTTCTTTTAGTTTTCCGACCACTTCCGCTTCTTCATCAGGTATGAAGTCCTGATGAATTTTTGAGCCCATGGTTGTCACCTCTCCTTTGAGATAAATATTGTCTTTAATTCCCATCGGTATCCCATGAAAGACACCCCGATATTCCCCTTTTTGGATCAGTTCGTCTGCTTGCTCTGCTTCTTTCATCGCTTCCTCCTCCCGAAAAGAGATATATGCATTGGTCCGGTCATTCACCCTGCGCGCATGATCGATCATTTTGCGGGTCAACTCCGCTGAAGTCAATTCACCTGATTTTATTTTTTCAGCCACCGCTGAAAGGGGGAGCTGAAGAGTTTTATCTGTTTGCATAATGTTTGATTTAATTTACTGAAATGAACTTCCACGTTCATTGATTTCAATCCCAAATGTAATACGAAAAATCCAGAGTCCGAATTTCGGAGCGGTGACTGTATCAAATACGTTCGGATCGCAATGAAATATAAAATCTCTGCTTCCTCTTTTTACCATTATTTTTACTAATTTTCTGTATTTATTATTCAAGAGTCAAAATATATCGTTTCATGCATCGGCCATCCTTCTTCCCTTTTGCACTTATCATCCCGATTTTTCTGATTTCCATATGGAGCGTATCAGCACAAAACACCGGGGGGATCGAAAAAGATTTTTTCCCATTTTCAGTATGGTACAGCGGTGGGAAAGCGCGGGCTCCCATGCTCTCCAATATCAATGATCGATCAGAAGAAGAATGGCGGGAAGACTTGCAACAGATTCGGGAGCTGGGATTCAATACCGTCCGCACCTGGGTCGAATGGGCAACTTGTGAACCGGAACCGGGGCAATATAATTTTGAAAATCTTCACCTCCTCATGCGGTTGGCAGAGGAAGTGGGACTGAAGGTTTTTATCCAGGTTTATGTTGATTCTGCGCCCGATTGGGTAGCAGAACAATTCCCCGATGCATTATTTGAAGCACAGAGTGGAGACAAGGTTTTTCCTCAATCGGCTCCCGGAGTATGCATGGACAATCAGCCGGTAGAAGAGGCGATTCTTCGTTTCTATTCCGAAACAGCCAAAGCTGCTTCCCAACATGATAATCTTTTTGGATGGGATCTGTGGAGTGAACCGCATATCATCAATTGGGCCGCGATCGATTATGTCCCCAATGTTCAGTTTTGTTTTTGTCCGGGTACGCAATCCCGCTTTCAAGAATGGCTCCGCAAAAAATATCATACCCTGGACCAACTAAATGAAGCGTGGTACCGAAATTTTAAAGACTGGGATCAGGTTGAGCCGCCCCGCTTCAGCACGATTCTCAGCTATAGTGATTTTGTGGATTGGAAAACCTTTATCTATGAAAAACTGGTGGAGGACATGGATGCCCGGTATCATGCAATCCGGAAAGAAGATCCCACCCGCCTGATCACAGCCCATGCGGTGGGTGCCTCGCTCTTTCAATCTCCGCATGTGGGGAACGGCGCGACAGACGATTTTTTGATGGCCCGGCCCCTTGATTATTACGGCGTTTCGCTCTATCCCAAACACAACCACCCCGATCGTGCCTGGTCCCTGACCACGCTGCGCACGGTAATGGATTTTACCCGGAGTGCCAATCGGGAAAAAGGTGGCTGGTATGTTGGTGAATTGCAGGCAGGACTGGGGACGGTATCTCTCCTGGTGAGTGATCCTGTCACACCGGAAGATCATCGGATATGGGCCTGGTCCGCTATAGCCAAAGGCGCAAAAGGGGTAAATCTTTATGCGTATTATCCCATGTCGACCGGTTATGAAGCAGGTGGGTACGGCCTCATCCATCTGGATGGATCTCTTACAGAACGTGCCATCAGCACCGGAGAAATCGCCAAAATCGTCGACCAGAACCAGGAATTATTCTTGAAAGCAACACCGGCAAAAGCAGAAGTCGGAATCGTCTACAACCCACTCACACAAATGGTAGGCGGGATGCAGCGGAAAGACTACCCCGGCGCGATGAGTCAATCCCTTATCGGATATTTTCAAACCTTCGCCAACCACAATGTACCGGTCGACTTTATCCACCGCCAACATATCGAAAAGGAAGAGCTTGAACAGTATAAGCTGATCATTATTCCCTATCCGATCATGTTTACCAGGGAAGCAGCCGAAGGAATACGGGAGTTCGTGAAAAACGGAGGCTATGTTCTGGCAGAGGCACGGATGGCATGGAATGACGAGCGGGGTTATGCCTCCGAAATCAGACCCGGACTGGGATTGCACGACCTTTTCGGTGCCCGTGAAAACGAGGTGCGGATGCGGGACGATATCCGGTTTTCATGGACGGATGAACATCATCCTGCGATCGACGGACTGGAAAAATCAGATGTATTAAAGGGTTCTCTTTATTCCCAAACCCTCAAAACAATAAATGACAAAACGAAAATCCTGGCCACAGATTCAGAAAAAAACCCAACCCTCACAAGTCAACCATATGGAAAAGGTGAAGCAATGCTGGCGGGTACTTATATGGGGATGGCCAATTTTCCGGAGGTGGATCCGGTCAATGATCAGTTCTTTATGCGTCTCCTGGACTGGGCACAAATAAAGCGTCCCTTTACCACCTCAGCGGACGGCCGCACCTCTGACCAGGTAGAAGTCCGGCTGCAGACATATCCGGGGGGTTCTGTGCTGTACCTGATCAATCACAGCAGCAAAAAGGAAGATATCACGGTAGAACTTGTCGTCAATAAACAAGGAAATTACAGGATCAGAAATATCATCGATGATACAGAATTTACAGCCAAATCCGATGATAAAATCCTTGTACTGTCAGTTTCTTTATCCGAAAAAGAGGTGCATGTAGCTGAAATCATTCCTGCGGATCAGAATGAATAAAGACATAATTCAGACGCCAGATGGCTCCACAGACTCATCAATGAAAACGCACCACGTTCACTATTTTTTGACCTTTTCAACTCTTTATATTACTTTGCGATCCGGTTTTGATGAAACAAACAATCCATCCCTATGACAATCAAAGAAGTAAAGACCCAAAAAGAGGTCCGGCAATTCCTTGATCTGCCCAAAAAGATCTACAAAAACGATCCCCACTGGATTCAACCTTTGGACAAAGACATAGAAGCGGTTTTTGATCCCAAAAAGAATCCGCTCTTCCAGCAAAAAGGAGCGTGCAAACGATGGCTCCTTTTCAACCCCCAAAAAGAAGTCATCGGCCGGATTGCTGCTTTTGTGAATCCCAAATACAAAGAAGCTCAGCCCACAGGTGGAATTGGCTTTTTTGAAGTGATCGAGGATCAAAAAGCTGCATTTCTTCTTCTCGATCATGCTCAGAAATGGCTCAGAGAAAAAGGAATGGAAGCCATGGACGGACCAATCAATTTTGGTGAACGGGACCGGTGGTGGGGAATGCTGACCCGCGGTGCAGATGATCCCCTTTATTGCATGAACTACAACCCACCTTATTATGTCGATTTTTTCGAAGCATATGGATTTGAAGTATACTTCAGACAGCTTTGTTTTGGGATGGATATACACCTTGATCTGGATGAAAAGTTTTTTGAAAATCATAAAAAGATCGCAGCCAATCCAGACATTCATGCCCGGCCGATCCGAAAAAAAGAACTGGAAAAATATGCCCTTGATTTTGCAAAGGTATACAATGAAGCCTGGGCTCAACACAACAGCGGAAAAACACTCAGCGATCGCGGAGCCCTGAAAATTTTTAAATCAATGAAACCCGTCCTGGATGAAAATATCAGCTGGATCGTCTACGAAAAAGAAGAACCGGTTGCCTGCTGGATCAACCTCCCCGATCTGAATTTTTACTTCAGGGAAATGCATGGAAAATTTGGCTTACTCCAGAAACTGAAGTTTCTGTATTTAAAAGCAACCCGTCCCTGCCCACGGATGACAGGCCTCGTTTTTGGAGTGGTGCCTCGCTGGCAAAAAACCGGACTGGATTCCTACATGATCATCGAAGCCAGTAAAAACTTCATCCCAAAAACCAATTATAGAAAATATGAAATGCAATGGATCGGCGATTTCAATCCAAAAATGATCAACATCGCACGCTCGCTGGGCGCGGATGTCACCCGGGAACTGGCCACTTATCGATTTTTATTTGATAGAAACAAAAAATTTGAACGCCATCCGATCGTATAAAGATCCAATTAATTTTACCCCATGGGAGTAAATGCACAACGGTACCTTTTACCGTCTTACCACCTGCCTCAGGTTGATGCACAGGAATGGATGATCAGCATATCGGGTGTTAATATCCTTCAATTCTTATTCTTCATTCTATCATTTCCTTAGATTAGTCTTTTGTATGAATACGGTACAACCTCCCAAACACATCCTGGACCACTTGTCGCAAGATCCGATCCTGAAAAAACTGATCGGCCTCTGTGAGTTGAAACCCCGACCGGGTCAACCGACCGTCTATGAGGCATTGATTCGTTCGATCAATTTTCAGCAACTATCGGGAGCGTCTGCTACCGCCATCCATGGTCGATTTTTACAATTATTTCCAGATCAATATCCGCACCCTCAGCTCGTGATCGAACACTCACAGGACACCCTGAGATCCGCCGGACTTTCACGACAAAAAGCACAATATGTACAAAATGCTGCACAGTTTTTCTTGGAGAATGAACTGATGGAAACCGATTGGGAAAAAATGGCCGATAAGGATATCATTCACCTGCTCACACAGATCAAAGGAGTAGGAAAATGGACAGTGGAAATGATTCTTATGTTTACATTAAATCGTCCTGACGTGCTGCCCCTGGATGACCTTGTCGTCAAAAACTCAATGATCGAGCTATACAATGTCAAAGATTTGCGCGGGAAGGCATTAACCAGAAAATTGCTCGAAATCGCAGAACCCTGGCGGCCTTATCGTTCCACCGCCAGCCGATATCTGTGGGAATCAAAACAGACTTTGCTCTGAATCCCTTCCTTTTCAGACAAAAGTATTATCAAAAATGTCGCCTCAAATTTTGCAGATGGACCATTTTATGGCAAAACATACAAATAGGATTCTATGCAAAACCGCTCCACCCCGTCCAAACCGGGCAGAAGAAAAAGTCAGATTTCTGTTTTCATCTCTATCGGAATCGTCGGTCTGCTTGTTATTTCATATTTCCTTATCCCGCCGGTAAAAGAGGCTATCGATCATACCTGGGACGTCCTCACCAGTGAAGATCGAGAACGAATCGAAGAATGGGTTCAGCAGTTTGGCTGGTGGGGACCGGTCATCATCATAATTATCATGACTCTGCAGACCTTTCTCCTGGTATTTCCCACGATTGCATTTATCATTCTCATCATACTTGCCTACGGCCCATTTTGGGGCAGTGTATTGGCGATCACTTCCGTCATGATATCTTCTTTTGCCGGATATGGCGTCGGTCGAATCCTGGGGAAAATTTTTGTCATCCGGCTCATCGGTCAAAAAACGGAGCAAAAGATCGCTGCTTTTATTCGGGAATATGGATTTTGGGCTTTGTTCCTCATTCGGTTCAATTCACTCCTATCCAATGATGCAGCCAGTTTGGTCGCCGGTATGGTCGGGATGCGGTTCAACATATTTTCTGCGGCTACCTTCTGCGGCATCACTCCCCTGGTGGTAGTCATCGCTGCGTCAGGAAATTCCAATGAAAACTTGATCAATGGATTGCTTTGGATTTCCGGCATTAGTTTGCTCCTTTTCGTATTTTATATTTGGTGGGATCAGAGACGACAAAAATCTAAAAAGGATTAAACTCCACAAAGAACAGCACAAATTCCATTTTTCCTATTATATATGTGTAGATTCCTCTGTTTTCCTCTCCATACATTGTCAAAAATTAAAATTATAATTCTATATTTAATATTTTTCAACTCAAATATTCTTCCTGTATGAAAAACATTCTCATCCCTATTGATTTTTCACCCTCTTCCGATCTTGCCTGTGAATATGGGCTGCAGGTGGCTCAAAAAGCAGAAGCCAAAGTAACCATTTTACATATTAAATACACACCGGTTGATTGGGTTCATCTGGTAAAAGAAGGAGGGAAAAATTTTCCTAAATTGATTGAATCAATAAAAAGCGCACAAGCTGAAATGGAAAAATGGGAAAGTAGGGCTAAAGAACATGGTTTAGAGGTTGAAACCAAACTCGTCTTTGATGAAGGGCAATCCAAAATCGTGCACCACGTAACGCAAAGCAACCATGACTTCATCATCATGGCGGCAAAAGGGGATGCAAAATCGGGAACCTCTACTTTGGGGAATATGGCTCAAAAAATCATAAGAAATGCCAATGTCCCGGTCCTTCTGATCAAAAACAAGATGCCAAAAATACCGATGGAAAAAGTAGTTTTCGCTTCCGATTTCGAACCAGATCTTGCACCACACTTTAATCATGTGATCGATTTTGTTTCATTGATGGAAGCAGATATCGATCTGGTATTTATCAATACGCCCTACCAGTTTGAAAATACTTCAACGACGATGGAAAAGATGAATCAGTTCACATCTCTGTGTTCTCCTGACCGAAAGTGTAATACCAACATTTACAATGCGCGAAACCGGGAAGAAGGAATTATCGAATTTACCAACTCAATCGGAGCAGATGTCATCGCCATCAGCACTCGCGCCAAAAGAGGTGGATTTCTCAATTTTTTATCACGAAGTGTAACAGAAAGCCTGGTTCTCAATCCGGATATTCCACTGCTCAGCATCAATCTACAAGTGGATTGACACAGATGAATTACAGCCTTCAGCGTAGATGCAGAATTTCAGACAGAGATGATTTTCGCATATCATAACATATGCAAATACCTCTGCCTGCATCCTGCTGCTTAAATTATGTCACTTCCTATAGGGCGCCATCTACTTACATCACTTTGCGCATCGGTGGCTTTGCATTGCCATTGTGACAGGTCTGGCAACTGATCTGCATGAGATCACCATCGACTTTATATTTTTTGAAATGTTTGCGATTGATTTTATTCGTCATTTTCATCATATAACGCGTCACATCCTTCATCGGATTGTCATCACTCGCAAAATCGAGATATTTGGAATTGTCTTCACGCGGGGTATGACAATACCCGCACTTCACCCCCAAAGCTTTACTAAATGCTTCCATTGTCAGTTCCATTTCTTCAGAACTGATATTTTTGGGAAGTACCTTCAGGTTTTTATACAATCTTTTCTGTTGTTGAGGAATCTGATCTACTGAAGTAAAAGCTCCCAGAACCAAAATCGAAATAAAGCTTCCGAGGATGATGTAAAATTTTCTTTTCATGTTGCACTATTTTTGTCAAGTTTAATCAATATTC
>Ga0209487_1004126_pt1 | contig 11244 bp, 11 predicted proteins | sample Poulit2012_FD_187524 | JGI IMG/M metagenome (GOLD analysis project Ga0209487, IMG submission 187524) | Agricultural soil microbial communities from Georgia to study Nitrogen management - Poultry litter 2012 (SPAdes) (version 2) | ecosystem: Environmental > Terrestrial > Soil > Agricultural land... | reverse complement strand
TCATCGACAGGGTCGATTGGCCGGGCGTGGCATCGTCATGCCAGCGCAGGAGGGCTGCGACCTGGTCGGGCACGTCCAATGCGGCCTCGTCAATCAGGGTCACTCCGGCATCGGTGGCCAGGACCAATCGACCCAGCGCCCGGTCGGCGCTGACTTCCTCTGGCGCATCGACACCGAGCCCGATGACGTTTTCTCTACGCATCGCGGCCTGAGCCGCCTCCGGACCGATCCACACCGGGGTGGTGCGCAACGCGGAATCGGTGTTCAGCGCTGATTCGGCGACGAGGAGCTCCTCCACCTGTCCGCGGCGCAGCGCGTCCAGCACGTCGCCCACCCCCACCACCGCGGCGCCGTCCTGCCCGGCCTGTTCGTTGTACCGTTCGAGAATTTCCTCCCGCCGGCGCAGGCGGAACTGCCCGCTCACCTCGCGAAGTTCCTCGGCAAACGCATCCTCGTGGACCCCTTCGGCCCTGGACCCGGACTCCAACACGTGCAGGATCCGGCCGACGTGCTCGTTCACCGCTTCCTGCACCAGCGACACCATGCGCACATCGCCCGCAAGAAGCACCAACTCGGGGCGTTGCTCACGGACCCGGTTGTCGATCTCTTCGGCGATCTGGGTGGCATTGCGCTCCCACGAGTCCTCAGCGCGCGCATGGATTCGCCGATGCGACAGACCGCCCTCGCGGTTCTTGGTCAGTTCGTTCTGGTCGGCGGTCACGCTGTCCTCAGCGGACCGCTCAGGTGCAATGGAGGTGTCCAGGATGCTCAGATCGGCGCCGGACCGGTCCACCTCGACCAGCAGCGCCCGCACCTGATCATCGGCCTGCCAGGCCAGCGCGAGAACATCCACGCCCCGGCCCAGCACCGCGCTGTCCAGTGCGGGCGGCTCGGTGAGCAACCTGTCCACCGCAATGTTGTTCGGTGTGGCGACCAGCAACCGACCGTGACGGCCGGGGGCACCGGTGTTCTCCAGGACACGTTGACTGAGAACCTCCAGAAGTTCCGTGCCCGCACCCTGCTCGGCCAACTGCGAGGACAACGTACGCCAGCGCGCCTCCATCTCTTCCTGCGCCTGCGGCCCGACGCGGGTCGCGTCGTAGAGCACCGTGGCCACGGCGGTATCGGTCGGTAGGTCCGGGAACTGGAGTTGCATAACGTCCTCCTGGCTTGGGGAATGCGACTGAAGCCAGTGAAACAACGACGACGGTCATGCGCGACTTGGAGCAGCCGCGCCCCCGGTCAGCGCGGTTGGGTGACCCGTCCGGTGCAGTTGAAGCCCGGTTCAGCGAATGCGGCTACGCCAGTCACTCGGCACGGCGCCGCGCGGGCCCGGGGCGGGCTGGTCCAGCGGGCGGTGCTGCGGCGGCGCCAAGTCGGGGCCGGTCGTCAACAACTGCGACTCGTAGTCCCAATACCAGGACTCCCCCGGCTCGAAACTGCGCACGTACCGATGCCCGGTGGATTCGTAGTGGGCGGTCGCATGACGGCTGGGTGAACTGTCGCAGCACCCGATCTGCCCGCACTGGGCGCAGCGGCGCAGATGCACCCACCATCCGCCCTCATCCAGGCATGTAGCACACCCCGTGCCGCTGGGAGGAACGGTGACGTCGATACCGGGCCGCATTGCTTGGCACCTTCCATCAGGCCAGTGGGGCGTGGACGCGAGGTCCGTTCCACTATCACACCGTCTCTGCCGCAGATCCAGTCAGGAGGTGGCAAGGTGCACACAGCCTTCGGCGCCGACACCGACCACGACTCTTATGATCCGGTGGCGATGAACCTCGCTTGGCGGGTGCTGAGCCAGACCAATCTGATACTGGAGACTTTCGCCGCTGAGTGGTCGGGCAAAGTCAGCCCGGTGCACGTGTTCTGGCACTCCTTCGACCTGGCCATGACCCGCTTCTCCGACAGGGTCGTGCCCCAGACGACGAGCACCGACGCCGTGACCCGGGAAGCGTACTCACGCGAGTTGATGAGTTTCGGGTTCTGGTTCGGCGATCCCGGCTTTCCCGAGCCCCTACGTCGCACCTGAACCTGACGGGCTCACCGAGTGGCCATTGCGGCCCCGGTCGCGTACTGGCATCCCAGCGGCCGTGGGCACCTGGCAATCGTGGGCTACGAGGACGTGCGCATGCTTCCGGACCCAACAGCCGCGGTGATCGATTTCTATGGCAGCGCCTACGAGGCCGGAGCCAACCTTGCCGGCTGGGATAAACAGGACGACTCCCCGGGCGGGATCACCGACCCACTTGCGTGAGCCGCCTAGGCGCCGCTGCCCGTTCAGTCCGAACGAGCAGGGTTCGGCAATCCCGCGCGCTTTCGGGCGAACTCAGGCGCTCTTCTCCTGCGGCTCCTCGGCCGCCCGGTCACGGGGCACCAAGGTGGGGTTGACGTTCTCCAGCACTACCTCGCGGGTCACCACGACCCGGGCCACGTCTTCACGGGAGGGGATATCGAACATCACCGGCTGGAGGACTTCCTCCATGATCGCGCGCAGCGCCCGGGCACCGGTGCCCCGCAGTTCAGCCTGCTCCGCGACCGCTTCGATCGCGTCATCGGTGAACTCCAGTTCCACCCCGTCCAGTTCGAAGATGCGCTCGTACTGCTTCACCAGCGCATTGCGAGGCTCGGTGATGATCTGCTTCAACGCTGCGACGTCCAGCGGGCTGACCGTCGCGATCACCGGCAGGCGCCCGATGAACTCGGGGATCAACCCGTACTTCAGCAAGTCCTCGGGCATGACGTCCTCAACCACGCCCTGGGTATCCGCGCTCTTCAACGGCGAGCCGAAGCCGATCCCGGCCTTGCCCGAGCGGGAGGAGATGATCTCATCAAGACCGGCGAACGCCCCGGCCACGATGAACAGCACGTTGGTGGTGTCGATCGTGAGGAACTCCTGGTGCGGGTGCTTGCGACCGCCCTGCGGAGGCACCGACGCCTGGGTCCCCTCGAGGATCTTCAACAGTGCCTGTTGCACACCCTCACCGGAGACGTCCCGGGTGATGGAAGGGTTCTCCGACTTACGGGCGATCTTGTCGATCTCGTCGATGTAGATGATCCCCGTCTCGGCCTTCTTCACGTCGTAGTCGGCCGCTTGGATCAGTTTCAGGAGGATGTTCTCCACATCCTCACCGACGTATCCCGCTTCGGTCAGCGCGGTGGCGTCGGCGATGGCGAACGGCACGTTGAGCATCTTCGCCAGGGTTCGGGCCAGTTCGGTCTTCCCGCTTCCGGTGGGCCCCACCATGAGGATGTTTGACTTCGTCAACTCCACCGCGTCGTCCTCGCCGGCACTCTCACCGGACTGCACCCGCTTGTAGTGGTTGTACACCGCCACCGCCAGGGCCTTCTTCGCACTGTCCTGTCCGACGATGTACTCGTCGAGGAACCCGTAGATCTCCCGCGGCTTGGGCAGGTCCACAAGGCCGGTCTCGCCGGCGTCGGCGAGTTCTTCCTCGATGATCTCATTGCACAGGTCGATGCACTCGTCGCAGATGTACACCCCGGGGCCCGCGATGAGTTTGACCACCTGCTTCTGGCTCTTCCCGCAGAAGGAGCACTTGAGCAGGTCAGCCCCCTCTCCGACTCGTGCCATGAATGTCACCTTCCTGCAGTTGCCGCGGACGCCGCATGCTGGTTCGGATCGTGCGTGCCTTCGATTCTAATCCGCCGATCCGACATTGCGCTCACGCATCGACTGGACCGGCACCGTCTGCACCATACGACGTGTGCGTGCCCTCGTCCCGCCCAATCCTGCCGCGTGTCGAGGCGGCAACGGCACTGCCAGCGGTCGGATCCGCACGCCCGTGGCCGCCGGCCCGGGGATGAAGTCACCGGACTGGGAAAGAACACAGCGCCCTGTCGCCGGGTGGCGGCAGGGCGCTGTTCGGTCATCGACCGGATGGTGCTCGGTCTCAGTTGCCCTCACCGGTGGGAAGTTCGGGAACCGGGGATTTCCGGCTCTCCAGAACCTGGTCCACCAAGCCGTACTCGAGGGCCTCGTGGGCCGAAAGGATCTTGTCCCGCTCGATGTCCTTGGTGATCTGCTCCTTGGGAGTGTTGGAGTGCTTCGCCAGGGTGTCCTCGAGCCACTCGCGCATCCGCAGCATCTCGTTGGCGTGGATCTCGATGTCCGAGGCCTGGGCGTATCCGCCTTCCATCGCCGGCTGGTGGATCAGCACGCGGGCGTTGGGCAGCGCCAGGCGCTTCCCCGGGGTGCCCGCGGCAAGCAGCACCGCGGCGGCCGAGGCCGCTTGACCCAGGACCACCGTCTGCACCTGCGGCTTGATGTACTGCATGGTGTCGTAGATGGCGGTCATGGCGGTGAAGGATCCGCCCGGTGAGTTGATGTAGATGATGATGTCGCCGTCGGGGTCCTGCGCCTCCAGGACCAGCAACTGCGCCATCACGTCATCGGCGGAGGCATCATCGACCTGAACCCCGAGGAAGATGATGCGGTCCTCGAAGAGTTTGGTGTAGGGGTCCTGGCGTTTGAAGCCGTAGGCGGTGCGCTCCTCGAACTGGGGCAGCACATAGCGGGAGGAAGGGCTGGCGGCCTGACCACCAAAGCCCTGGATGCGGGGGGTGTTCACGTGTGCAACTCCTGGTCGTGGGGGCCTGGTCACTTCTTCGCCGAGCGGGTTCCGACCGACTTCGCGGTGGTGACCACCTCATCGATGAAGCCGTATTCCAATGCCTCATCGGCGGTGAACCACCGGTCCCGGTCGGCGTCGCGGTTGATCTGCTCGACGGTCTTGCCGGTTTGCTCGGCGGTCAGTTCCGCCATCGTCTGCTTCATGTGCAGGATCAACTCGGCGTGGATCTTGATGTCGGTGGCGGTTCCACCGATCCCGCCGGAGGGCTGGTGCATCATGACCCGCGCGTGCGGTGTGGCGAACCGCTTCCCCTTGGTGCCCGAGGAGAGCAGGAATTGCCCCATCGAGGCAGCCATCCCCATCGCCACGGTGGCAATGTCGGGCTTGACGAACTGCATGGTGTCGTAGATGGCCATCCCGGCGGTGACCGAGCCGCCCGGGGAGTTGATGTACAACCAGATGTCCTCATCGGGGTCCTCGGCGGCCAGCAACATCATCTGGGCGCAGATCTGGTTGGCGTTCTCATCCCGCACCTCCGAACCGAGCCAGATGATGCGCTCGGAGAGCAGGCGGTTGTAGATGTGGTCGCCGAGGGCGAAGTTCTTGGTGTCCGTTTGGGCCTGCGGCATGTCAGCCTGGGGCATCTCGCTCACGTATCTGCTCCTGATCGATCGGGCGATGACTTTCTGGTTCTCGACACTAGCGCCGGGACGCCCCCGCACGGGTCCCCAGCCGGCTGGTTTCGCTGTCGGCGCACCTGTCGCGCGGCACATTTCGCTGTCAGCGCACGCGCGGGTGGTTGCCGGCACTTCGGCCGGCCGTGGCCGGGCGTCCGGCTACTTCTCGGCGGGCTCCGAGGCCTCTTCGTCGTCCCCGGCCGGCTCCTCACCCTCGGCGGCATCATCCTCGCCGCCTCCGGCCGACTCCTCGGCAGCGGCACCCTCGGTGCTCTCGACGTCCACGTCCACCAGTTCGGTGGCCGATTGGGCCGCCTCGCCCTGGGCGCCTTCGGCAGCCGCCTGCGCGGCCGCGGCCATCTGGGCGTCCTCCTCATCGGAGCCGATGAACTCGCTCAGGTCCACCTCTTCGCCGGAGGTGTCCACCACCTTCACCTGGCGCAGTGCCACGGCTACGGACTTGTTCCGGGTCACCTCGGAGATGAACGCCGGCATCTGCCCGTTCTCGGCAGCGTTCTGGATGAGTTCGTTGGGGTCCATCTGGTACTGCCGGGCGGTGTTCAGCATGAACTCCAGCACCTCTTGTTGCCCGACCTGGACGTCGACCTGCTCGGAGAGCACGTCCAACAGCAGTTGGCGGCGCAGCACCTCGGTGGTCTCCACCCGAACTTCCTCGCCGTGCTCCTCATCGTCCTCCCGGCCCTCGGCGGCCAGGTGGCGGGTGACCTCTTCCTCCACCGCACCGGTCGGCGTGGGGAAGTCGGTGGCTTCCTGCAGGTGCTCGATCAACTTGTCTCGAGCCTGGATGGCCTGCTGGTTCCTCTTGTTCTCCACCGCTTGGGTGCGCAGGGACTCCCGCAGTTCCTCCACCGTGTCGTGTTCGGAGGCCATCTGGGCGAAGTCGTCGTCGACCTCGGGCAGTTCCTGTTCCTTGATGACGTTGGCGGTGACGGTGATCTCCGCCTCCTCACCGGCACGTTCCCCGCCCACCAGGGCAGAGGTGAACGTGGTGGTTTCCTCGGCGGACAACCCGGTCAGTGCCTCATCGAGCCCTTCGAGCATGTTGCCCGAGCCGATCTGGTAGGAGACCCCGGAGACGGTGTCCACCTCTTCACCGTCGATGGTGGCGGTCAAGTCCAACGTGACGTAGTCACCGTCCTGCGCGGGACGCTCCACCCCCACCAGGGTGGCGTAACGCTCCCGGAGCTTGTTGAGTTCCTCCTCCACGTCCTCGTCGGTGACCTCCACGTCATCGACGGTGAGGGTGATCTCCGACAGGTCCGGCAAGGTGATCTCGGGGCGCACTTCGACCTCGGCGGTGAACACCAGGTCGTCGGAATCCCCGCCCAGGCCCGGTAGCGCGGTGACCTCCACCGACGGCTGGCCGATCGGCTTGAGGTCTTCTCCCACCACCGCCTCGCGGTACAACTCCGGCAGGGCCTCGTTGACCGCCTGCTCCACCACCACGGCCTTACCCACGCGCTGGTCGATGATCCGGGGCGGGACCTTGCCCCTGCGGAAGCCGGGGATGTTCACCTGGTCGGCCACGGCCTTGTAGGCACGGTCCATGCTGGGTTGCAGTTCGCTGAGCGGGACCTCCACGGTCAGCTTCACGCGGGTCTGGTCGATGTTCTCGACTGCGCTCTTCACTTCATTGGCTCCATGTCAGATAGGGATCGGGGCCCGGGTCGGTGGCTGACGTCGTGATTGGCCCGGTGCGAGTGCTCTCGGCCCCCTTCCTGCGCGTGGAAAAGGGCGCGCGCACCGCTTGGGCATGCCAGGGCACACCAACACGCGCAGCAGGCCCATCCTACCCGGCATGGATCAGTGCCGCGCAGCCGGAGGCGTACGACGACGTGGCTCACCCGCCCGCGCGGGGCTGCCCACCGTGGTGGGCGTCCTGGCGAAGCACCGCCCGGTACAGGTGGGTGCGGTACGGCAGGTGCACCGCGCCGTCGTCGTCGGCTTGCTCATCGGCCAGCGCGCGTACCTCATCGAGCACCTCCGCGCGCTGGGCATCGGCCAGGGCGATGACCGCCGAGCGGGAGGCGGCCAGGTGCACCAGGGTGTCGGCGTCCAAGCGGTAGGTCCAGGCGATCGTGTGCCGTTCTACTTCGGTCAGCGGCGGGCCGATGCGTACCTGGTCGGCGTCGATCATCCGCTCGGCGGCGCTGTGGTGCACGATGGCGTTGAACCGCGCCACCCAGGGGACGTTGGTGTCCCGGATGTTCCACACCAGACCGAGCACTCCCCCGGGTCGCAGTACCCGGGCTGCCTCCTGGCTGGCGACATCCGGGTCCGCCCAGTGCCACGCCTGGGCGAAGGTGACGGCATCCACCGATCGGTCGGCCAAGGGAAGGCGTTCGGCGGTGCCCACCAGTGCGGTGATCGCGGGCCGGCGCTCGAGATCCCGTTGGCGGCCGGAGTTGTGGTGGTGATCGGCGTTGTGTCCCAGACCGGTGTGCGGAAGCTCACCGGTGGCGTGGGGGCCGTTACCATCGCCGGAGTCGGGCAGCAGTTCGACGCCCTCATACTGTTCCGCGAGCGCCCGCAACATCGCCTCATCGGGGTCCACGGCGATCACCTGGCGGCCGGTGCCGGCGATCGCCGCAGTGAGTTTGCCGGTGCCGGCGCCCACGTCGGCGACGACGCGCGCCTCGGCCGGCAGCAGCCACTCGACCGCCTCGGGCGGGTAGTCGGGCCGGCCCCGGTGGTACAGGTCAGCAGCTTTGCCGAAACTCGTTGCGTCAGTCACGGCCTATGAGGCTAGTGCACTCGCACCGCCCGCGAGGACCGAGGCCGGCGGTCGATGGCGCACAAGGCCGGTCGTCGGACGTTGGTGGGCAAGGCCAGGACGTTGGTGGGCAAAGCCTGACGATGGTGGTTCGCAAGGCCCGCCTTGGGCCGGACGTGGGCAGCGGGCGGGCCGGCCGTGTCACGCGAGTGCACCAGCGCGGCGCGTGGTTGGCGCGTTGCCACCGGTGGTGTCAGGCTGTGGGATCGTGCCCTCAGTTGTTCGCCGGGCCCGCATCGGGACCACCATCGCGTTCGCCACGAACGGCGCTTTGCCAGCGACGTTGATGGCTCGATACGCCGAGGTGAAGGACGCTCTGGGCATCAGCGACGCCTTGTTCGGAGTGCTCGTGGCCGGCTACGCCCTGGGGGCCGCTGGGGCGTTGAATCTGCCCGGGGTGGTGCTGCGCCGAGCGGGCAGCCGAGTGACCACGAGCGTCGGCACGGCCTGGATCGCCGGCTGGTTGCTCATCGCCGCCATCGGGGTGGCATCCGCGCAGGTGTGGTTGGTAATCGCGGCACTGGTGCTGGCTGGCTGGGCCGACGCCATCGTGGATGTGGCGCAGAACGCCCAAGGGCTACGGGTACAGGCGGCTCGCGGTTCGTCGGTGCTCAATTCCATGCACGCCGGGTGGAGCGTGGGAGCGGCGTTGGGCGGGTTGGTGGGGACCCTTGCTGCTACTGCCGGTGTTCCGCTAGTCGCCCATCTGGCCGGGTGGGGGCTGGTGTGTGTCGCAGCGATGGTCCTGGCAGGGCGTACGTTCCTGCCGGACCGGCCAGCAGGGGCCAAGCAGAAGGAGGAGGACCACACCCGGGTGCGGTGGACGGCGGTGCGGCTGCTGGTACCGCTGGGAGTGCTGGCGCTGGCGGGGTTGTCGGTGGAGGACATCGGGACCAACTGGTCGGCAGTGCTGCTGGCCACCGAACGCGGCGTGCCGGCGGCGTCCGCCGGGGTGGGGCTGAGCGTACTGCTCACCGCTCAGTTCGTCGGCCGGGCGCTCGGGGACCGGTTCGTGGACGCAATGGGGCAGCGGCCCGCGTTGATCTGGAGCCTGTCGGGCATGGTTGCCGGTCTGCTCATCACCGCCTGGGCGCCGCAGCCCGGCGTGACCGTCGCAGGCCTCGCGTTAGCCGGTTTCGCCAGTGCCGTTACGGTGCCGTTGGCGTTCGCCCGCGCGGACCAGGTGCCTGGTCTTCGCGCCCACAGTGGTGTGACATGGATCGCCCTGTCCATGCGGGTCTTCGGTATCGGGTTGAGCCCGGCGATCGGTGCGATGAGTTCGTTCAGTTCGCTCCCGATCGCGATCACCGTCGTCGCGACGGTCTCGGCGGTGGCCCTGGCGCTGCAATTGCCGCGCCGAACCGGTCGGGATGACAGGATTTGAACCTGCGACCTTCCGCTCCCAAAGCGGACGCGCTACCAACCTGCGCCACATCCCGGGGGCACCTCGTAGTGCCACGCAGGAGAGTCTAATACCCTGCCGAGAGTGACGTGCTCCACGCCCCCGGAGTGCACACCACGGTCCGATGACCGGGTAGTCTGGAGTGCGCACGCGGGTGTAGCTCAATGGTAGAGCCTCTGCCTTCCAAGCAGATAGTGCGAGTTCGATTCTCGTCACCCGCTCTAGGCCCGGCCCGTTGCCCACCCAGCGGTGCCGGGCCTTCGTCATTTGCGCACCGCTTCGGGTGACGCTCGAGACCGTCACGGGCCGGCTCGGACCAGTGCACGTTTCGCTGGCCGGCTCGGGACAGTGCACGTTTCGCTGGCCGACTCGGAACAGGGCCCGGTCGCTGACCGAAAACGACTCAAGGCCGGCCGGAAGGATCCAAGGCCGGCCGGAAAGCACTCAGGGCCGCCACCGGTGCGGTGACGGCCCTGAGAGCGATGTCAGTGACGTGCCTGGTTTTTTTGGAACCCGGCACTAGTAAGTGCGGCGTCAGTCGTCGGTGTCGACCAGGCCGCGCTGGACGGCGCGGGCCAGGCGCCGCGGCACCTTCACCTCACGCCCGCCGGAGCGGACCGGGACGAGGTCAGCCGGCTTCGCCTTCCACTGTGAGCGGCGCGCGCGGGTGTTGGCGCGTGAGACTTTCCGCTTCGGGACTGCCATGGGCTCTACCTCCCCTTCTTCGTCGTCGTTGCTGCCGGCGCCGATCAGCGCGGCACGGGTGTTGCGCTGGAGTAGCCCAGGCTCAGGACTTGGCGTACCGGCGGCGGAACTTCTCCACGCGTCCGGCGGTGTCCATGATCTTCTGCTTACCGGTGTAGAACGGGTGAGACGCGGCGGAGATGTCGACGTCGATCACCGGGTAGGTGTTGCCGTCCTCCCACTCCACGGTGTTCTCCGAGGTGATGGTGGACTTCGTCAGGATCGAGAAGTCGGCGGAGATGTCGCGGAACACCACCGGGTGGTACTCCGGGTGAATGTCCTTCTTCATGTCTGCTTCCTACGTAGTTCGGGCGGCGCGGGCTGGGCCCTCACCGGGCTGGTGACGTTCGTGGCGGGGCCACTGACCGGGGCACCGGAAACGCACCATGAGATCAAACCGGTGCGCAGGCGGCAACCACCGCGGGTCAGGCTGCGCCCGGGACATCATACCCATATCCGCAGAGGCTGGGCGCGGTCGCACGTTGTGGCACCGGGCACACCGCGCCTTCCACACACCCGCCACATCGACGCATTGTTCCACCCGCGCCTGCTACGGGCGCCGGCGCAAAGTCGACCGCCGTTACGACGTTCCCCGGGCCCATCCCCGCGATGACCGCCGCGATGGCTAGGACGCCGCCCGGGCGCGCGCCTGGTAAGCCAACAGCAACGCGACGGCGGTGTCGGCGTCGTCGACCGTGACCACGAACTGGCGGCCGTTACGGCGAGTGATCTGGATCGCCTCCCCGGCGCGCAACACCACACCGAAGCGGCCCGGCGCGGACCGCAGCCCCACGCCACCGAACTCCCCGGCGGGGTTGACCTCCACAACTCCGGCCGCTTCCACCTCGGCAAGCGGCACTCGCATCCGCGGCAGGCCCAGGATCGAGGTGACGGTCAGCCCGTCCCGATCAACCCGTACCCGGAAGGCGCCGGTCACGGCTGCGACTGCGACCACCACCACTAGCGAACCGGTGAGGCTCCACCTCAAGGTCGGATCGGAAGGCAACAGCCAGGCGGCAACGGTGCCCA
>Ga0209487_1004125_pt1 | contig 11244 bp, 7 predicted proteins | sample Poulit2012_FD_187524 | JGI IMG/M metagenome (GOLD analysis project Ga0209487, IMG submission 187524) | Agricultural soil microbial communities from Georgia to study Nitrogen management - Poultry litter 2012 (SPAdes) (version 2) | ecosystem: Environmental > Terrestrial > Soil > Agricultural land... | reverse complement strand
GGAAAATCGCTAAACCGGCAAGTAATGAAACAAACACGTTCATAGTGACTACCCAACTTGCAGAAGACGTTAAGCTCACCTTTTTATTTAAATAAGAACTGTACGTTACCATCGCAGAAAATCCAACGGCAAGTGAAAAGAACGACTGACCTAATGCATATAGAATGGCTTCACCGTCTATGCTTGAAAAGTCAGGTGCTAAGAAGAACTTGACACCTTCCATTGCTCCGTCTAACGTTAACGCACGAATAACAATAATAATAAAAAAGATAAATAATAATGGCATCATATACTTATTCATACGCTCAATACCTTGCTGTACACCAAATGAAATGACTAACACGTTAATAATTGTAAATAATAATAAGCCAATAATTGTGATAAAAGGACTACCTACAATTGAACCAAACAATGCTTCATAGTCAACATTTTCACCAATTATTTGAGCACTAACTGATTTACCAGTATAAATAAGTACCCAACCACCGACTACACTGTAAAACGACAATAATAAAAACGAACCTAAAACACCTAAACGACCAATCCAAGACCATAAAGATTTAGGTGCGATTTTTTTATAAGCACTGACAGCTTCAAGACCTGTCCCTCTACCAATAATAAATTCAGCAATTAACATTGGTAATCCGATAAGAACGGTAAATAGAACAAATAATAAAAAGAATGCCCCTCCACCACTTGTTCCAGTAACATAAGGAAGACGCCAAATAGCACCTAGACCTATTGCTGCTCCAGCTGATGATAAAATAAAACCGAATCTAGACGCCCATTTTTGTTGTTTACTTTCCACGACTCATCCTCCTTTAATTGAAATCTAACTTAAAGATTACAAAACATTACTGTAATATACAAGTAAAAAATAATTATTTTAATTTTCAAACGTTAATATTAAATAAATGGTATAATTTGATTAGCTATGAATATCAAGAGGGAGATATTGATGAATAAAAAAACTTTAGCAATTCTTATACGCGCACTCATTGTCATTGCTGTTGCTGTTTTAAGTGCTATCATTGTTTATTATTTCTTTAAATTATTTTACCCTTTTATTATTGGTACGTTTATCGTCATGTTAATTAATCCAATTATAAATTTTCTCGAAAAAAAAGCACGTTTTCCTAGATTACTTGCTGTTTTAACAACTTTATTTTTATTTATTACAATTTTTGCCGGTGCCATTACGTTATTAATTGCTGAAATTATCGCAGGATCTTCTTATTTAGCGAAAATAGTACCGGAAAAAGTAGATGCAATTATTAAGTCAATTCAATTGTTTTTCACAGATAAAATCATTCCTTTTTATGAAGGGATTGCTTCAAAGTTTAATGCGCTAGATGCTGATAAACAAACGACAATTACACGTAGTATTCAAGAAGCAAGTAATGAGTTATCTAGTACGGTTACGTCATTTTTACAAAACTTCCTTTCATCATTACCTGCGCTCGTTTCTTGGATTCCAAGTGCAGCAACTGCGATTGTATTTATTTTATTAGCTACCTTTTTTATTAGTAAAGATTGGAAGAAACTTTCGAAAAAAGTAACTACTTATTTACCTGAAAAAGTTACAACCCATTCAAGTAATGTATTAAGAGATTTAAAAAGAGCAGGTGTCGGTTTTATTAGAGCTCAATTTATTTTAATTACAGTAACATTTATTATAAATTTAATTGCTTTATTAATTTTACAAATTGAACAAGCTCTAACAATCGCACTTATTATTGCTTTTGTTGATCTACTCCCTTATGTCGGATCAAGTGCTATTTTAATTCCATGGGCGATTTATGAAATAGCTACAGGTAATTTATTTCTTGGCATTAGTTTAGCAAGTCTTTTTATCGTCGTCATCGGAACAAGGCAATTTATTGAGCCAAAAGTCCTTTCATCTAGTTTAGACTTAGATCCCTTATCAACGTTAATATCTTTATTTGTTGGTTTTAAATTATTTGGCTTTTTAGGATTAATCATCGGTCCACTTAGTTTGGTATTAGGTATGGCTTTTTACCGGACAGGTGTTTTTAAAGATATTTATGAGTATATTGTACGTCCAAATAAAAATATAAACCTCTAGTATCCGGTAATTAATTAACGTATACTTAGAGATAAGAGGTGAATTTATGTTACGTAAACTTTCAGTTGTTTTTATCATAGTTGGTTTAGCGATACTTACTTATGGTGGTTATGAACTTTATTCCTCTTCTGCTGATGAAAGTAAACGTTTAGAAGATGCGAGTACAATTGTTTCTGAAAATGTCATTAATAAGTTTGAAGAAGATTCAATTGATTATAATAAATTTAATCAAGGCGACACAATTGGCGTCCTTTACATTCCAAAATTAGATAGAGAAATTCCAATTGTTGAAGGAACAGATGAAGAAGAACTTGCTGAAGGTGTTGGGCATTATGCTGATACTGGATTCCCTGGTGAGAATCGACAAATTCTTTTATCAGGTCACAGAGATACGGTATTTAGGCAATTTGGCGAGTTAGAAAATGGTGATGAATTCCATGTAAAAATGGAGCACGGTACGTTTATCTATGCGATTGAAGATAATGAAATCGTCTCTGCCGATGACACGTCAGTAATTGATCCAAGTCGAGAAGATGAAGTGTTAACTGTGTCAACTTGTTACCCATTTTCATATATTGGTAGCGCACCTGACCGATATGTCGTTTACGCTTACCCAATCATTGAAGAATAAAATTAAAATAAAAAAGTCAGAGTTCACTTTTTAGCGAACTCTGACTTTTGTTTTTTATACTTGAGGTCCTTCTACTTTCTTTTTCTTTCTAAAATCAAGTGGACGCTCTTTAATTTTACGACCACGTAAGATTAGCCATAACTGTGAAGCTAGGAAGAGTGATGAATATAGTCCAGCTATTAAACCAACTATTAAGGCAATCGAGAAGCCTTTAATCGACTCAGCTCCAAAGAATAAGAAGATAACAACGGCAATTAATGTTGTAATAGTTGTATTCAAACTACGCGTAAACGACTGAACAACACTCTTATTAACGACTTCTGCTAAACGTTTATAAGATGTAATTCGTTTTTCAAACCGAATATTTTCCCTAATTCGGTCAAAAATAACAATCGTATTATTAATTGTATAACCAACGAGCGTGAGTAATGCAGCGACAATCGTCACATCAAACTCGATTTGGAAAATACTAAAGATAACTAATATAAAGAACACATCGTGAATAATTGTTAATATCGACGTTAACGCAAAATAGAATTCGAAGCGGAAGGTCACATAAATAATCATACCAACAGCCGCGATACCTAATGCGTAAAGTGCGTTTTTAACAAGTTCTTCACCAACAATTGGTGAAACAACACTGACACTTGGCTCTTTACCGTACCTGTCATCATATAAGTTTTTAATTTCATTAATTTTATCTTTTTCAAGCACCGTATCAAAACGACTGACCGCAATCTCTTCATTTTCACCTGAGAGGACAATTGATTTAGCTTCTAAACCAAGTGACTCAAGGTCTGAGTCAACTTCTTCAGTTGTAATTGATTCATCAGCTAATATTTCAACACGTGAACCACTAGAAAAGTCAATTCCTGGATTCAACTGGAATATAAGTAAGGACGCAGTACCGACAACAATCATACTAATTGTTAAAATAAATATTTTCCTCTGATGTTTAACAATATCTATTGTTCGATTTAAAAATGTCGGTTCAATTTCTTCGCCATCTTTAATGTCGTGAATCTTACTTGGTTTAACGCCTAACCAAGATTTACGTTCTTTTAAATAACCACTTCTCACCCACATATTAAGTAGCAATCTTGTACCAAATACGGCTGTTACAAAACTCATTAAAATACTGACAATTAAAATCGTTGCGAACCCTTTAATCGAACTTGTTCCAAATATAAATAAGACAACTGCAGCAAGAATCGTTGTAATATTCGCATCAAGTATCGTAATCAGTGAGTTTTTCAACCCGACTTCAAATGATGCTTTTACTGATTTTCCTTTAATTAACTCTTCTTTAATCCGTTCAAATGTAATGACGTTCGCATCTACTGCCATCGCAACCCCTAAAATAAGTGCTGCAATTCCTGGTAGTGTTAAGACACCGTTCATTAACTGGAAAATAAGTAAAATTAAAAATACGTAAACAGCTAAATTAACTGACGCAACCACACCAGGTAAACGGTAAAACACAGTCATAAATAAGAAGATTAATCCAATGGCAATAAAGCCTGCAAAGACTGTCTCTTTTAATGCTTGTTCACCAAATTGCGCCCCAACAGATGTTGAAAATATCTCATTCATATCAACAGGTAATGAACCTGAATTAATTATATCTGCTAAACGCTGCGCTTCTTCCACTGTAAAATTACCAGATATTTCAACGTCAGATGTATTTAACGTCTGACTTACGCGAGGGGCTGAAATGAATTTAGCCTCGTCTTCTGGTTTATTGCTTTCAGCTTCAAATGAGTCACCCTCTTCAAAATCCATCCAAATAACGAGTAAATTTTCACCCATTGGCATATCTTTTATTTCGCTCGTCACTTCACCAAATTTTTGTGCATCCTTTAATGATAAAGTAACATTTGGTTGATTCGTATCAGGGTTATAATCTTGCTTTGCACTACCTTCTTTGACATCTTGACCACTCATTTTCTCTTCATCATTTGTATCTCTAAAAGATAACTGAGCTGACGTTTGAAGCATATCACGTGCTTCTTCCTGATCTTCCACACCTGCTAGCTGAACGCGAATTCGGTCGTCGCCTTCAATATCAATGACCGTTTCACTAATTCCAAGTCGGTTGACACGATCATTTAACGTTTCCACCGTTGCTTCTAATAAAGAACGATCAACTTCTTGACCGTCTTCAAGCGGTTCAACTTCATATAGAACTTCAAATCCACCTTGTAAATCAAGTCCTAAATTAATCTTTTTACTAATATCTTCTGCCGTTAATCCAATTGTACTTAACAATAAGACAACGATTAAAAAGAAACTTACTATATAACTGCGCTTTTTCATGCTCGACATCCTTTCAAGCTATTAAATACACTCATTAATTTTAACATTATTATGTAAGAAAACATATCTAAAATACTTTATGTAAAATGAAAACAACATGATAACAAAGTATCATGTTGTATTAATATTAACCACCTAATTCACTAATCATTTCATGAACTTTTTCAATTTCTGACTCATCAATCATTAAGTAATAGACCCCGTCAATCGACGTCCCTTCACCGGTCATTTGATACTCACTAATATCTTTTCTAGCGCCTTGATAATTAAGTAATAATTTTTGCATATCGTCCATATCAAGATTTGTTTCCATATTATCACCTAAAATAGAAACTAAGTTAGTTATTTTGGGAACACTTGCAACAGATGCCCCTTTATTTATAATACCTTCAACAACTTGACGTTGACGTTTATTACGTCCGACATCTCCTTCTGGATCTTCTTTTCTCATCCGAACGTACGCCATCGTCTTTTCGCCATCCATTTCATTTTTTCCAAAATTAAAGTCATATTTATTATCTGACCATTCTCTATCACTATTTACCGTAATTGTACCAAGTTCATTAACTAAACTTTCAAAGCCATCCATGTTCATACTAACGTAGTAATCGAGCTCCATATTTAAAAATGACTCAATGGTATCAATTGACATTTCAGGACCACCAAATGCATACGCATGGTTAATTTTATCCTGAATACCTTTACCGACTATTTCCGTTCGCGTATCACGTGGTATACTGACAATTTGCATTTGATCATTTTTAGAATCAATTGTTAAGACCATAATCGCATCCGAACGTCCATGCTCGCCCTCTTCTGCATCAATTCCGAGTAGTAATATATTGAGCGTGTCTTTATTTTTTAATTTATCTTTACCTATTGATGTATCAATTGCTTTAACCGGGTTATGCATTTCATTATTGACTGTATTTTTAGCATGTAAATAAACAGCTAAAACGTAACCTACAACAGCTAAAATAAATACTAAAGCAATAATAATTAGTAGTTTACCAATCGAAAATCGCTTCTTTTTCCTTCTCTTTCTTTGCTCCATAGATGGTTCTACCCCATTTCTAATTTAAAAGTCAGTATAAAAATATAATAAGTGCATTTTAATTAACCTTTACTAAGTATACTATAAAACTATGTCTTAAAAGGCAAATTTAATTTAAAATTATTTTTTTATTCGATTTTGTAACAAATATGACAAATTTATTATTTTATGCCATAATTATACAATAACAATGAATGCGCTTACTAACTGAGGAGGAGTTATTTATGGAAGCTAAACAAAAAAGGGCTTGGCTTAAACCTACAATTTTAATTATCGCACTTATTTTAATTTTACTTATCATTGTAAGCAGCTTTATTTTTGACTTTTATAGTAAAAAACAACTGCCTAATACTTCAGGCGAAACCGTTTTAGATGTTACTGAAGAAGTGAAAATTACGACTGATAATAAGGGTATCCCTCATATTGAAGCAACAAATAATAAAGATTTATTTTTTGCTCAAGGCTACGCGCAAGCACGTGACCGACTTTTTCAAATGGACTTATCAAGAAGACAAGCTTCAGGTACGTTAAGTGAGTTAGTTGGTGCCCAGGCTGTTGATAATGATAAATACTTCCGTACACTTGGCCTGCGACGCGCCGCTAAAGATTCTTTAGAGATTTATCCAGATGACGCAAAGGCAGTTTTAAATGACTTCACAGATGGCGTCAATGCTTTTATTGAAGAAGCAAGTGAAGAAGGTAATTTGCCTTTAGAATATACTTTACTCGGAGTAGAGCCTCAAGAGTGGTCACGCGTTGACTCATTAACAATTGGGAAATACATGGCGTTTGATTTAGGAGGCCACTGGGAAAGACAAGCTTTTAATGCTTATTTATTACAAACATTTGATGATAAAAAAGCTTATGAACTTTTCCCTACATACCCTAAGGATGGTTCCACTGTTATTCAACCAAACGAATTAAATATTGCTTCAAGTTTTGAAGACGTTGTTCTCCCTGATGAATTTAATGGAAGTAATAATTGGGTTGTTGATGGTGATAAAACCGCTTCAGGTAAGCCACTTCTTGCAGATGATCCTCATTTAGGACTCTCAACGCCATCGATTTGGTATGAAATGAGTCTACAGTCTAATGATGTTAATGTTGCTGGTGTTATCTTTGCTGGTGTACCTGGTATTATATTAGGTCATAATGAAGATGTCGCTTGGGGTGTTACAAATACTGGACCAGACGTTCAGCAATTATTTGTTGAAAAACAAAATCCTGATAAAGAATATGAATTTTTATTTAACAATGAATGGGAACCAGCTAAAATTATTTCTGAACCGATTCAAGTAAAAGGTGAAGATACAATTGAATATGAAGTTGTTGAAACGCGTCACGGGCCAATTATTTCTGACTTTAGTAAAGAAACAAATGCAGGTGATATATACTCCCTTCAGTGGACAGCACTTGAACCAACAACTGAACTACTCGCTATTTTACAGTTAAATAAAGCAAGTAACTGGAGTGAATTTGAAAAAGGGTTAGAAAATTTTTTAGTACCTGCTCAAAATTTTGTCTTTATGGATAATGAAGGTACAATTGCTTACAAGGCAAATGGAAATATTCCAATTTATGAAAATGAAACAGATTCACTCTTACCTTTACCTGGCTGGGATAAAGATTATGAATTAACCGAATATATTCCTTTTGATGAACTACCAAAAGTTGTTAATCCTGATAAAGGATATATCGCAACGGCAAATAATAAAATAACACCTGAAGACTATCCGTATCATATTAGTAATGTATGGGCTCAACCATATAGATATGACCGTATTTCTGAAGTATTAGATACTAACGACAAGTTGACACTTGATGATATGACAGATTTACAAATGGATACGAAAAATTTAAGAGCAAAGGAATTTGTCCCATTATTCAATGAAGCAATTGATAAAACTGAGTTAACAAATAGTGCCAAAACAGCATTAGATGTATTAAACGATTGGCAATTTAATGACGATGCATCACTTCCAGAACCGCTCATATTCGATACGTGGATTAGGTCAATCGAACAAGATCTTTTTAAAACGATACCAGAAGATGTGTTAACGTTATTTTCTGGTCTTGGTCAGACGATAGACGAGCTGCTTCGCATGGGTGATGAGTCAATTTGGATTACTGAACAAGATGAGTTCGATCAATTTTTAGCAAATACATTAAATAACTCTGTTGAAAAACTTGAAAAAGAATACGGTACAAATCAAGCACTTTGGCGTTGGGGAGACTTTCACCAAGTCGCATTTGAACATCCGCTTGCTAATGCTAATTTTTTAACAGACAAGCTATTTACGAGACACCGCCCTGTTGAAGTAGGTGGTAGTGGTGTCACAGTTATGGCAGCAAGACATCAAGATTCAGGTATTGTCGGTCACGGTGCTTCTTGGCGCTTTGTCATTGATAGTGAAGATTTTTCAACTGGCTATAATATTGTCGGTCCAGGACAATCTGGCCATTTCAGAAGTGAACATTATAGTGATCAATTTACTGACTGGACTGACGGTATTTATCATAAAACACAATTAAATAACACTTCAGGTGATCAATTTATCATTAAACCGAAGTCTTAAAAACGATTAACAGATGATTAAAAATTCATCTGTTAATCTTTTGATAAATTAATAGTAAGTCACGCAATCATAAGGTAAGATGTAAGAGTAAGATTTACTAAAAAAAGAGGTGTCACATTTGGTTCAATATAATACAGGGAAGTTTTTAATTATCTTTGCTAATATTTTAGTTACAATTATTAGCTTAGGATTTGCTTATGTCGCATTTATACTTGCGAGAATTAACGATACAATTGGTACATATGAATTAACAATTATGATTGTAGCAACATTAACCGTGATGGCAAGTTGGTTACTCATCTTTTTATATTTTAAAAAAGGAATGAAAAATATTCTTTTTATTTTCTTTGCTGCCGGATTAATCGGTCTTGCATTAATGTTTTTTGGTCAAGGTTTATCTGTATTAATTCCCGGTGCATTTTATTTAATTGGTTCAATCTTAATTTTTAATTCAAAAGAAAAGATAACGGAGGACCTCGCAACTGCGCAATTACATAATAATTGGAAGATAACATTTATTTTTGTTGGTAATATTTTAAATACATTCGTTTGGGTTTTCTTTTGTTATATCTTTTTATTATTAATTGGTAATCACGAAGTACTTGCACAATTATTAAATACTAACTTTAATGAATCATTTACAATCTTTTTAATTATTTCAACACTTATTTTTATTACGTTAAATTGGGTTATTTATTTTGTAATTAAACTAAGAGACATTCAAAATATGTACTTCTACTTCTTGTTTGTCAGCGTCATTAACATTGGACTGGGTGTTTATAATATATTTGTTTTAAACGGGGGATCATTCCCACCTCCTGAAAAATTACTTTTATTTATTTTTGAAGCACCCGTATTTTTATTTGTTTTCCCAGGACTTCTATATATCATCGGGTTTATTATGCGTGAAAAAGAAGTCGTTTATACGGAGAGAAATATTAAGTAATCTTTTTTGGAGGTAAGCACGTGGCAAAATTATTTTTTCATTATTCAACAATGTCAGCAGGTAAAAGCTTAGAAATTATTAAAGTCGCTTATAATTATGAAATCCAAGATAAGAAAGTACTAATCCTTACGTCAAGATTAGATGATCGGCATCAAGTCGGAAAAATTTGGAGTCGGACAGGGTTTGAAAAAGAAGCTGCGACGTTTAATCAAGCAACAAATATCCTCGAATATGTATTACAGCATAAAGAATTACCGACAACTGTTTTAATTGACGAAGCACAATTTTTAACAAAAAAACAAGTAATTGAATTAACAAAACTTGTTGATAATTACGGCATTAATGTGATGAGTTATGGGCTAAAAAACGATTCCTTTAATGAACTATTTGAAGGATCAAAATACTTACTTATTTACGCAGATAATATTAAAGAGTTAAAAACAGAATGTTGGTATTGCCATAAAAAAGCAATTATGAATTTACGTTTTAATGAGCGCGGCGAACCAGTCTATTCAGGTGAGCAAGTCGATATTGGAGGAAATGAAAAATATTTACCTGTTTGTCGAAAATGTTATCACTTAGTCACTCATTTTAAACATCCTTTAAATAAATAAAAGGCTTGGTTCACTTTAAAAGTGAATCAAGCCCTTTTTTATTTCGTTTTATATTGACGCATATGTTCTGTAATACCTGATAAATAAATCTGTGCGGGATCATCTTCACCCGTAAATTCAACTGTTGATCCATCAGTTGGCAATTCTTTTAAAAATTCATCTTCATATTCGTCAATCGTTAATTCTTGTCTGTTTTCAAATAGCTTTTTATGATTCGTTGTATTTAAGTACTTATCGAAGCCCTCTTCTAATATACCTGTAAAGAATTCGCCAACAGAACCTGATCCATAACTAAATAAACCAATGCGGTTACCTGGTACTAAGTCTTCATTATTTTCAAGTAATGAAAGTAAACTTAAGTAAAGTGATCCTGTATAAATATTACCTACTAAGCGGTTATATTTTGTACTCAGTTTATAGTTAGCTTGCAGGCGATTAGCTACATCTTCAGTCATATTTTCTAAATGTGGCTTTAATGCCTTTTCTCCCATACGTGTATATGGTAAATGGAAGCAAAGCGCTTCAAAATCAGCAAAATCGCGACCTGTTTTTTTCGTGTATGCTTCCCACAAGTCAGCAAAAAATTCAATATACTTATTATTTGAATGTTGTCCATTAACAAATGCTTCTTCTGAATAGATCGGACGCCAGAAGTCCATTGTATCTTCTGTTTGATAAGTCGTTTCTTTTTCTAGTCGCATAATTCTTGGATCTTTACTCATTAATATAGCTACTGCACCTGCACCTTGTGTGACTTCACCTGGTGTCGCTAAACCGTAACGAGCAATGTCAGATGCTAAGATAAGTACTTTACTCTCAGGATTTAAAGCGATATGTCCTTTAGCTAATTGGATAGCTGCTGTTGCACCATAACATGCTTGCTTTGTTTCAACTGCACGTACTTCATTTTTTAGACCAAGTAAATGACTCACATAAACTGCACCAGATTTTGAGTGGTCAATACCTGTTTCTGTTCCAAAAATGACATAATCAATTTTTTCACGATCTGTTTCATCAATTA
>Ga0209487_1004123_pt1 | contig 11248 bp, 8 predicted proteins | sample Poulit2012_FD_187524 | JGI IMG/M metagenome (GOLD analysis project Ga0209487, IMG submission 187524) | Agricultural soil microbial communities from Georgia to study Nitrogen management - Poultry litter 2012 (SPAdes) (version 2) | ecosystem: Environmental > Terrestrial > Soil > Agricultural land... | reverse complement strand
CGGAACAGTGGGAAGGATTGATCGTTCAGGCTATGGAAGAAAATAACAGTTGGGAACATGCAGCTCAAGCTTATATTGAACAATATAAATATTTAGCTTTTTAAATATAACCTAAACATATAAAATACATTACACTTTGCGGAGGACAACATGACGATAACTGTAGATGATTTTACAAAAGACTATAAAGAGTTATTTGAAACGATCTATGTCTCTGATTATACAGATGGAACCACAGAACAACAGTATCATGCCTTAGGAAGATTAGTGCGAAAATATTTATATAAAGACTGGGTGGATTCACGAGCGCTATATAAAAAAGAAAAAGTAAAACAAGTTTTTTATTTTTCAATGGAATTTTTACCCGGGCAACAGTTGACGAATAATTTATATAAGTTAGGTTTATTAAATGTTGTTCGTGAAGGTTTGGGAGTGCTAGATTTGGAGTATGAAAAATTAGAGGCTGCAGAAGTGGATCCTGCTCTTGGAAATGGTGGATTGGGACGTTTGGCTTCTTGTTTTATGGATTCCTTTGCTTCTTTAGGAATTCCAGGACATGGCAATGGTATTCGTTATCAATATGGCTTATTTGAACAAAGATTTGTGGATGGCCATCAAGTAGAAGTCCCTGACCATTGGTTAAGGCGAGAAAATGTTTGGGAAACAAGAAATGAACAATCTTCTTTTATAGTACGTATGGGCGGAAATGTCTGGATGGAAGAAGATAAACAGGGTCATTTAAAACCTCATTATGAAGATACTTTAAATATTTTAGCCGTTCCTTATGATTCTCCAGCCGTCGGTTATCGAAATAATATTGTTAATAATCTTCGGCTTTGGTCAGCAGAAATACCTGAAGAAGACGAAGGGAAATATACAACGATCGAGTCACGTCGAAAAATTGACGAAATCGTACAAGTGTTATATCCAGATGATTCAGATTATGAAGGACGTCTTTTGCGCTTGAAGCAAGAATATTTTATGGTGTCTGCAGGTGTCCAATCTATTATGAAACATTTTAAAAAATATAATGAACCTCGGAAGAATTTACCAGAGTATATCTCCATTCATATAAATGATACGCATCCTGCTCTTGCTGTTCCAGAATTGATGCGAATTTTATTAGATGAGGAAATGTTAAGCTGGGAAAGTGCTTGGGAAATTACGAAAAAAGTATGTAGCTATACCAATCATACAGTGCTATCTGAAGCTTTGGAAAAGTGGCCAATCGATATGGTTAGGGAATTACTCCCACGCATTTATATGATTATTGAAGAAATTAATCATCGTCATATCGAAGAGACGAAAACTATTTACGGGGAAGAGCAAGCTTGGATCACTTCAATTATTCGAGATGGTATGGTTCATATGGGGCATTTAGCAATTATTGGTAGTCACAGTGTAAATGGAGTTGCTCGTTTACATTCAGAAATTTTAATAAGTGATACTTTGCTTCCTTTTTATAAGTTATATCCAGAACGCTTCAATAACAAAACAAATGGTGTAACACATCGACGTTGGATTCATTTAGCGAATGAGCGATTATCCAACTTATTGGACGAGAAAATTGGTGAGCAATGGCGAGTTTCTCCTTCTGAATTAAAGGTCCTTAAAGGATTTATTGATGATGAAGAGACGCTTGAAGAGTTAGCAGCGATTAAACATGAAAACAAAAAAGATTTTGCGGAGATGGTGAAGGATTTATATGATTTAGACATTTCACCAGATGCTATTTTTGATGTCCAAATTAAACGATTGCATGCTTACAAACGCCAACATCTAAATGCGTTGCATATTTTAAGTCGATATTTATACATTAAAGAAAATCCAAATGCAAAAGTGCAACCCCGTGTCTTTATTTTTGGGGCAAAGGCAGCACCTAGTTATACTTATGCGAAAGAAATTATTAAAGTGATTAACACTTTAGCGGATGTCGTTAATCATGATCCAGATGTAGGGGACAAGCTTAAGATCGTCTTTGTTGAAAATTACGGCGTTTCTTATGCTGAAAAAATCATTCCAGCAGCGGATGTTAGTGAGCAAATTTCATTAGCAGGTAAAGAAGCTTCTGGAACCAGTAACATGAAGTTAATGTCAAACGGAGCGCTTACTTTAGCGACGCTTGATGGGGCCAATGTAGAGATTAATCAGTTAGTTGGCGATGAGAATATGTTCTTGTTTGGATTAGATGCGGATGAAGTGAACGAGTTGCGACCACACTACAAACCAAATGAAATTTATCAAAAAGATAAAGATATTCAAAAAGTCCTAAATGCTTTAATAGATGGTACACTTCCAGGAGCAGAGGAGGAAGGACGTTCTGTTTTCAATTCATTGGTTCACTATGGGGATGAATATTTTGTTTTAGAAGATTATAAGTCTTATGTAGAAGCTCAGGAAAAAATTGATGCATTATATGCAGATCCAAAAGCATGGTATCAAATGGTTCTATATAATATTGCAGAAAGCGGCCCCTTCTCATCTGACTTTACCATTAAGCAATACGCAGATGATATTTGGCAAGTCCATTCTTATGCAGAGCCTGGAAAAGGGATTCAATTAGTTGATCGAGAGTCCATTTTAGAATCGTAAAATATAAAATAATAAAAACGAGTAGCTTATATTTAGCTACTCGTTTTTTTGATGAATTTATTTTATGCAAAGCTGAAGTAAGCAATAACAAGTACTCCAACAATAATTCGGTACCAACCAAATGAACTGAAGTCATTACGTTGAATATAGTTCATTAAGAATTTAATCGCAAAGATTGAAACGATAAAAGATGTAATACAACCTGCAGCAAGCACGATTAGTTCCTCAGTTGTAAAACTGAAACCAAAACCAAGTAGTTTTACAAGACTAGCTCCCAGCATAACAGGGATTGACATAAAGAAAGAAAACTCAGCGGCAATCGGACGATCTGTACCAAGTAAAATTCCTCCCATAATCGTTGAACCTGAACGAGAGGTTCCTGGAATTAAAGAAAGGATTTGGAAAAGTCCTACTTGAAAAGCATTTTTCGTTGAGAAATTTTCCCAGCTGGTTATAGGCATTGTGCGTGTTTTATTCCAACGTTCAATTACAATAAATGCTATACCATACACGATTAAAGCAATAGCCACAGTTTGCCAATTAAAGAAGTAATAATCTACGATATCTTCAAATAACAAACCAATAATTCCGACCGGTATAACTCCTACAATAACTTTAATCCAAATATTCCAAGTCCTTTTTTTAGCTTCTTTATTAGGCTGCATAAAAGGATTTAACCGTTTAAAATATAATAAAATAACAGCTAATACTGAAGCCAGTTGAATAACAACAAAATACATTTCTTTAAATTGACTGCTTTGGTTTAAAATTAAAAATTCATCTACTAAAATCATATGACCGGTACTGCTGATTGGTAACCACTCAGTAATTCCTTGAACGATTCCCAATATGATTGACTTTAAAATTTCAACTAACAATTTATACACTCCTAGAAATTCATTTACTTGAATATGATACTCCATATTCCATGAAAAATCAAAGCGATTTTCAAAGTTTTATGAAAATTAATGGTTTTTACTAAAAGAAAATGAAAAAATCAAAAGTCCTTCTTAAAGATTTCACAAATTTAATCTAACTTTAGGTGGAAATGAGAGCGCTTTGTAGTTTATAATGATAAAGTATGAATAGGAGGGAAAATCTCGTGGCGTTTGAACGAAAAGAAGTAGAAAAAGAAAAACCAAAATCAATATTATGGTCCATTCTAAAATGGTATTGGCTATTAGTTCCAACTTTTTATTTTTTAGTAATTATACCAGGTGCACTTCAACAATCAGAAGGACAAGGCTTAGCCCCTGATGTAGCATTTAATTTGGTGTTACAGTTGATTAATTATGGACTTGCTGGAATAATGACAGTAACACATCCTTTAGAGCGATCTAAAACAGGTTTAGCGGATAAATTCTTAAAGGCAGCAGTTGCTCAACAATTTTTAGCACAAAATATTTTTGGACTTATTTTAACAGTTATTGTTTGGTATCAATTGCCTTATAAAGTGGATCCAGAATTGGTGGAACCTGAAGAGTTAGAAAAATGGCATTTCCAACAAAAGACAATCTATATTATTATGGGTGTGCTTTTGGGGATCACATTATTAGTAGTACTTGGACAATTTACTGTTAATTAGTCATAATTTATGTAAATAAATAATAGAAAGAGGGAATAAGAAGTGGGACTTTTTGATTTTTTCAAGAGTGGCGAAAACAAGAGTGTAGAACTTTATAACCCTGTCGATGGCGAAGTTATTCCAATCGAGGAAGTGTCAGACCCTGTCTTTTCACAAAAAATGATGGGAGACGGTTACGGAGTAGAACCTACAAATGGTGAAATTTATTCTCCAATCGATGGAGAAGTTGTATCGGTTTTTCCAACCAAACATGCCCTAGGTCTAAAAACTGAAAATGGGATTGAAGTACTTGTTCACATCGGTGTGGACACAGTAGAACTTGAAGGAGCGCCTTTTGAGGTATTCGTTTCTGAAGGAGACAAAGTGACAGGAGAGACGCTGATAGCTAATGTAGACTTAGAAGCATTAAAAGCGGCCGATAAACCTGACACAGTAATTATTGTATTTACAAATATGGATGACGTAGACAGCTTTACGATTGACCGTAGTGGGACACAGACACATGGAGAAGTTGTTGGTGTCGTTTCTGCAAATTAATACGTTTATGAATAAGCTCAAAAAAACCAGCAAAGAATATTTCATTGTTGGTTTTTTGCGTAAAATAACTATTTTACAATATATCCAAATTAATGATGGACTTTATATAAAAACCTATTTTACTTGCCACGAAACAAATATCTGGCAAATAACCCCCTCATTTTCACAAAAAAGTCTGGAATATACTAGAAATTTTATCCATTAAAAAAGAGCCTGAATTTTCAGGCTCTAGTATTTTAATTCAAAAAATTAACTACTTAGAAAGCTACACAAACCACTTCTGGAGCTTCAATATCTTTTTGTAGAAGAGTTAATGTACCATCTTCTTGGTTTCTTTCAAATAAAGTTAAGTTATCTGTATCTTGGTGTCCAACCACTAGATATTCTTCTGTTTCATCTAAGTTAAAATCACGTGGGGTTTCACCTTCTGTTGGAGTGTATCCTAGAAGTGTTAACTTACCTTCATCATCTGTTTCATAAATAACAATTGAATCATGTCCACGGTTTGAAGCATAAACGAATTTACCGTCGCTTGAAATACGGATTGCTGCACCACCATTGAATCCTGTATGCTCTTCTGGAATGGTAGAAATTGTTTGTTTTTCAGTAAATTCACCTGTTGTTGGGTTGTAGTCAAGAACAAGCACATCACTACTCAATTCACCAAATAAATAGGCCACATCTAATGTTGGGCTAAATACAATATGACGAGGACCTGTTCCAGGAGCAACTTTAAGGCGGGCAACCTCTTCAAGTTTTCCTTCTCCCGTTACTTCATATGTGTATAATTCATCTGTTCCTAAGTCACATACAATAACAAAGTTTTCATCTGGTGATAGGTCACTATAATGAACATGTGGACTGTCTTGATTTTCATGTGTTGAACTACCTGTATGTGCAACAGTATCCAATAATTCTAAGTTACCTGCCACATCTGTTTTGTAAACAGCAACTTCACCTTTATGGTAATTTGATGTGTAAACATATTGACGGTTTGCATCATAAGCGACGTAACATGGTGCTGCACCATCTGCTACCGCTTCCGTGTGACGCTGATAAGATCCATCATCTTGTTTAACAAGTGAAACGATCCCGCCTTTATCATTTTCATTAATCACTGAATAAATAATACTTTTATCTTCGTTTGTATCTAGATAAGTTGGGCTTCCAACTTCTGCAAGTAATGATACTTCATCTAGTTGGTTAGTCACTGGGTTAATGACCGCACTATAAATTCCTTCACTCACTCTTCGAGTATATGTACCTAATAATAATTGTGTTGACATTATTAAATATCCTCCTCCATAAAATTAACTTACACATGTAGTATAGCAAAATTAAATCAAGTCTTCATAATCAAAACCATTAATATGAAAAAATAAATAAAAAATTATGAAAAAAAGAAGAGAAATTAAATGAATATGGTAGAATTAAAACATATGGTAAATAGCAGGGGGATAATAACGATGATTGACCAAAAAGAAAAGAAAGAACAGACACGATTAATTGAAAGAACATGGTTTTGGAAATATATTATAGATAATAAATTTGTTTCTATAATGTTAATAATTTTAATTTTATTTTTGACAATTTTTGCCTTTACAAAAATATCACATCTTTTTGCACCCGTTCGTTCGGTTCTTTCAATCATAGGACCACCATTTATTTTTGGTATTCTTTTTTACTATCTAATGAAACCTTTTGTTGATTATTTAGAGAAGAAAGGTTTATCACGAAAAATTTCGATACTCATTATGTTTATAGGGATTATTCTGCTCCTTGTTTTGGCCATCACGTTTATTATACCGGGCGTTCAAGATCAGTTTAATCAGTTAGTTGATGATTTTCCAAGAATTTGGAATTCAGTCATTGCACAGATTGAAGTTTTATTACAAGATGAATGGTTCTCGGAAATTTATCGGGAATTTCAAGCGACAGATATTATGAGTAGATTGACTGAACAAATTAGTAATGTTTTTACAGCTACTTTAGATAGTATTAGTAATGTAGCAGGAATTATTACGCGTATCGTGATTACTATCGCTACAATACCTTTTGTTTTATACTATTTATTGGCAGACGGTGCTCACTTTAAACAATCTTTATTAAATGTTATACCCACTCGGGCTCGTCCAACGATGATAAAATTTATGGAACAAGCAAGTGAACAAGTAGGTTCTTATGTTCGAGGAGAATTATTGGTTGCTATTTCTGTATCCATTATGTTTTATGTTGGATATGTTATTATTGATTTAGAGTACGCTTTAATTTTATCACTACTTGCAGGTGTTTTAAATTTAGTTCCTTATTTGGGATCTATTATGGCCTCAGTACCTGCTTTAATCATTGGTGCATTTGTTTCACCTTTACAACTATTTAAAGTTATTGTTGTGATTGCCATAGAACAAACGCTGGAAGGGCGAGTAGTGAGTCCGCAAATATTAGGAAACAGACTGGAAATCCATCCGCTTATTATTTTATTTATTTTATTGGTAGCTGGTAGTTTGTTTGGATTTATGGGCTTGATATTAGCGGTACCTGGTTTTGGAGTTTTACGTGTTATTTGGAATCTTTTCTTTGACTGGCTCAAGAAAAACTATGATTACTATGAAGAAGAATCGAGTAGCGTAAATATAAATCAATAAAGTTTTTAACAAAAACAATCAGTTTTAAAGCTGGTTGTTTTTGTTTTGTTTGAATTTATTGTAAACTTGATATACAATGATTAAATGTATTGTTTGCCTGATAAGGTCTGACAGGAGGGAAAATTATGTGCTCGGATACATTTCAGAATTTAAGTAACGAAAAGAAAGAACGAATTATTCATGCAGCTTTAACTGAATTTTCAGAAAGATCATTTAGTGAAGCTTCAATTACTAATATTGTAAAAAATGCAAATATTTCTCGTGGGAGCTTTTATCAATATTTTGGAAATAAAGAAAAAGTATACCAATATTTAGTTGTTTATTTATACAATAAACACCGAGAAGACTTAGTAAATATATTGAAGAAAAATTCCGGAAATTTATACACATCTATGATGGAATTTTATAATCAATATATTGATGAAATTGTTAATTCAAAGTATTTTGCATTTTATAAAAATACATTTTTATATGTAAATCATCATTTGGTAGGACAAGAGGGGATTCTCAGTATATCCAATCCATCCACTGGACGAAAAGAACAACAGCAACAGTTTGTAGAATTTCTAAATACAGAACATTTAAAAGCAGAGTCCAATAAAGAAGTTTTAGAATATATATATTTTATTGTAAATACTATTCATCATATGATTATTGACGGTTTTGTTAACGATCTTTCATTGGAAGATATTAAAAATAGGAGTTTTCGAGCAGTTGAATGGCTTTATTATGGTATCCAAAATGAAAATGAAGAAAGAGAGTAGATGATAGTATGAAAAGAATAGCTCAGATGCTAAATCCAGGTCGAATTGCCTGGTTATTTGTATTTCTAGTTATTCAAGTAGTCAGTATGTTGATGATCCCGACACTTTCTGCAGAAATTATAGATAATGGTGTCGCAACAGGGGATATTGATTATATCCTCAAATATGGTGGAATTATGATCGCGATAGCAATTATAGGCTTTATTAGTTCGATGCTGAATGTCTATCTATCTTCCACTGAATCTCAAAAAGTTGGTTCAAAATTACGTGAATTATTATTTGATAAAATTTTGAATTACTCAACTGAAGAGATTGATAAATTTGGAATTTCTACGCTAATGACACGTACAACGAGTGACGTTTTACAGGTTCAACAAGTATTAGTCATGGTTTTAAGATTTATGATTCTTGATCCTCTACGTATTGTTGTAGCTGCAGTCTTAGCTTTCACGAGAGAGCCTAAACTGGCTTTTATATTTGTGATTGTTGTTCCTATTTTAGTTATAGCTGTTGTTTTATTATTGAGAAAAGTAAACCCGCTTTTCCGGTCACTACAAATTAAAACAGATAGTTTGAACCGTGTCTTCCGTGAAGGCTTAACGGGTATCCGCGTTATTCGTGCGTTTAACCGTGAAGATTATGAAGAAGAAAGATTTGACAAAGAAAACGAAGATTATGCTAAAACAGGGACACGTGCCCATACGTATATGGCTTTAACGAACCCTCTTATGATTCTGTTAACAAGTGCAACGACTGTTTTTATTATTTGGTTTGGTGCACAGTATATCAGTGTAGGGGAGATGGAAGTTGGTAACCTAGTGGCATTTACTTCATATTCTTTTAATATTTTAATGGGAATTATGATGTTATCAATGATTATTACAATGCTTCCACGTGTACAAGTAGCGCTTGAACGTATTTATCAAGTACTTGATGCACCAAAAGAAATTGTAGACAAAGAAAGCCCAACTTTGCTTGATTTAGAAGCTGAAGAAATGGTACTAGAGTTCCAAGATGTTGATTTCCGTTATCCTGGAGCTGAAAAATTAGCGCTTGAAGGGATTGATTTCTCGGTAAAAGATGGTCAAAAAGTGGCTATTATCGGAGGAACTGGGGCTGGAAAATCAACTTTAGCGAACTTAATTGTGAGATTGTATGATATTGAATCTGGGGCGATCAAAATCAACGGGATTGATATTACGAATATGTCTCAACATAATTTGCGTGATGCAGTAGGTTTTGCAACACAAAGTGCCTCATTATTCTCAGGAACGATTCGTGAGAATCTAAAGTATGGAAATGAAGATGCGACAGATGAGGAATTGTGGCATGCATTAGATGTTGCACAAGGTGCAGATTTTGTTTCAGAACTTCCAGATGGTCTAGGCTCAAGAGTTGAGCAAGGAGGAGCAAACTTTTCTGGGGGACAACGCCAACGATTAAGTATTGCTCGAGCATTAGTTACAGATGCTAGAATTTTAGTCTTTGATGATTCTTTCTCTGCATTAGACTTCAAAACAGATGCACAATTACGTAAAGCTTTAGAACCGGAAACAACGGATAAATCAGTGATTATTATTGCGCAAAGGATAAGTACAGTAGTTGATGCAGATGAAATACTGGTTTTAGACAATGGAGAACTTGCTGGAAAAGGTACTCATGACGAATTGAAAGAAACAAACAAAGTTTATCAAGAAATTATTGAATCTCAAATGAAAGGGGAAGATATTTAATGGCTAAAAATGAAGACACAGCACCTGTACGTGGACGTAAGCCTCGTAATTTTTGGGGTACAATCTTACGACTACTTCGTTATATGTCGACACGTGCTTGGGCATTATTAGCGATCATCTTTTTTGCTTCAGGAGCAGCCCTTTTCGCAGCTTTCACACCAAGTGTTTTAGGACGAGCAACAACCACTATTTTTGAAGGATTCACCGAGGGAATGGCGATGCGAGAAGCGGGGCAAACCGTTGATGTCCTTCCGATTGATTTTGATGCGATTCGACGTATTGTATTTATTTTAGTGGCTTTATATATACTTGAAGCACTCTTTAGATATTTACAAAGATATATTACCGCAATAATTTCGCAAAGAACGGTCTATGATTTAAGAAAAGACTTAAAAGAAAAACTAGCAACATTACCGATTGAATATTTTGACACACATTCGGTTGGAGATATTATGTCTCGTGCGGTAAACGATATGGAGCAAATTTCAAACACGTTGCAAAGATCATTATCACAATTTATATTATCTGTTGTGACATTCTTTTCTGTACTGTTTGTAATGCTTTCTGTTGATGTGACGATGTCACTGATTGTTTTTGGAAGTGTTGGTTTAAGTGCTTTGTTTATAGCGTTTATTGCCCCAAGATCCCAAAGACAGTTTGCAAAACAACAACGTGTGGTTGGAGAGTTAAATGACCGCGTAGAAGAAGTTTACTCGGGTCACACAATTGTTAAGACCTATAACCGTGAAGATTATGAAATTAAACGTCTTACTGATCATAGTGATGATTTATATGAGACATCTTGGCGAGCACAGTTCTATTCAGGGATTATGATGCCAGCGGTAAACTTTGCTCGAGACCTAGGAATTCTTGCTATTACACTATATGGTGGGTTTGGTGTTCTTCGAGGGACTGTACCATTAGGTAACGTACAAGCTTTTATCCAGTATGTAAACCGTTTTTCACAACCCGTTCGTCAAATAGCTCAATTAGCAAATAGTATTCAAATTACTGTAGCATCCGTTGAACGCGTTTTTGAAATTCTAGATGAAGAAGAAATGGAAAAAACTGAAGCCAACCGACGAGTAAAAGAAGATACACCATATATTATCGAATTTGATCGTGTGCAATTTAAATATAACGACATGAAAGAGTTATTAATGACAGATTTTAATTTACAAGTAGAAACCGGTGAAATGATTGCTGTTGTAGGACCAACAGGAGCTGGGAAATCAACGTTAATTAATCTGCTTGAACGCTTTTACGATGTGAATGGTGGAAGTATTCGTTATAAAGGAAAAGATATTCGAGATATTGAACGTTCTGAATTACGTAAAGATTTTTCTATGGTATTACAAGATACGTGGCTCTTTAACGGAACAATTTGGGATA
>Ga0209487_1004122_pt1 | contig 11250 bp, 9 predicted proteins | sample Poulit2012_FD_187524 | JGI IMG/M metagenome (GOLD analysis project Ga0209487, IMG submission 187524) | Agricultural soil microbial communities from Georgia to study Nitrogen management - Poultry litter 2012 (SPAdes) (version 2) | ecosystem: Environmental > Terrestrial > Soil > Agricultural land... | reverse complement strand
CCACGTAATTTTTCTATATTTGCTCGGCCTCTAACAATGACTCTTCCTTTTCCAGTTTCATAAGCCTTTTTAATTCCATCGATCCCTTGGACTATTCCTCCAGTTGGAAAATCAGGTCCTTTGATGATTTTCATCAGACCATTGACATCTACATTCGGTTTATCAATTTTTAATATGACAGCATCGATAACTTCCTCTAAATTATGGGGAGGGATATCTGTTGCATAACCTGCTGAAATTCCTGTTGAGCCGTTAACTAACAAATTTGGAAATTTAGCTGGTAAGACAACTGGTTCATTAATTGTATCATCGAAGTTAGGCATGAAATCTACTGTTTCTTTCTTTATATCCCGCAGTAATTCTGAAGCGATACTTGATAGTCTAGCTTCAGTATACCTCATCGCAGCTGCTGGGTCTCCATCAATACTTCCGTTATTACCGTGCATTTCAACGAGTTCATTTCGCACTTTCCAATCTTGACTTAATCGTACCATCGCATCATAGACAGATGTGTCCCCATGCGGGTGATAATTACCTATAACATTTCCGACCGTCTTGGCAGCTTTTCTGAAATTTTTATCATGCGTGTTACCTTCTTGAAACATCGCATACAAAATTCGACGTTGCACAGGTTTCAAACCGTCACGCGCATCAGGTAACGCACGATCTTGTATAATGTATTTACTATAGCGACCGAATCTGTCGCCGATAACTTCCTCTAAAGGAAGGTCAAGGTAGTTTTGTGATTGTGACAAACTAACTCCCCCTCAAATATTCAATTACTCTGACTGAATTTTATCGTTTTCTAAAATATTATCCTCTTCATCCAATCCAAATGCTACATTATTTTCTATCCATTTTCTTCTTGGGACTACTTTATCCCCCATTAAGGTGGTCACTCTTCGTTCAGCGATTGCAAGATCATCGATTGTGACTCTGATTAATGTTCTTGTCTCCGGATTCATCGTTGTTTCCCAAAGTTGGTCTGCGTTCATTTCTCCAAGACCTTTATAACGTTGAATCATATAACCATTTTTGAATGTTTTAATGGCTTCTTGCATTTCTTGTTCGTCCCATGCGTATATAATTTTCTCTCGCTTTCCTTTCCCTTTTGAAATTTTATATAAAGGTGGAAGAGCAATATACACTTTACCAGCTTTAACGAGTGAGCGCATGTAACGGTAAAAGAAGGTTAATAAAAGAACTTGGATATGAGCACCATCCGTATCAGCATCCGTCATAATAATGACCTTATCGTATTGAACATCATCCAAATTAAAGTCACCACCAACACCTGCACCGATAGTATGAATGATAGTTGATATTTCTTCATTTTTCATAACATCTTCTAACTTTGCTTTTTCAGTGTTAATCACTTTTCCACGTAGAGGCAATATTGCTTGAAATTTACGATCACGGCCCTGTTTTGCTGAACCGCCAGCAGAATCTCCCTCAACTAGGTATAGTTCGTTCCGTTTTGGGTTTCGAGATTGGGCAGGGGTTAACTTCCCACTTAACAAAGCATCTCTCTTACGTCGTTGTTTGCCGTGTCTGGCGTCTTCTCGTGCTTTTCGTGCAGCTTCTCGAGCCTGTTTTGCTTTAAGTGACTTTTTAATTAATAGACCAGCAATATCCGGGTTTTCTTGCAGAAAATAGGTTAGTTGCTCAGATACTACTGCATCGACTACTGAACGTGCTTCTGAAGTTCCTAATCTCCCTTTAGTTTGCCCTTCAAATTGTAGTTTATCTTCTGGTATTCTAACAGATACAATAGCTGTTAAGCCTTCACGAATATCAGAGCCTTCCAGATTCTTGTCTTTTTCTTTTAATATGTCAGTTTTCCTTGCATAATCATTAAATGTTCGTGTCATGGCAGCTCTAGCGCCAGATTCATGTGTTCCGCCATCCTTTGTCCGAACATGATTGACGAAGCTCAGCATGTTTTCAGCATAGCCGTCATTAAATTGAAAAGCGAATTCAACTTCAATTTCTTGTTGTTCATCATCAAAGGATACTACTTCATGCAGAGTATCTTTTTCTTCATTTAAATAGTGAACAAAAGACTGGAGCCCGTTGGGATATTCGAAGTTTTCCTCAACATCAACACGTTCATCTAATATCTGAATTTTTAAACCCTTTAATAAAAAGGCGGATTCTCGAAGTCGTTCTGCAATAACTTCCAAATCATACACATTTGTAGAAAAAATTGATGTATCAGGCTTAAAGTGGATTATCGTTCCAGTCTTCCTTGTTCGTCCTTTAACTTCTAATGTATTTACAGGGTGACCTCCATTTTCAAACCGTTGAAAATATGCATGACCATCACGAAAAGTGGTAACTTCCATCCATTCTGATAAAGCATTTACAACTGAAGCACCTACACCATGTAGACCGCCACTTGTTTTATAGCCTCCTTGGCCAAACTTTCCTCCAGCGTGTAAAACAGTAAAAATAACTTCCATTGTAGATTTCCCGGTGCTATGTTTTCCAGTTGGGATTCCTCTACCGCTGTCTTCAACCGATATACTGTTGTCTTTATGTATGGTAACTTTTATGACATTTCCATATCCTGCTAATGCTTCGTCCACGGCATTATCAACAATTTCAAAGACAAGATGATGCAGACCACGATGGTCTGTGCTTCCGATATACATACCAGGTCTTTTTCGAACTGCATCCAGACCTTCTAATACTTGGATGGAATCATCTGAATATGTTTCTGTATTTTTTACCAAATCCCATCGACTCCCTTTTAATTGTGTTTATTAGGTTATTCCAATTGTAGAACAAGTGTTTTCATTTGTAAATATATATTACGCTTTTCGATTGTCCGTATAAGAATACGCTCTTTAGTATACTACAATCACATTAAAATTGTATAGACCATAGTATCTTGGTGTTTATTTTATAGGGATGAAAAAGTTGAGGTGTAAGTGAATGATAAAATCCGAACAATCATTCGAGTCTTATCTGGAAGATTCGATTTGTTCGGATACGTTTTGATACTGCTTTATCTTAATTATTAACTTTTAGAACCGAATGAGCAACTTTAATACATAAATCCATGATGACTGTAACATCATGTTCTTTTAAATAGTGATATGCCTCTTCATTAATAATGCCTTGTTGTGCCCAAAATACCTTACAATCTGTTTTGGCAGCTTCTTTAGCAATCTCTGGCAAAAACTCAGATCGTCTAAAAACATTAATAATATCAACTTTTTCTTTAACTTCAGTTAACGAGGCGTAAGCTTTTTCTCCTAGTACTTCATCTACCATTGGATTGACCGGAATAATTTTATATCCGTTATCTTGCATAATCTTTGATATTTCATAAGATGTTCGATCTGGATTATCAGATAGCCCCACAACGGCAATTGTTTTTGATTCTTCAAGTATCTTTTTTATTTCCTCATTTTGTGGATTTTCCCAACTCAATTTAACTCCTCCTTTTTATTTGATTAAATCCCTTTTCTGTAGATAATCTCGAGCCACTTGTTCAGGGTCGTTGTCTTTATAATCGACCTCATAATTCATTTCTCTCATTTCTTGATCTGTAATTTCTCCGCCCAGTTGGTTTAGAATGTTTTCCAACTCAGGATATGTCTTAAGTGTTTCCTGCCTTAAGAGCGGGGCTCCTTGATAAGGTGGAAAGAGATTTTCAGGGTCTTCCAATGTCTTTAAGTCTAATTCTATCATATAACTATCGGTTGCATAAGCATCAATGATATCAATCTCACCATTTTTTAATGCTTTTTGGCGAACGCCCGGTTCCATTGTTCGAATGTTTTTGATATCTAAATTATAAAGTTTCTGCATGCCAACGTAGCCATCTTGCCGATCTTTAAATTCCAATGTAAACCCAGCAACTAAATCATCCTCTTCTTTTTGCAGATCGCCAATTGATTCAATATTATATTTGGAAGAAAGCTCTTCTGTTATAGCTACACTATACGTATTATTAAACGACATTGGCTTTAATAATAGCATATCATATTCCTCTAACATTCCTTTACGAGCTTGCTCGTATACTTCACTAGCATCATTGCTAACCGCATCTTCCTCTAATTGAGTGTTAATGACTGTTCCTGTAAATTCTGGGTATATGTCTATATCTCCTTCTTTTAGAGCGGAAAATACAAAAGCAGTTTTACCAAGTCCGGCTTTTAACTCTACGTTTAAATCTGTATCTTCTTCAATCAGTAGTTTGTACATATTAATTAGTATCGCAGGTTCTGCACCGAGTTTACCCCCAATTACTATATCAGCCTTTTCTTCAGTGTGAATAATAAATGGCATAGTTATGATTAATATCGCAATGACAAACATAGCAATAAAGGACTTAAAACCAGCCCGTTTGGAGAGACGCTCGAAACCCCTTAGTATTAAATCAAGAATAATCGCTAATAATGCAGCAGGAATAGCTCCTAATAATATAAGATTGATATCTGCCCCTCGGTCAAGACCTAATAGAATCAGTTCGCCTAAACCGCCAGCACCTATAAGAGCAGCAATTGTCGTTGTGCCGACAATCAACACCATAGATGTCCGGATCCCCGCCATTATTACTGGCATGGCTATAGGTAACTCTATCTTCACTAGCCTTTTAAAAGATGTCATCCCCATTCCAGTTGCTGCTTCCTTTAAAGCTGGACTGACTTCGCGAATTCCTGTGTATGTATTACGTAATATCGGTAATAGCCCATAAGCAGTAAGAGCAACTATTGCTGGAACAGTACCTATGCCAAAAAAAGGAATTAGAAATGCCAAAATAGCTAAGCTAGGAATTGTCTGCACAACAGCAGCAAGTCCAATAATTGGCTCAGATACCTGTTTGTATCTTGTTAATATGATTCCTAAAGGCACTGCAATAACAATTGCGATAATTAGGGATAATAGGGATATTTGTAAGTGTTCCCATATTGTTTTTAATAAAATATCTTGTCTTTCTTGAAAAACAGACATAAACTCTCTCATTTTTAGACACTCCCTGTTTTTATATCTGAGTTATCTTGAAGATAAACAACAATATCTCGATAGGTTAGAACACCGACTAATCTTTCATTTTTTATAACAGGGAATAGTTGTTGATCACTTATCTTGAATACTTCTGCTGCTTCATAAAGTGACATATCACTTGTCAACGTTTCACCATGATAAATTTCGCCATTTTTAACCATGTTTATGTAATTTCCATTGTTATCTTTTAAAATCACAGTTTGTTGGATAATGCTGTTCTTTTGTTGCCATTCATTTTCAATTTTTATAAACTCATTATTTCGATCTGCAATCACTCCAACTGCCGTTTGCCAAGGTGACTCTTTATTGCCAATAAATTGCTTCACAAATTGATTTGTAGGTTTTAATATCAAATTCTCTGGTGTATCGTATTGGATTATTTCTCCGTCTTTCATTAAACAAATTTTATCTCCTAGTGCTGTTGCCTCATTCATATCATGGGTAACAAATATAATTGTTTTTCTTATTTCTTTTTGTAATGTTTTAATGTCTGTTTGAAGTTGCTCCCTACTAATAGGATCTAGTGCACTAAATGGTTCATCCATTAAAATTATGTTTGGATCTGCTGCGAGAGCTCTTATGACCCCGATTCTTTGCTGTTCACCTCCAGAAAGTTCTTCGGGTTTTCTTTTTTCGTATGTAGAAGGGTCAAGCCCGACCAACTCAAGTAACTCTCTACTTCGCTCCTTCATTTTCTTCTTAGACCATTTTTTCATATCTGGAACAATTGATATATTTTCTTCTATAGTCATATGGGGAAACAAAGCAATTTCTTGGAGAACATAACCGATATTCCAGCGCAGTTCATGAATATCATAATCTCTAATATCCTGATCTTCGATAAAAATATGACCTGAAGAAGGTTCAATTAAGCGATTAATCATTTTTAGAGTGGTTGTTTTACCACATCCACTAGGACCTATGATTGTTGTAAATTGGCCTTTTTCAACCTCAAATGAAAGATTATTTACTGCATTAGTCCCGTCACTATAGACTTTGTTAATATTCTTAAAAGAAATCATCATAAACTCCTTGTTTAAAGTTTTTTAGTTCCTAAAGTTTTTACCCTTTATAAAAATTAATAAACAATCGAAACACAATAGTTTCTTTTTAAAAAGCAATCTATACCACTGGTTTCACCACCGAATTAAATGATAAAAAGCTTTCATTTATAAACTATTAGTTCTATCATTGTTTACTTCATGGTAAAATGAAATACACTGATCTCATTATTTCTTCTAAAGTAATTGAAAAAGAAAGTAGGTGTATTGATTTTATGGAATTTTTTATCTTAGCTCTTTTAGCATATTTATTAGGATCGATCCCATCTGCCTTACTTGTTGGTAAAATAGGTTTTAAATTAGATATTAGGGAGCATGGAAGCGGAAATATGGGGGCAACTAATACATTTAGAGTGCTTGGTATTAAAGCTGGCTCAATTGTCACTTTAGCAGACATTTTAAAAGGGACGGCTGCTACTCTTTTACCATTTATCTTATTTGATTTAGAAATAAACCGACTAATCATTGGTTTGTTCGCTGTTCTAGGACACACTTATCCGATTTTTGCTAAGTTTAAAGGTGGTAAAGCCGTAGCAACCTCAGGAGGAATTGTTTTAGGGGTCAATCCATTATTATTCGTAATCATGGTTGTCTCCTTTTTGGTCACATTATACTTTACAAAATACGTGTCCTTATCTTCAATGATTACGGGAATAGTTGCCATCATTGCTTCGATTATTTTTAAAGACATACCTTTAATTATTGTAACAAGTGCATTAACTATTTTTGTTTTCTTTAGACATAAAGATAATATTAAGCGAATTAAAGATAGGACAGAACCAAAGATAACATGGATGTAAGCTCATTAAACAGGGCAATTGAATTATAGTGAGAATTTAAGTATAATTAACTTGAATTCTCACCTTTATAGATGTATGCAGCATTTTATCTATTTTTAATATACTAAAATAAGAAGGTTATATAATGAAATATATTTTTATTGGATTAATTAAATTTTATCAAAAAGCCATTAGTCCTTTTAAACCACCTTCATGCCGCTTTTATCCCACATGTTCTGAATATGGACTGGAAGCCTATAAACGATTTGGATTCTTTAAAGGCAGTTACTTAACGATAAAACGACTGAGTAAATGTCATCCATTTCATGAGGGTGGAGTGGACTTAGTTCCCGAAAAAAAGAAACACTAAAAAGTAATAGCGAAATGAGTACGTTTATGCTCCTCCCTCAGTACTCCTAAACATATAATAAAAAGACGTAGGTTTAGCCCTTTTTTATATGTTAAACCGCTGAATTTGATCCCACATTTCCTCACTCTCAAGTACCTCTTTTTGTTTTTCTCCAAATAGATCGAAATGAGGGTAGTTCTTATCTCTATGTATCCAATTTGCCTCGAGATGGTATTTACTCCCCCATTTGATAAGCTTGTTAATATTAGAGCAGCCGACCTTTGTCACTGAATAGCAATTTGGAAACCGAGCATCCATCCAGTAGTGGGTTAAAATAGCTATATTACCATTTTTGACTTGATTTTGCCATTGTGAAAGTTCTTCTTTTTTAATACCAAATGCCATTAAAATCCACCGTTTAACACTTTCATATAGGCTTGATGCCAATCAGGAAATGCTTTTCGCAATGATAAAGGCCGAAAAGAATCTTTTTTCACAATGACGTGTTCAGTCGTACCTGAAACAGCAACTTCTTGATTAACTTTTTTTTTATGGTAACCATAAATAGTACGAAGGCCATCATAATTTTCTAGCCAAGTTTCAACAGTAGCCTTATCTCCATACCTTATTGGTTTTTTAAACGATATCTTCGCATCGACAACTGGAGAAACTACGCCATACTCTTCCATCTCAGCATATTGAAACCCTAATTTCTCAATGAATTTTGTTCTGCCAATTTCAAACCAGACCAAATAATTCGCATGATATACTACCCCCATTTGGTCTGTCTCTTGATATCTGACTTCTATCGATGTACTTACTTCCTCCAATGATAACCCTCCAAACAATTATATGAATTAAAATTAGTTTATCATATTAAACTAAGAAAAACGCTGTAGAACCTCCAGGAAAACGGAGATAATCTACAACGTTTTTATCAGCTTTACTCTTGTTGATCATGATATTCGTCTTTAATTTCGGCACGCATACCTTCGATTGCTTCTTCACGGCGTTTATTCTTTGCTTTAATTTGATCTTTTGCTTCTCTCGAGGAATACTCCATGGTTTCATGTGCTTCTTCAATATTTTCAATGGTATTTTGAACCATTTCCTGAAGTTTTTCTACGTTATCACTTCGATCATCTGGTTTTGGTGTCTTATCTCTCATTGGATTTTCCCTCCCCTAAAATTTTGCCTTTTTAGGCTAGTTATATTTTTCCTGATAATTGATTTAATATACAAAAAATCTCTTTCACCAAGGGTTATCCGGTAAAAGAGATTTAAATACTTAAGCATCTTTTTTTGATTCTCTAATAATTTTTTCCATTCTCACTTCTATATTTTGGTCAATTTCCGCTAATCTTTGTTTATCCTGCAGAATTTGTTCCCGATTTTCCCTGACAAGTTCTTCAAATGAAGGTTTTCTTTTTAAAGAAATGGCAATTCACCCCTTTTTAATACTAAGGATTGCCAATTCTTCTAAAATATATAATCAACATGACAATATTGTTAAAATTTTATTAAAATAGACAAATTAAGCTTAAATTTCTGTCGCAATAAGTAAAATAAACTAATTAATATGAAAAAAACCACAAAAAATATCTCCTATGTTAAGTAGGAGATATTTTTATGGTCTATTATGCATCAAGTTTTTGACGTAATACCATTTGTAAGATACCACCATGACGGTAGTAGTCAATTTCGACTTCACTATCGAATCTTGCGATGGCGTTAAATTCAGTAACTTTTCCATCTTCTGCAGTTGCTGTTACTTTAACAAGATCATGTGGTTTTACATTCTCGTCAATTTCAACATTAATCGTTTCTTTACCAGTTAGGCCTAGTTTCTTCGCACTTTGACCTTTTTCAAACTGAAGTGGTAAAACACCCATCATTACTAAGTTTGAACGGTGAATTCGTTCATAGCTCTCAGCAATAACTGTTTTTATGCCAAGCAGATCCGTTCCTTTTGCTGCCCAGTCACGTGATGATCCCATACCATAATCTTTACCTGCCATAACAACCAAGCCAGTATTGTTTTCTTGATATTTCATAGCAGCATCATAAATAGGCATGACTTCACCTGTTGGCCAATATGTTGTGTAGCCGCCTTCTGTTCCTGGAGCAATTAGGTTACGGATACGGATATTAGCGAATGTTCCACGCATCATAACTTCGTGGTTTCCACGACGTGATCCGTAAGAGTTAAAGTTTCTTGGTGACACATCTTTATCTTGTAAATACTGTCCAGCAGGCATATCCATTGCTATAGCACCTGCAGGTGAAATGTGGTCAGTTGTGACAGAATCACCAAATAATCCAATTGTACGGAGATCTTTAAGTGGTGTCACTGTACCTGCTTCTTTTGTTAAGTTTTCAAAGAATGGTGGATTTTGAATATAAGTTGATTCTGGATCCCAATCGAATAAAGGTTTATCCGTTGTGTCAATTTCATTCCACTTTTCATTCGAGTCGAATACACTTTCGTATTCTTTACGGAAAATTTTTGGAGTTACAACTTTATTAACTTCCCGTTTTATCTCATCCATTGATGGCCAAATATCCTTTAAGAATACAGGCTCTCCATCTTTATCTTTTCCGATTTCATCTTTGGTTAAATCAAAATCGACTGATCCTGCTAGTGCATATGCTACTACTAATGGTGGTGATGCAAGATAGTTAGCTTGAACTAGAGGATGAATACGCCCTTCAAAGTTTCTATTACCAGATAAAACTGATGAAACTGTCAAATCATTTTCAACAATCGCTTTTTCGATTTCCGGTAATAATGGTCCAGAGTTACCAATACATGTCGTACAACCGTAACCAACTAGATTAAAGCCTAATTTATTTAGATAAATCATTAAATTGGAATCTTCAAGATAGCGAGTAACAACTTTTGAACCAGGTGCAAGTGACGTTTTTACATAACTAGGTACTTCTAATCCTTTTTCCACTGCTTTCTTAGCAAGTAATCCCGCCCCTAACATAACGTAAGGGTTAGATGTGTTTGTACAAGATGTAATAGCAGCAATGGCAAGTGATCCCGTTTTTAACGTCGGTTTATCTCCACTTGGTAATTCAACAGGAACTTCTTTATCAAACTCAGATTTGTTTAAGCCGAAACCTTGGTTTCCTGAAGGAGCTGTAATAGCTTTGTTAAACTCTTTCTGCATGTTCGATAATGAAATTAAATCTTGTGGACGTTTAGGTCCTGAGAGATTTGGTTCTAACTCAGAAAGATCGATTTCGACAATTTCTGTATAATCCGGATCTTCTTGATCTGAAGAATACCAAAGATTATTATTTTTACAATATGTTCCAACTAAATCAATTTGTTCTTCGCTTCGACCTGTTAGACGCAAATAATTTAACGTTTCTTCGTCAACTGGGAAAAGACCACAAGTTGCTCCATATTCTGGAGCCATATTGGAAATTGTAGCACGGTCTGCAAGTGGCATATCTTTTAAACCTGGACCGAAATACTCTACGAATTTTCCTACAACATTTTTCTCACGAAGTACTTGTGTCACTTTTAAAGCAAGATCGGTTGCTGTCGTTCCTTGTGGGAAACTGCCAGTAAATTTAACACCAATGACTTCTGGCGCTGGGAAATAAGAAGGTTGTCCAAGCATTCCTGCTTCAGCTTCAATTCCTCCTACACCCCACCCTAGTACTCCTAAGCCGTTAATCATAGTTGTGTGAGAGTCGGTTCCTACTAATGTATCTGGAAAAGCATCATACTCACCATTGTCATTTTCTAAACCATGAACGACATTTGCAATATACTCAAGGTTGACTTGGTGAACAATACCAGTAGCTGGTGGTACAGCACGGTAATTATCAAAAGCTTTTTGTGCCCAATGTAAAAACTCATAGCGCTCAGCATTTCGCTCAAACTCAAGTTCCATATTTGCTTTTAGAGCATTTGCAGTTCCGTATTGGTCTACTTGAACAGAGTGGTCAATAACTAAATCGACCGGAACTTCTGGATTAATTTTGTCAGGCTCTCCACCCAAATCAACCATAGCTTTACGAAGTG
>Ga0209487_1004121_pt1 | contig 11251 bp, 6 predicted proteins | sample Poulit2012_FD_187524 | JGI IMG/M metagenome (GOLD analysis project Ga0209487, IMG submission 187524) | Agricultural soil microbial communities from Georgia to study Nitrogen management - Poultry litter 2012 (SPAdes) (version 2) | ecosystem: Environmental > Terrestrial > Soil > Agricultural land... | reverse complement strand
GAGCTGTTTTATTAAAGTTGAGTTTCATAATGTCCCTTAATATTGTAGGGTTTTCTTTTTTTCTTTCTCTCAAAAGTGAATGAAAACAAAAGTGATCATCCCAAGTTAAAAAAAGCAACAGCGCATTATCACTTAAATCGTTCTTGAAAAAGATTAATTCTTCAGGAGTTAAAGGTCTCGAATAAGCGACGAAATCTTTGTTTTCAAATTTATCAGGGTGATACTTGGCCATATAATGAAGGATGAACTCTCTTTGCATTACGCGCTCTTCAGGATGATCAAAAATAGTGGTCTCATCGTGTATCCGTGTGAGGGCTTGATCGTAAATATACGGAAGGAATAACTCTTCATTAATTAAGTTGCAAAAGGCTTCCGTTGCTTTATTTAAGTTTGAGCCTATCTTTTCGTAAGCTAGCTTACACTTATTACTTTCCTTAACCCAGGATTTGAGCCCTTCTCCTGAAACTGTTCTAAAAAAAAGTTCCTTATCCATCTAACACATTCCTTTCGAGACGATCATTTTGTCAATAAAATGAGAACATTAATGGTCTTTCTAGTTTGATTATACGCACTAAACCCTCGATAAGTAAATATCTAACCGCCCCCCATTTTAAAAAACTTCCCCAAAAGATGAAAACTGGTATAAAGTGTTTTTAAAAATGAAGGAGTGGGTAGTAATGGAATTAGTTCAAATGTTCGCATTACCAGTGTTGATATTGATACTTTCAATATGGGTGATAAACTTGAGCACTGATGGCAAATTAGTAAAGAATAAACTCATTACAAACACTGCTTTGGTTTTCGCCTTTTATGTTTTGGCAATGATTTCGCCAAACGGTGATTTGGAAACAATCATCTTTATGGCGTCCGGATCACTTATAGCCATCTCTATCAACACTAGGAAATTAATGGACAAGCAAGAAAGTAACTCGATCATTGGATTGTCTACGGCTTCGCTTGTAATGATGAGTTTGTCGATTAGCACAAATGAGGAATTGACACTCTTTTCCTCATTGCTCATTTTAGGATCTGTTATAACTGTTATTCTGGCTCAAATTGCCAGGAGCGTAATTTACAGAGCGCAGGAGACTTAGAGTCCTACACATATATTTCGAAAAGGTGCCTTCTGGCATCTTTTTTTTTACTTTTTCTCCTTGTTTTCTTAGGGCGAATATAATGTTGAAAAATCAAGGAGGAATTTTGATGACTAAACTTACTAGGGAAGAAAAAGAGGTTTTGAGCCCTGAGCAAAGGGCCTTGATAGAGGTAGTCGAGAAGGAGGAGGAGTACGAGCGAAAAGCTCGTGCAGGAGAGTATTCGTTGTTGAAAACAATGAACGTCTTCTTCTTCGGGCATCCTTCGCCCCCGATTGGTCTTCAATTGGGGTATTATGGAGGCTATCTAGTAGCCTTGCTGTTGGTATTCGTGATTGTCCCATTGATAATATTTTAAGAGAGACGCCAAGTACGTCTCTTCTTTTTTTAACAAAGGTGATTGTTTTTTGTAAGGCGATGAGTATAGTGTGTTTGTTTACTTAACGCAAGAATAAAAAGGGGGATGTATATTGATTACGAGAAGACAGAAATGGATTATCATTGGTGTTCTTTCGGTCGTGCTTATTTCTTCAGTAATTTATTTATTTCTAGTGAAGTCGAAAAATAATTTCGGCTACATAAAAAACGATTCATATTACCTATTAGACCAAGATCTGAACAAAAGAATTGTCTATCTCCATTTCGAAAGAGAGGGCGAAAAAATTTCAGGTAACCTACACAATATATCCGCCAAAGAAAATGTTTATTTGGAGGACGTTTATGAACAAAAAAGAGCGTTGGAAATTGACCCAAAGGGCAATTCGTTAGGAAATAACGTTGTGTCCGGGCTAGTGGGTGAATCAATCGAGCCGGTAATTGAGGAAGAAAAAATAACATACAAGAACAAAGATTCAGACAGGGGTTTAAGTTTCATCTTGGTGGAAAAAGAGGAAGTCGATAGACAAAAGAAAAGTTTAAATAAAAAGATTAGAAAAGCCAACAAAAAAAAGAAAGAGAGTGATAGAAATATGGCTAAAAAATCAGAAGAAATTAAAAAGAAGATTGTTACATTTGATGAAGGTGGGAAGAAGAGCCGAGATTTTATCTCAAAGCTATCTGAAGTTGAAGAAGGGTTAGCGAGAATAGAGGAAAGCATAGAAAAAAATAATGTTGAGCCAATAAAAACTAAGGATAAAGAAAAATACTGTAAAGAAAACGAAGTTGACGTAAATTGCTTTTTATCCGATCTTTTGAGAGAGGAGTTGAATGATGGAGGAATATTTGACGAAATTGAAGCCGAAATAAATAAAGTTAAAAGGCTGGGGGAGGAAGTGAATGAAGTCAGGGATTTCATCATTGAACATTCACTAGAGTCCGAAATGATTTATGGAACCGATTACTTTTCAGACATTAAAAATGAAATAAAAAATAAAAAAGATAATATCCAGAAAAAGAAAAAAGAGATCGAAAAAAAGCTTGGTATTTAAAATATGCTGTAAATTCTCATTCTACACCACTCACTTATGTGGGTGGTTTTTAATTCGGGAAATTAATATCAAAAATCCACTTGATATTCCTTGCTTAAGGGTTATATTGTTTTTGATCATTTGAAATGCGAGGTGAGTTACGTGAATAATTTTATTAAAAGTTCTATTGGGTTAGTGTTTGGTTTAATTTTGATTATAGGTGGAACCAAAGAAGTTTTTGCAATCGGAGATCCTGGAAACACAATAGGTGATAGATTGGGTTGTGATAAAAAGATATCCGATCAATTTAAAAGTGGCGGTAAACTAGATGAAAAAAAACTAGATGACGCACTTGAAAGAAGAGGGGTTCCTTCGAGTATAACTGTCGAAGGGAGGACTATACCGCTCAACAAAATAAAATCTGTAAACAACTGCATTTTAGTTTATGGAGATGAAGACAGTATTCCATCTAGCGATAATTCTTTTGATTATGGAAGGTATCAGTATTCTGGTTACGATATTAGTGGGAGAAAGATTGGGACTCCTGGATACCACTCTCTTAGCAAAAAACCCGATAACTTTTTACAAATACTGAAAAGAGAAAACGCCTTGTACACTAAACCTTGGACACAAAAGGATTTGGAACACATTGAAGAGTGGAGGAGAAAAGGGTGGACAATAAAACCTATACCAGAAAAAAGATATTATAAGGATAAAAGCCTCTACACTCAAGGGATGAAAGAGTTAGGTAGAACTGGACTGAATGCATTAGAAGATATGAGTGAGTTAGACGGTTTTTATACGAATCACCACGGAGTATCTGGTGGTCCAAGAGGAAAAAGGGGGTATGCAGGTGAATTCACGCCAGCCGAATGGGGAGAGCGTTCATTCATCGATTTCTTTCCTGGTTCTTATAATATGGGACAAACCGTTTCCTATAGAAGAACAGATGAGTCATCTGATGGGGTTGCATATCTTACAAGATCAATACCTCCAGTTAAGAAGTTTTTACAAGAAGACATCAGCTTAAAAATAGAACATTTTGATTTCACCAACAAATCAGCTCAAGGTAAGAGCGAGAATAAAATATGGGAAGGAGATCAAATTGGTTTAGAGTTACAACTAAAAAATACTGGTGAACTTTCTATTAAAAATCCTGAAGCGGAAATTGAGTTTAATAATAACATCTATAAAATAAAATTTCCTGGAACACTCAAGCCTAACAAGACGACAAAAACTGCAACCCAAATAGTCACAGCTCCGAGACTGAGAGGGGAACCTAAAGGGTGGAATGACAAATCAAACTTCACTGCAAGAGCAACATCGGATCCTAATGGGAAGGAAATTGAAAAAAGTGGAGACGATACGCAAGACACCAAAGAAATAAATTTTGACGTGCACAAGGTAGTTAGGGACTTATCTGTTTCTGAGATAGAAATTAAAGGTGATGAGTATTTCAAAGGAGTAGATGATAAAGAGGTGAGAGCTAAACTATTTGAAGGGAATGCGGTTCCTTTCAGATATAAGCTAAAGTTACGAACGAACAGACCGGGAGATAAAGTTGTAGATCCTGTTGTGAAATATGGGAAGCGAGAAGACGAGAATCAACAAAATGAAGAAAGAATAGATTATACACTAAAGGTTTCAAACATACCATCTAACAAAGAATATGGAGAAACAGAGTCAGACTGGCTATACCCAACATTTGATGGAGAGTATGACGCTAAAGGTGACTTTAGTGCACATTTTGAGGATCAAGATGGCGAAATCGCACTTAAGAAATCAAAAAGTGAAAAAGAAAAAGGATGGCTGCAAATGTTATTCAACTTGTTTTTTATAACCAAAGCAAAGGCGGATAATTCAATAGAGAGTGTTGAAATATCTGAAGATGATCTTAAATGGAAGAAAGTAAATGGGGAAATCGAAATAACCAAATATATTGGAAATGACAAAAACATAAAAATCCCTGATGAAATAGAGGGTAGGCAAGTTAAAAGAATTGGACGGAGAGCATTTGCAGATAAGGGTCTAAAATCAGTAGAATTACCAAATGAGCTAGAAACTATTTATCACCAAGCGTTTATTAACAACAATATAAAAGAAATCGAGTTTCCAGAAACAATAAAGTTCTTAGGTCTAGAGTCTTTTGGAGAAAATGAGCTGTCGGAGGTTCAAATTCCAAATGAAATCATATATTTAGCAGGCGCAGGGATGGGAAGCAAATTTAAAAGCCCCTTCATAAATAACTCAAGAGATCTCAAGATTTCATATTGTGGAAATCCGTTAGTTAAAGAATTTGGAGAAAAGTTTGGTTTTGAAACCAGCATAGCCGATGACTGTGTCTGGGAGTGGAAAGAGAACTCAGCGAAAGATGGAAAAATGACTATCACAAAATACAACGGAAGCAAGAGTGAAGTGGAAATTCCTAAAAAGTTTGGATTATATGAGATAGAAAAAATCGATGATAGAGCGTTGAAAGGGAAAAATCTCAAAAGTGTAACTATACCAGAAGAAGTCAGAGTTATTGGTAAAAGCGCATTTGCTAATAATAATTTATCAGAAGTAAACTTGAATGGATTCAAAAAAATTGAAAACAATGCATTTTCACATAACAATATTAAAAAGATAATTAACAAAGGCTCTGAAGGGGAAATATCTAGAAATTCCTTCTCTGATCAAAGGATCACTCTAAAAGATGAAGAAATCGGAGCAGATTCAAAGGTTACTTTCAAACTTATGGAAAAGGAAGAAAACTTAAAAATCAATTTTAATGGAAGGAACTTAGAATACAAAAACTCAAAATTCAATTGGGGTGTTGAAGATGGTGGGGAGTTCAAAGCTGAAATATCTCTAGAAGATATTGGTTATTCCGGAACGATCGAGCAAAACTTATTTGCACCGGACAGCTCAATAGCCCTGTGTAACACTGATGGAGAGTTCAAAGAGTACGTATCAGAAAATACACCAATCGAAGACTATCCAAGTGGCTTAAGCCCAGACACCTGCGATAATGAAACTGGACTAGATAACCCAGATGTGGAACCAAGTGATCCAATAACAGAGGATGATATTGAGGAAATCAAAGATTATGACTATGAACCCGAGGAGAAACCGGATACTAAGGGACCAATAGCCAAGGAAATTAGTGGAGATAACTTCAGGGAAGAAGTTGAAAACATCTTTGTTAAAGTAAACGACGACAAGCAATATCCTAAGAATGAATTTGACTGGGATAATAACGAGTTAGCCGAACCATACAAGTCTGTCAACAAAGTGTATGATATTTCTATAGATATTGTGGACCCAGATGATCCAGACGCAAGTCCGCTTGATCCAGAAAACCCAAGTTCGAATGAAAAGGTAACTGTTACACATAAAGTGTGTAACCTTGGAAATCAGGATGTAAGAGAATACAAGATCATAACACAATTCGGAGATGGAGAGCCCAAGAAAGAGGTTTACGATGATGGAATCGAGAGAGGGGATTACATCTACGATGAAACCAATTCCCCACAAGGAAGTGCGGAGGAGAATTGTAAGATTATCAAAATAGCAAACAAGATGATCGATATCGAAACTTCAGATGAAGATGTACCTGTTAGATCCATAGTCAATCAGGGTATGCCAGAGGGAACACCTGAAGACCATCCCGGACGAACAGATAGTGACGAAATTGAAGCGGAAGTACAGAACCCAAACGTTTCTGTATACATTCAAAACGAGAATGAAGAAGCTGACGTCCTGTCTGAAACGGGAGATGCACATATCGTTATTAGAAATGAAATGTATCGAGATATCGCTATCCAAGGAATAGATGCTAATGGGTACGAGAATGATCCAGAAGGTTCCAAAATGAACCCAAGTGATACAACAAAGACAGTCATAAAATTACGTGATGAAAATCTCGATAAAGAAATAGCAACATATACAGCATCTGATTGGGATAGGGAAAATATTGGCCACGGAGAAATAGCTTCTATTAAAGTGTCTGATGAAATAAGAGGCTTTATTGATAGAAACTATGATGGTGATTACCAATCTGTTGAAATCAGTGTGAAAGGACACATTCCTTACTATAAAGGTGAGGTGGATTACAGTGGTAATCCGAAATACAGAGATAATGAGCTTGATGAAAGTATTTATTACTTCCCACCAAGACCAAACATCTCAATGATGCAGTGTAATGAGCTCGATGCATCAGCTGGACAACTCGGAATCGGTTCCGATATGCCAGTAAAAACGTGTGCAGGACACTATCCAAATAATCCATCAACAGCTGTAGAAGAGGGTATGCAAGCCTATCATTATGTAATGTATAGGTTCTTCCCGGCTCCATTACCACCATATGATATCGAATCTGTAGGAACAGATAACAAGCACAACCCAGAATACTTCAACCAGATTATTAAATTAGAGGAGCACAAAAACAAGCGCGGTGATAAAGATGCATTCATCTTTGATGAGACCAAAACAAACAATGGAGCGGTAAGTAAACGAGGGAGGTTTTTACCAACAGGGGCGACCTTTGACTTCTCAGTTACTGAAAAACACGGAAGTGAAAAAGGTAAGACGATCGCTAGTGGAACAGTGGAATACAATATTCCAGACAGCTGTTACAATAGTGAACAAATCGATCTAAAACACCAGTACGGGTGTGACGAGATAATGTTGTTTGTACCTAACGAAAGAGATAGTTTTGAAGAGCAGCCAGGAGACTTCGAGGAAAGATCCGAAGACTACCCAACAGAAGACTCAACAAAGAAAATCCCATACATCAATCCAGGTTTGTACGAATTCAAGTTCGATGCTAAGGAAAAGTTTGATTACTTCTATCAAACAAATCAAGGACAAAAAGAAAAATACTACTGGAGTGATGTGAAGCGAGATAGGTAAGAGCAACAATCAAGAGAGTGTCTTTAAGACACTCTCTTTTTTATTTGTGTTTTCCCATCAAGAGGATGTTATCTGTTAAAATATTTCAAATCGGTAAAAGGAGTTGGCATAAATGTTTGCAGGAAATGTTTTAAAAATAAAATTCGAAAATGAGAAAGAATTGGAAAAAGCAATTGAAAAATTCAAGAGTGAAGGTTACACGGTTATAAATAATACAAAGGCTGAGTTAGGATCTTCAAGGATTGACAGTTACTCATTAGGTATAACCGAGAATGAATTAATGATCGAATCGATATTGTTTGAAGCGTCCATCTTCACTAACTCCGTTGACTTTAAAGAACTGGAATTAGCTATATATGATAATAATTTTGATGGTTTCGAATACAATTTGGTCAAGGTTTTATCGCCGAAAAAGGAAGGTGAAGAACCTAAAAGAGAAGGATATGGAGACTCTCTTGCTTTTGGAACAGAAAGAGAAAGGCACCCTATACTAGACACTCTTTTTGATTCTGATTTTTTAGAGAACAAAATAAAGCAAGATTTTAATTACGTACCAGGGGTGGATGAATTTGGAGGGACCGTCTTTTTGGGCTCATTGACGCAAAACAATATCAACAAGAGCGTCGTGAGATTACAAAACAGGATTAGCCGAGATATAAAAAAAGAAAAGGTTATCGAAGTTTTTGAGTCAATTATCAAAAACAAAAAAGGTAATACAGAAATAATTGAAGGAAACTTCAAAATCTCTGAGTCAGGTATGGGTTTGCCAAAGATAAACAAAGGAGACAAAAAGCATATCGTTTTTTATCAAGAGGCTGGTAATTACGATGAAATTTCAAGGAAAAATTACAAGCACATCATCTTAGAGATAGAACCAGGCTCAGATTCAGTTGTTGTATATACCCTTGGGGACGAAGAGGTTTATAAAAAAGAAGTGGAGGAAATTAAAGATATTCTTACAAAGGATATGGTAAGAATGAATTTGTTATCTGTTTTTAAAGAGTAATTTTTTTAAAACCGCATTTATTTGCGGTTTCTTTTTTTGTTTTTTTCATCTAACAAGCAATGTAGCTTAAAATGTTTCCTAAAAGAAGCAGAGGTATATCTCCAATGAGAAATAAAAAAAGTTCTATATGTAGAAGGTAGGTTCAGAGAAAATCAGAAAGATCAAAACGATCAAAAGGAGAAGGGGAAATTACTGACCGGAGACTTCAAAAAAAGAAGAAGAGAGGAAAGAGCGGAGATAATTTCAGATATGGGCAAGATGTTTTTGATGCTGATGGTACTGTTGATTTTTCTGACAGGGCTAGGCACCTGGGTGTATTGTTTGGCTACGGTATTTGAATATATTTTCGAATAAAAGATCAAAGGAGCGTGGGATAGTGATTAGGAAAGTGTTTTCAGTACGAAAAAAAATAAAGGAAAACAATCGTAGAGCCGGTGAAAGAATCACTTTACTAGAGAGAGAAAAGATTGAAGTACCTCAAAAAATAAAGGATATTTATCAAGAAGTATTCGAGTATTTTTTAGATTTATTTTTATCTGAAAAAGAGCTTTTCATTAAAGAAACAAAGAACAAGAGCACAAACAACAAAGAGAAAGCAAATATGTCTGCTGACCCCGATGATAAATACATTGAAGATTTTCTCAGAAAAAACATTTTGATTGCGGGGGGATTTATTTCAGATTTAATAATCAAAAATGAAACTAAAAAAGAAACAAAAATTAGAGATATTGACCTATACATCTCGCCAATGGTTTTAGAAATTTACGATAAGATTGTTCGGGAAAAGGCTCCAAATAAAAGTATTGGTGAAAGAAAAAAGGCGGAAATCATTGAAGAAATTCTTGGGGAGTTGGAGCAATTAACCAAAAGTGGGGAAAAAGAGAAGGGGGAACGAAACGAGCCTAAATACGAGACGTTAGAGGGTATTTTAAGTGTGAGCGAAGCGAAGGTAAAAGACATAAAGGTGGATCTTATTATCAAGGTATTCAAGACCCCTTTAGATTTAGTCACCAACTTTGATTTCACTTTCAGACAAGCTTGCTATAACGGAAAAAACCTTTATATCTCAAAAAGAGGCTTACATTCGATCAGAGAGGAAGAACTTGAATTGAATTATTCTAGAGCCTCACTTTCGAGTTATTTGAGAGGTTTAGAGTTCGAGAAAAGGTATGGCTTTTCCTTTTTAGGTTTCTACAAGCTTATCCTTTTTAATAAAATGCATCGCGCCATTCAAGTAGAGGAAGAGCAAGAGTACAAAATAAACCAAAGTCTTTCCAAAGAGATGTTTAAGAGACTTAAAGAAAGAGGCTATAATATCGATGATTTTAAACGAAGATTTGAAGATGATTTCGGTTTATACAGGGAGTATTTCGGAAGCAAAAATCAAGATGATGCTCGTGGTGTAATTAGGGACTTAATCTCAAGTGAAAACTACAACTTTTTTGTAGAAGCGAACTTAGACAATTGCAAAAAAATCTTCAATGAACAAGATAAGTTTTTTGAGTTAAGCAGGCCCATTATTATAGAAGACTCACCATTTTCTTTTAGCGAAAATAATAAAGATGAATCTCTCTCAATAAGTAGTAGGAAAAAGATTGAGCAAATCAAGAACATCTTGATGGAGAATTGGTCTTCGTTTAGACTTTTTTCCCTAATGGGTGGAGAAACATTTTCAAAAAGTAATTCCAAAAACTTTGAAACCGGATCTAGAAGGGTGAGAATGGGAAAGAAATTCTTAAAATTGTTTTCGATGGCTCCAGAACAGGAATTGGATTGGAACCTCCTGGGTCTGATAAGGATAGCGTTTGAAGAGATAGATTTGAAGAAATTCAAGGAACTAGCCATTGATTCTGAGGGAATCGAAAGATGGATTGTTGAAACGGGTAGAAAGAGGTTTTGGGAAAATAAAAATGAAGAGCTTTTAGCTGACAGAATACATTTGATCCCAAACACCAAAAACAACCTTTTCAACCCCATAAATAGCCCTTATCCTGAAAAATGGCTTGGAGCAAAAAGAGCTGAATATACAATTAGATTCATCGATCACTCTTTGTGCCCCACGAGCGAGAGAGAAAAAACAATTAATGACAACATCAAAATGGCTCTTGATTTTAACAGAGAAAAATTCGAAACTTCGAGCGCCCCTGTTTATGATTTAGTAGTCATCAATCAAAGGGAAGGATTGGAAGTTAGGTTTGATTTAAGGGTTGAATATTCTATGGATTTAGAAAAGAAAACAAAAGCCTATCGAACAGGTCTTTGTGAACACAGAAGAAAACGTATTATAAATACAATTGAAAGTTTAACTCGAAAAAAAGTTAAAATGATAAATGGACAAAGAGTTGAAAAGAGTAAAGTGACCTAAACGCTTATTGCAAAAAAAGTAGGCTATCCAATTGGATAGCCTTTTTTGATTGTATTTGTCGTTAGGCCTGGACGCAAATGTTGCGCCCATTTTTCTTTGCTTCATAAAGAGCACCATCGAGACGCTCATAGATTTCCTGGAAATGGTTTTCTTTTTCCACTTCCAGGAAACCAAGACTAACGGTAAAGTTGCATTCAACTTCACCGTCCGAGAAAGTTCTTCTTTCAATCCTTTCCCGGATCCTCTCACTTATCTTTCTAGCGAGAGAATGTTTTGCTTCCGGGAGAATTACACAAAACTCTTCTCCACCGAGACGAACAATTTTGTCCGCCTCTCTAACTTCGCCCTTCAAAAAACTCACTAACTCCTGAAGAACGAAATCTCCGAAGGGGTGGCCGTGAGTATCGTTAATGTCTTTAAAATAATCGATATCAACCATAATCACGGAGCAACCCCTCAAATCAAATTTCTCAAGGAACCTTCTGTT
>Ga0209487_1004120_pt1 | contig 11251 bp, 9 predicted proteins | sample Poulit2012_FD_187524 | JGI IMG/M metagenome (GOLD analysis project Ga0209487, IMG submission 187524) | Agricultural soil microbial communities from Georgia to study Nitrogen management - Poultry litter 2012 (SPAdes) (version 2) | ecosystem: Environmental > Terrestrial > Soil > Agricultural land... | reverse complement strand
TCTCGGCCGACGGCGCCGCCGAGGAGGCCGCCGCCGACGTGTTCGAGACCGAGGAGGTCGACGAGGACGGCATCGACGAGGAGGACGCCTACGACGCCGAAACCGCCGAGGCCGCCGAGGCCGCCGAGGCCGCCGGGTTCTCCGGGATCGGCGCCACCGGGCCGTCGGCGCGCGCGGCCGCCCGGCGCTACCAGCGCGACGCCCGGACCGCCGCGGCGGTCAGTGCCCGCAAATACCGGTTCCGCAAGCGCGCGATCGGCGTGATGGCCACGCTGCTGCTGATCTCGGCGGTGGCGGCGCTGACCGTGGCGCCCGGGGCGTGGTGGCTCTGCGTGGCCACCGGGGCGGTCACCGTGCTCTACCTGACGTATCTGCGGCGGCAGACCCGCATCGAGGAGCAGCTGCGCCGCCGGCGCGCCCAGCGGATGGCCCGCGCGCGGCTCGGGGTGGAGAACACCGCCGACCGCGACTACGACATCGTGCCGTCCCGGTTGCGCCGCCCCGGCGCGGCGGTGCTCGAGATCGACGACGAGGACCCGATCTTCGAGCACCTGGAGTACACCGAGTTCGCCCGCGAGCACGACTGGGCGCCGGACCTGCCGCGCGCCGCCGGGCAGTAGCGCAGCGGTTTTCGGGTTCGCCGGGAGCGGCTGGTAATCTGCTACCGGTCACGGGGCTATGGCGCAGTTGGTAGCGCGACTCGTTCGCATCGAGTAGGTCCGGGGTTCGATTCCCCGTAGCTCCACCCGTGACGACCGCCCCCGCTCAGCCGGGGGCGGTCGTCGTTGCGGGGGCGTTGCGGGGGCTGAGCCCGCCGGTCACGCCTGGGCCAGCCGGCGGCCAGCCGGGCGGGCGGTCTCCGGCTCGGCTCGGATGGGTGTGTGCGCTCACGGCGAAGCGTTGTGCACCCACGGCGGCGCTGCGGCGCGTGTCGGCGCCGTGGGCGCACAAGGCTACCCGAGGGCCGGCATCGGGGGCGCCCCGAGCTAGATCAGGCCCTGGGCGAGCATCGCGTCGGCGACCTGGATGAACCCGGTGATGTTGGCGCCGACCATGTAGTTGCCCGGTGCGCCGTACTCGTCGGCGGTGTCCAGGCAGCGCTGGTGGATGCCGTGCATGATCGCGGCCAGCCGCTGCTCGGTGTAGCCGAAGGTCCAGGAGTCCCGGGAGGCGTTCTGCTGCATCTCCAACGCGCTGGTGGCCACCCCGCCGGCGTTGGCGGCCTTGCCGGGGGCGAACTTCACTCCCGCCTCGGTGAACAGCTTCACCGCCTCCGGGGTGCAGGGCATGTTGGCGCCCTCGGCGACGATCTTGGCGCCGTTTTTGATCAGCCGGGCGGCGTCCTCGCCGTTGAGCTCGTTCTGGGTGGCCGAGGGCACCGCGATGTCGCAGGGCACATCCCAGGTGAGCCGGCCGGGCACGAAGTCGGCCGCCCCACCGCGGCCGTCGATGTAGGCCTGCAGACGCTCGCGGCGGTCCTCCTTGACCTCCTTGAGCAGCTCCAGGTCGATGCCCTTGTCGTCGACGACGTAGCCCGAGGAGTCCGAGCAGGCCACCACGACACCGCCGAGCTGGTGGATCTTCTCGATCGCGTAGATCGCCACGTTGCCCGACCCCGACACCACGACGCGTTTGCCGTCGAAGGCGTCGCCGGAGGTCTTGAGGATCTCGTCGACGAAGAACACCGCGCCGTAGCCGGTGGCCTCGGTGCGCACCTGCGAACCGCCCCAGGTCAGGCCCTTACCGGTGAGCACACCGGACTCGTAGCGGTTGGTGATCCGCTTGTACTGGCCGAACAGGAAACCGATCTCACGACCGCCCACCCCGATGTCGCCGGCCGGCACGTCGGTGTACTCCCCGATGTGGCGGTACAGCTCGGTCATGAACGACTGGCAGAACCGCATGATCTCGTTGGCGCTGCGGCCCTTGGGGTCGAAGTCCGAGCCGCCCTTGCCGCCGCCGATCGGCAGCCCGGTCAGCGAGTTTTTGAAGATCTGCTCGAACCCGAGGAACTTGACGATGCCCAGGTAGACCGACGGGTGGAACCGCAGCCCGCCCTTGTACGGGCCGAGCGCGGAGTTGAACTCCACCCGGAAGCCCCGGTTGATCTGCACGGTGCCGGCGTCGTCGAGCCACGGCACCCGGAAGATGATCTGGCGTTCCGGCTCGCACATGCGGTGGATGACCGCGGCGTCGACGTAGTGCGGGTGTTTGGCCACCACCGGTTTCAGGCTGCTCAGCACCTCGTAGACGGCCTGGTGGAACTCGGTCTCGCCGGGATTGCGGTGCAGCACCTCGTCGTAGATGTCGTGCAGCTTCTGATCCAGCGCGGTCATGTTCGGCATTGCTTCCTCGGGGTCTGTGACGGTGGTGGGCTGGCCCGACGGCGGTGACCGGCGGTCGGCCGTGCCGCGAGAGCCGCAACGCCGGCCACGTTCTCACCGGCTGACAGATTAGTGTGCTGGGGCCCGTCGACACCAATCGAGACCAATCGAGACCAATCGAGACCAATCGCGACCACGCGACACCGAGCCGGACGCCCCCGATGGTGCTTGCCGCGCCCGCGGCGGCGGCCATAGCCTAAGGCCAGCACACGACGGCGGCGGAAACGAGGCGCGGCAATGGGCATGGCCGGGTGGTCACACTGACCGCGCAGCTGGCCGATCTCGCCGCGATGGACGTCTTCGCCGGCTGCCCGAGCGCCGAGCTCGGGCAGCTGGCCGCCGGGCTGCAACCGTTGCGGGCCGGCGCCGGGGAACTGTTGATGAAGCAGGGCGAGCAGCCGCGGTCGTTTCTGCTGATCTCCTCCGGGGTGGCCGAGGTGCTGCACACCGACGACGACGAGGTCGTGGTCGTCGACACGGTCTCGGCGGGCATGATCGTCGGGGAGATCGCGCTGCTGCGCGACTCGCCGCGCACCGCGACGGTGATCACCACCGAACCGTTGACCGGCTGGATCGGTGACGGCGCGGCGATGGAACGCCTGGTGCACCTGCCGACGGTGTTCGACCGGCTGGTGCGCACCATGCGCCAGCGGCTGGCCGCGCTGGTCACCCCCATCCCGATCCGGGTGCGCGACGGCACCGAGCTGTGGCTGCGCCCGGTGCTGCCCGGCGACAGCGAACGCACCCTGCACGGCCACATCGAGTTCTCCACCGAGACGCTCTACCGGCGGTTCATGACCGCCCAGGTGCCCAGCCCGTCGCTGATGGCCTACCTCGCCGAGGTCGACTACGTCGACCACTTCGTGTGGGTGATGACCGACCCCGCCGACGACGACGCCCCGGTCGCCGACGCCCGGTTCGTCCGCGACCGCACCGATCGCGAGCTCGCCGAGATCGCGTTCACCGTCGCCGACGCCTACCAGGGCCGCGGGATCGGCACCGTGCTCTTCGACGCGCTGGTGATCGCCGCCGAGCTCGCCGCGGTACGGCGCTTTTTCGGCCGGATGCTCTCGGACAACCTGGCCATGCGCACGATCATGGAACGACACGGCGCCCGCTGGTCCCGCGACGAGGACTGCGGGGTGGTCACCACCGTGATCGCCGTGCCCGAGGCCGCCGACCTGCCGTTCGCGCCCGCGCTGCGCACCGCGATCAAAGACGTCGCCCGCCAGGTGATCCGGGCGGCGGGATGAGGGCCGCGGTCGGGGTGTGCGCACTGGCCCTGACCGCGATGCCGTCCGCCGGGTGCGCGCCGCCGCCGGCGCCGGACGCCCCGCAGCCGAGCCGGGCGGCGGTGCTCAGCGCCGACCGGATCAAACGGGTCGCGGGCCTGCTGCCCGCCGGCTACGAGCACGGCGACGCCGCCGCCAAGACCTCCCCCGCCCGGATCTGGGGCCTGGGCCCCGAGGCGAGCACCGAGCCCCCACGGTGCGCGGCGCTCATCGACCCGCCCGCCGCGAACACCGCCACCGCCACCGGGGTGTCGGGCTCGGGGCCCGGCGGCATCGTCTACGCCGTCGCCGTCGCCGCCCCGGCGATCGACCCGGCGCTGCCGGGCGAGTGTGCGGCGTTCACCGTGACGTTCGCGCGCACCCGCATCGCGGTGCGCACGATCGACGCGCCGCCGGTGGCGGGGGCGCGCACCGTCGGGCTGGCCGGCGAGGGGCGCACCCTGGTCGAGGGCGGCGGGCAGATCGACACCCGCGCGCAGACCTACCTCGCCGACGTCGAGGGCTACCGGGTGATCACCGCCGCGGTGATCGACCCCGGCTCGGCCGCGCCGCCGCTGCCGGCGGGCTTCGCCGCCGACCTGCTGGTCGCCGCGGTCGCCGAATTGCGCGGCGAACCCGGTGCGGTTGGGTAGATTGTCACGATGCTGAAGCGGTCGGGGGTGTGGGTGATGATCGCCGCGTGCTGGCTGACGGCCTGCTCGTGGCGCGGCGAGTCGGAGCTGACCAGTGCCGACATCGCCAAGATCGTCGATCTCAAAGGCGATTTCGGCCCCGGCTACGAGGTCAAGGACATCGCCAAGACCGGCATCGACCCCAAGCTGCTCGCCGAACGCAAGCTGCCCGAGGGGCTGAACTTCGAACCGTCGGCCTGCGAGGAGTTCGCCGTCGGGCAGAAGGTCCCCGAGGGGGTGGAGGGCAACATGGCCGCGGTGACCGCCGAGGGGCAGGGCAACCGGTTCATCGTGATCGCGTTGGAGACCTCCGAGGCGGTGCCGTTCGCCGAACCCAGCCACGGATGCAAGAAGGTCGGGTTCGCCGGCAAGGGGCTGCGCGGGGTGATCGAGGCCGTCGACGCCCCGCACATCACCGGCACCAAAACCCTCGGCGTGCACCGGATCCTGCAGGCCTCGATGCGGGGCAAGACCCGCACCGGGGAGCTCTACGACTACTCGGCGCACTTCGGCACCTACCAGGTGATCGTCACCGCCAACCCGCTGGTGATCCCCAACCAGCCGGTCGCCGACGTCGACATCGACCGGGCCAAGGAGTTGCTCACCCACGCGGTCGCCGCGATCACCGGCTGATCACCGCACCCCGGCCGGGCGGAACTGGATGCTGATGCGCGGGCCGGCCGGCGCGCTGGTCTTCGGGATCGCGTGCTCGAAGGTGCGCTGGCAGGATCCGCCCATCACCAGCAGGTCGCCGTGGTGCTGCGGCAGCCGCAGGGCCGCGCCCCCGCCGCGCGGGCGCAGCGCGAACGTCCGGGTGGCCCCGAGGCTGACGACGGCGACCATGGTGTCCTCGCGCCGGCCCCGCCCGAGGGTGTCGCCGTGCCAGGCGACGCTGTCGGTGCCGTCGCGGTACAGACACAGCCCCGCGGTGGTGAACGGTTCGCCGAGTTCGCCGGCGTAGATGTCGTTGAGCCGGCGGCGCAGCCGGGCCACCAGGGGGTGCGGCGGCGCCTCGACGGCCAGGTCGTAGAAGGCCACCAGCCGCGGCACGTCGAGCATCCGGTCATACATCCGGCGCCGTTCGGCGCGCCAGGGCACCGCCTCCGGCAGCGCGGCCAACAGCACGTCGGCGTGGCCGGTCCAGCCGGCCCGCACGTCGAGCCAGGCGCCGGCGCCGAGCCGCCGGCGTTCGTGGTGCTCGAACAGCGAGCCCTGCACCGCTACCGCCACCCCCGCAGCGTATCGCACAAACATTCGATCACGGGGGTGGCGGGGTCAGCGCCAGCTCGGCAGCCAGATCTCCATGTTCCAGGTGCTCGGGGCGATCGGGGTCCCGGTCAACACCGGATACAGCCAGGCGAAATTGGTCAACACCACCGCGACGTAGCAGCACACCACCAGGTGGGCCAACGTCTGCGCCTCACGGCTGCGTCGGGGCCGGTGCAGGATGTCGCCGCAGATCAACGCGATCGCCATCACCAAAAACGGCGCCATCACCGCCGCGTAGAAGAAGTACATCTGCCGGTCGACGTCGACGAACCAGGGCAGGAAGCCGGCGCCGTAGCCGACCAGCACCGCCGCGTAGCGCCAGTCGCGGCGCACCAGCATCCGCCACGCCGCGTAGGCGAGCACCGGCACCGCCAGCCACCACATCGCCGGGGTGCCCACCAGCATCACCGCCTTGACGCAGGACTGGGCGCCGCAGCCGGGCACATCGCGCTGGTCGATGGCGTAGAGCACCGGGCGGATCGACATCGGCCAGCTCCACGGCTTGGACTCCCACGGGTGGTGGTTGCCGGCCGCGTTGGTCAGCCCGGAGTGGAACTTGTAGGCCTGGTAGGTGTAGTGCCACAGCGACCGCAGCGCGTCGGGCACCCCGATCGGGCCGTGCACCCCGATGCTGCGGCCCTCCTCGTGGCGGCTGATCGCGACCTCGGAGGCGAACCACGGCGCGTAGGAGCCCAGATAGACCGCGACCGGGATCAGGCCCAGCGCGTACCCGGTGGGCCCGGCGTCGCGGCGGACCACCCCCAGCCAGGGGCGCGGCACCCGGTAGGCGCGGCGGGCGGCGACGTCGAACCCCAGCGACAGCACCGCGAAGAACACCACGAAAAACAGCCCCGACCACTTGGTGGCGCAGGCCAGGCCCAGCAACACCCCCGCGCCGAACCGCCACCAGCGCACCCCCAGGCGCGGACCCCAGCGGGTTTCGGCGATGCGGCCCTCGACCGCGGCGCGGTGCAGCCGGCGGCGCACGTCGTCGCGGTCGACGACCAGGGCGGCGAACGCGGCCACCACGAAGAACGTGAGGAACCCGTCGAGCAGCGCGGTGCGCGCCGACACGAAGCTCACCGACTCGCCGATGAGCAGCAACCCGGCGACCGCGCCGACCAGGGTGGAGCGGCTGATCCGCCGCACGGTGCGCACCACGATCGCCACCATCACCACCCCGAGCAGCGCGCCGGTGAACCGCCAGCCCAGCCCGGTGTAGCCGAACAGCGCCTCGCCGAGCGCGATCAGCTGTTTGCCGACCGGGGGATGGACCACCAGCCCGTAGCCGGGGTTGTCGGCCACACCGTGGTTGCCGAGCATCTGCCAGGCCTGCGGCGCGTAGTGCTTCTCGTCGAAGATCGGGGTGCCGGCGTCGGTCGGCGAGCCCAGGTTGAGAAACCGGGTCAGCGCGGCCACCGCGGTGATCACCGCCGTGACCGCCCAGCCGCGCGCGGTGTCCAGCGGGCCGAAGTCGGCGACCGGCAGCAGCGGGGCGGGGCTGATCACCGGGCGCTGCGCGGCGGCGGGCTCGGGCGCGTCGGCGAGCGTCGGGACGCTCATCGGCCCCGCCGCTGCTCGGGGCCGCGCCCCGCGTCGTCGTCGGCGGTCACGTGCACGATCGTAGGCTGTGCGCCATGACCGGTGGACGACTGCTGCTGGCGGCCACCCCGCTGGGGTGCGCCGACGACGCCTCGCCGCGGCTGGTCGCCGCACTCGCCGGGGCGCAGGTGGTCGCCGCCGAGGACACCCGCCGGGTGCGCACCCTGGCCGCGGCGTTGGACGTCACCATCACCGGGCGGCTGATCAGCCTGTTCGACGCCAACGAGGCCGCCCGGGTGCCGATGCTGGTCGAGGCGATCACCGGCGGGGCGACGGTGCTCGTGGTCAGCGACGCGGGGATGCCGCTGATCTCCGACCCCGGCTACCGGCTGGTGACCGCCTGCGTGGCGGCGGGGCTGGCGGTGAGCTGTTTGCCGGGCCCGTCGGCGGTCACCGCGGCGCTGGCGGTCGCCGGGCTTCCCGCGGCGCGGTTCTGTTTCGAGGGGTTCGCGCCGCGCAAACCCGCCGCCCGCCGCGCCTGGCTGGGCGCCCTGGCCGCCGAGCAGCGCACCGTGGTGTTCTTCGAGTCGCCGCGGCGGCTGGCGGCCTGCCTGCGCGATGCGGTCACCGAACTGGGGGCCGACCGCGCGGCGGTGGTGTGTCGGGAGCTGACCAAGACCCACGAGGAGATCCGCCGCGGCCCGCTGGGCGAGCTGGCCGACTGGGCGACCGGCGGGGTGCTCGGGGAGATCACCGTGGTGCTGGCCGGGGCGGTGGCGCGCACCGATCCGGGCGCACTGGTGGGGGCGGTCACCGCGCTCACCGCCGACGGGATGGGGCTCAAGCAGGCGTGCGCGCAGGTGGCGGATGCCCACCGCGGCGCGGTGTCGCGGCGCGAGCTCTACGACGCGGTGCTGCGCGCCCGCTAACCGGTGGCCGCGCTCAGCGCGGGGTGCGGGCGGGAGAGCCCGATCACCGCGGCCGCCTTGTGCAGACACTCCTGCCACTCGGCGTCGGGGTCGGAGTCGGCGGTGATGCCGCCGCCGACGCCGAGCACCGCCGCCCCGGCGGCGTCGAACTCCACGGTGCGGATCGCCACGTTGAGTTCGGTCCCGGCCGCCGGGGAGGCCAGACCGACGGTGCCGCAGTACAGCCCGCGGCGGTGCGGCTCCCACCCCGACAGCAGCCGGCGGGCCCGCAGCTTGGGGGTGCCGGTCACCGAGGCCGGGGGAAACGTGGCGGCCAGCACCGCGGCGGTCGGGGTCGACACCGGCACCCGGGCGGTGACGGTGGACACCAGATGCCAGACCCCGGGTGCCGGATGCACGCTGAGCAGTTCGGAGACGCGCACCGAACCGGTGATCGCCACCCGGCCCAGGTCGTTGCGCACCAGATCCACGATCATGATGTTCTCGGCGACGTCTTTGACCGACGAGCGCAGTGCGGCCGGATCCGCGTGGCCGGGCAGGGTGCCCTTGATCGGGCTGGAGGACACCGTCTCACCGCGGCGGCCCAAGAACAGTTCCGGGGAGAGCGAGGCCACCGCCCCCCACGGCCCGCCCAAAAAGGCGGCGCGCGCCGGGGCGGTGCGGGTGATCGCCTCGCAGAAGAAGTCCAGCGGTGCGCCCCGCACGGTTCCGTGGAACTGGGTGCACACGCAGGCCTGGTAGACCTCCCCGGCGCCGATGGCCTCCAGGCAGGCCCGCACCCCGGCGCGGTGGGCCGCCCGGTCGGCCGGCCCCCAGTCGATGGCGCAGTGCCCGGCCGCGGCGCCCGGCGCCGCCAGGGCGGCGGCCAGCCACCCCGGCATCGCCGCGCCCGACAGGCTCTCGTACCACCACGCGCCGTCGGGGTCGCGGCGCAACACACAGTCGGTCCAGCCGCCGGCGGCCTCCGGAAGCCGGGCCGGCCGGCCGTCGGCGGCGGGATCGGGGTAGGACAGGTAGCCGATCCAGCCGCCGCCCACCGCCGGCGACGCGGCGTCACCGCCGCCGGGCGGCACCGCGAAGACCGTCTGCGGGGCGACCGGGCGCACCGCCACGCTGGGGGCGATGACCGCCTGGGCGCCGAACCACCGACCGGTCAGCGCCGCCGGCGGCGGCAGGCCCGCCCGGGCGGTCGCCGCGCCCAGCGAACGCAGCAGCCCGGCGGGCTCGCCGAGGTCGCCAAGCCGGTCGATACGCACCGCTCTAGCTTGCTGCGTTCGGCCGGCAGACGCAAAAGGACCGCTTTCTCGGGGGCAACGCGTGCCCGGGGCGTCGGCTCGCGGGCGCGCCCGCACCGACGGTGCCACACTGTCGGTGTGGCCGGCGAGGCGGCGATCCCGCAGGAAGTCCTCGACCGCGTCGGTGATGTGGCCGAGTTGGTGCTCGCCGAACTCGACGACGTGGTCGCCGAGATGGACGCCGCCGAACTGGGCCAGGCCCCGGAGCTGGCCGCCGACGCGGCGATCCTGGCCGACGTCTCGGCGAGCAACCGGGCCAACGCCGCGCGCCTGCTGGCGACGCTGACCCGCCGGGAGGGCGAACCGCCGACCATCGACATCCCGCCGGAGGCCCTCGACTTCGCCCGCACCGTCGCCCGCCGCGGCATCGACTTCGACGTGCTCTTCCACGCCTACCGCCACGGCCAGAACGTGGCATGGCAGCGCTACATGAGCTGTGCGGGCCGGATCGTCTCCTCCGGTCCGCTGCTCTCGCTGGTGTTGGAGACCGCCTCGCGGCGGATCTCGGCCTACGTCGACCACGTGATCGGCCGGGTCATCGCCGCCGCCCAGCACGAGCGCGAAGAGGTGCTCGGCGGTGCGCTGGCCCGGCGTGCGGAGACCGTGCGGCTCATCCTCGACGACGCCCCGATCGACGCCGGTCGTGCCGGCCACCGCCTCGGCTACGACCTGGACCGCTGTCACACCGCCCTGGTGGTGTGGGCCCAGGACTCCGCCGCCGTGCAGGGCGCGCTGGAGTCGGCGGCGACCGTTCTGGCTCGTGCGCTCAGCGCCCGGACCCCGCTGACCCTCTCGGTCGGCAGCGGCACCCTGTGGGCGTGGCTGGCGACCGCGACACCGCCGCTTCTCGACGCCGCGCGCAGCGCGATCGACGCCCTGCCGGGCGAGGTGCGGGTCGCGGTGGGCCCACCGCGTCACGGCATCACCGGGTTCCGGCGCTCCCACGAAGCCGCGGTGGTCATCCACAATCTGCTCGCCGGGCTGCCCGGCGGCACCCGGATCGCGCTGTATCAGGATCTGGAGATCACCGTGCTCGCCGCCCAGGACCTCGATCGGGCCGCGGAGTTCGTCGCCGCCACCCTCGGCCCGCTGGCCACCGACACCCCCACCGCGGCGCGGCTGCGCCACACCCTGCGGATCTTTCTCGACGAGGCCGAGAACGCCCCGGCGGCCGCCGCGAGGCTGCACACGCACCGCAATACGGTGCTGCAGCGCGTCGCCCGCGCCACCGAGATCCTAGGCCGCGCGCCCGGTCAATCGCGGCTGGCGACCGAACTGGCGTTGGAACTGGCCCACCAGATCGGCCCGCGTGTGCTGACTTCGCTCAGCCGAAGGTGATGACCCCGCGGATGTTCTTGCCGTCACGCAGATCCTGATACCCGTCGTTGATCTGCTCGAGGGTGTAGCGGTTGGTGATCAGCTCGTCGAGCTTGAGTTGCCCGGCGTCGTAGAGACGCAGCAGTCGCACGATGTCGTACTGCGGGTTGGCGGAGCCGAACAGCGTGCCCTTGACCGTCTTGCCGAACAGCACCATCTCGTCGGCCGACAGATGCACCGCACGCTCGGTGAAGTCACCGGTGAGCCCGACGACGACGACCGTGCCGCCCTTGCCGATCGCGCCGAACGCCGCCGACACCACCTCCTCGTGGACCTCGCCGACGGTGATCAGGGCCTGATCGGCCATCTGGCCCCAGGTCAGGTCGGTGATCGTGGCGGCTGCCTCCTCGGCGGTGGCGAACGCGTGGGTGGCGCCGAGTTTGGTTGCCGCATCCCGTTTGAACGCCACCGGGTCGACGGCGACCACATGCTTGGCGCCGGCGTGTGCGGCCCCCTGCACCGCGTTGATCCCGACCCCGCCGATGCCGTAGA
>Ga0209487_1004119_pt1 | contig 11252 bp, 9 predicted proteins | sample Poulit2012_FD_187524 | JGI IMG/M metagenome (GOLD analysis project Ga0209487, IMG submission 187524) | Agricultural soil microbial communities from Georgia to study Nitrogen management - Poultry litter 2012 (SPAdes) (version 2) | ecosystem: Environmental > Terrestrial > Soil > Agricultural land... | reverse complement strand
AAAAATCGGAAAAACGCCGAAGCTTATTATGTGATCAAGCATTCTGTAAAACCAACTATTAAGAATTGTAAGTATTACTAAGAAAACAAGAGCATATTGAAGATATACGAACTATATAGAGGGAGGACCTTATGAAAAAAGTAACCGGGCGTATTGACTCTCTACCTGATTCAGTTTTGATTGATGAAGTTCTTTTGCCACAATTCAATTTTGAATCTAATGAATTCCTTCCATATTACATTAGAATCGAGGAATCAATGCTAGAAGAGTCACTTAAATTAAGCTTAATAAATAAGGATAGCTATTTAAAAATTAAGGAAGTACTTCAAACAATTACACCATCATTATTGTATGAAGAACATACTTCAAGTATGTATGATATGTTATTCTCAATCGAAAGCTATGTGTACTCGCAAATTCCTTCAAGACAAATAGCGAAATGGCATGTTGATAGAAGTAGAAACGACATTCAAGCAACAGCTCAAATAATGTATGCTAAAGACCAACTTATTTCAGTTATTGAAAATTTACTATTGTTAATAAATAAAATGCTTTTTTTAGCGGGAAAAAGTTACTCCTTACCTATGCCAGGATATACCCAGTATCAAACAGCTCAAATTATTACTCCAGGATATTACCTATCGGGTATATTAGAAAGTTTACTAAGGGGTTCCAAGAAATTACTTTATGTATTTGACGAAATAAATAAGTGCCCAATGGGGGCCGGGGCTCTTTCAGGACTGGAAGTTCCTTGGGATAGAATAGAAATATCTAAAAAATTAAGATTTAGTAAACCCTACAGTATAGGTATAGCAGGCATTGCTTCAAAAGAATGGCTCCTGAATATAACTAGTGAATTTACTACTATTTCAGTAGTATTAAGTAGGTTTATGACAGATTTATTGCATTGGGGAAGCAGTCAGTACAATTTTATAAAACTCCCTGATAATATATCTGGAATCTCTTCGGCAATGCCGCATAAGAAAAATTACCCTATTATAGAACGGGTCAGAGGGAAAACCGGTCATATTCTGTCTTACTTTAATGACTTTGCAATGATACAAAGAAACAATCCGTTTACAAACCTCGTCGAAACTGGAAAAGAGGGGACTAAAAATATGCATCAAATGTTTATGGAAATGAAATCCATATTTAAGCTGAGTAATATAATTGTCGAAAACTTGAGTTTTAATAGTTTAGTAATGAAGAATATTTGTGAGAAGGATTTTTTAGGCGGATCCTCTTTGGCTAATTTTTTGACTTTGAATAAAGAAATACCAACAAGGTTGGCTCATGTAATTACAGGAAGGTATATTTTAACAATGATAAAACAAAAAAGAACACCATCTGATTTATGTGAGAGAACACTGCAGAGCATTTGTGAAGACAATGGTTTTTCAATCTCCATTGAAAAAGATATTCTAGTGAAGTTATTTTCTGTCGAATATAATCTAAATAAAAAAACTTATGGCTCGACTAATCCAGATGAAGTACGATCAAACTTGGATAAGCAATTAATTATTTTAGATTCTCTCAAGGAAGAGTTAGGTTTGAGGAAGAAACATTCATTTCAAGATTAGAGGGAAGTGATCAGGTGCAAATAAAAACTGAAAAAATTGTTGGAAATTTAGTTGGAGTTGGTAAATCTAGCGGAACTTTTGGAGAATTGTTACAAGGGATGACCACTAATAATAAGGACTTTTTGGTTACACTCCCCATTACTCTAAACTCTGAAACAACATTTACATCTATTAGAGATTATTCGGATATAATCACTTTTCCTAGTTCCAAAATAAAGGCAAAGACACTTGCTTCTAGGATACTGAAAAAACACAATTTACCCACCGGAGGCGTTTTGGATATAAAAAGTAATATTCCTATTGGTAAAGGGTTAGCAAGTTCCTCAGCTGATTTAGTTGCCACTGCAAGAGCAATCAGTAACACTTTTACTCTAAATTTATCAAATACAGAATTACAAAGCTTATTAAAGGATATAGAGCCAAGTGATGGTGTAATGTATGATGGAATAGTTTCTTTTTATCAAAAGGAATGTCAACTACTTGACCAAATTGGGTCAATAACTAGATTAGCTATAGTAGCTATAGACGAAGGCAGCCAAATAGATACGGTTAGATATAATAAATACAAAACTTCTTTCTATAGTAGAGCAGAAAAACTAGAATATGAGTGTTTACTAGAGAGTTTATCTAATGGTATACGGAAAAGGGATTTAAATTTAATCGGGAAGATAGCTACTAAAAGTGCAATTTTAAATCAAAAGTATAATTATAAAGCTTATCTTGAAGAAGTTATTTTTATTTGTAATCAAGTTGAAGGATTAGGTGTTGTAAATACGCATAGTGGTACTTATTTAGGGGTTTTATTATCTCAAGAATGTGAATATTATAACGAGAAATTAGAAGGTGTTTATAACCATTTAAGAAAAATAAAAGAAGATATAAATGTTTTCTATACAATGTAGGTAATTATTTTTACCGATATAAAGGGGGTAATTTTATTGGCAAGTATTTTAGATACAATAGGTAACACACCTCTGGTAAAATTAAAAATAAGCGAACATTCTAATTCTAATGTATTTGGAAAACTAGAACTTCAAAATCCTTTTGGTATGAAAGACCGAGTTGCTAAACATTCTTTATTAAAAGCAAAAAGGGAAGGTGTCCTAAAGAGTGGGGTTCCTATAATAGAAAGTTCATCAGGAACAATGGCTTGTGGTTTATCCCTAGTTGGAACATATCTAGGACATGATGTCCATGTAGTGACAGATCCAAGAATTGATTCAATAACTCTATCTAAATTATACTCATTAGGTAGTATAATACATATAGTAGAGAATATGGGGGATAAAGGATGGCAAGGATCAAGGCTTGAATATCTAAGTAGACTTCTTAATGACATGCCTAATGCTTATTGGCCTAAACAATATGAGAATGCAGACAATCCAAATTCCTATAAAGAATTAGCTCAAGAGTTGATACAAGAAATAGGAAAGATAGATATACTAGTTGCTCCTGTTGGTAGTGGAGGTTGTATTTCGGGTACAGCTAGAGAGCTTAAAAAATATAATCACAATCTAAAAGTGGTTGCTGTGGATTCAATAGGTAGCGTAATTTTTGGGCAACCGGATAACCCAAAGCGGATACAGGGAGGATTAGGAAACTCTATAGTTGCTAAAAATGTTGATTTTCAAATTATTGATCAGGTACATTGGTTAAATAATTTTGAGGCATTTTCTGCTACACAGAAACTAGCAAACGTAGAAAAAATCTATGCCGGAAATTCATCGGGATCGTCTTATAAGGTCGCTGAGTGGCTTAGCAAAATAAGTAAAAGAGGTACTAATATTGTTGTAATCTTCCCTGATAGAGGTGACAGATATCATAATACAGTATATAACAATGATTTTTTAAACAAAATAGGAAAACAGGAAAAGCAAAATGATCCTAGATTTGTAAACCCCAATACTGTGGTAGATAGTTGGTCATATTCAGATAACAATAAAAGGGGAGTTTTATATGAATGATAAAATTTTATTTATAGAATCAAATACTAGTGGATCTGGGATGCAAGCTATAGAGATAGCTAAACAATTAAATTTAGATCCTGTTCTATTCACTAATAATTCACAAAGATATTTAGGACTTGAAAACACAAATTGTCATGTAATTCAGTGTGATCCTAATAATTTCGAAGAAATTAAATCTTTAATTAATAAAGAAGTTAATTCACATAATATTAAAGGTATAACTACTACTAGCGAATTTTATATAGGAGTTGTATCAGAATTATGTGAGCATTTCGGTTTTATTAGTAATAATCCCATAGCAGTAGACATAGCTCGAAATAAGATAAAAACGAGAAAGACATTGGTTGAAAATGGTTTATTACAGCCAGAATTTTACTATTCTAACAATCTATACGATATAGAATCCTTATTAGTAAAATTAGGTGTCCCATGTATAATTAAGCCGATAGATGACAGTGGTTCCAATGATGTTTTATATTGTGATAATATCGAAGAAGCATTTCTCCATTGTAAAAAAATAATGAAGAAAACTTACAATAGTAGAGGGCAAAAACATTCAAATTTTGTCTTGATTGAAGAATTTATTAATTTTCCAGAATTTAGTGTAGAAATGTTAGTAATAAATAAAGAAATAATTACGGTTGGGATTACACAAAAATATTTAACTGGTTTTCCGTATTTTGTAGAAGAGAAGCATATTTTTCCTGCTGACTTAAATAAGATAGAAGAAGAAAAAATTATTAGTACAGTTAAAAAGGCTATAGAAGTAATTGGACTGGATAATGGACCGGTTCATACTGAAGTAAAACTAACACCCAAAGGCTGTTTAATTATTGAGATAAATGCACGTCTAGCCGGAGGTATGATACCCGAATTGATTTTACATTCTACGGGTGTAAATTTAATAGAACAACAGATTCTTAACTGCATTAATCAGGATATTACTAAATATTATCCAAAGACATTAACATCTGGTATTCATTTTTTCACGTCTGATATTGAAGGTAATCCTTATTCCGTAGATTATTATAATTCCTTAAGTGATAATCCATTAGTCAAAAGTATTGAAATATATAATAATAATATATCAAGTAGCAAGCCTAAAAATGCTTATGATCGATTGGGTTACGTAATAGCTGCAGACAAAGACAGAAATGCAATTATTAGGTTTTTGGATAGTGTGAAAAAGAATAAAACACTTATTATTCAGGAGGTCGGACATGATAGAACTAAGAAGTGATACTTTTACATTGCCTTCGAGAGAAATGCTCGAATCTATATTAGAAGCAAAGTTGGGTGATAATGTTTACAATGAAGATTCAGCAGTTCTAGAACTTGAAGAGTTAGCTGCTAATTTGTTAAATAAAGAAGCATCGTTACTTTTTCCTAGTGGAACAATGGCTAACCTTGCATCTATAATGGGACATTCCAATAGAGGTACTTCAGTTATAGTTGGCGAAGAAAGTGATGTTTATATATATGAAGCTGGCGGGGCCTCTGTAAGTGGTGGTGTTATCTATGAACCAATTACAACAAATGAAAAAGGTGAAATGAATCTAGCAAAAATAGAAGCAAAATTAAACCTTGATTTCTCCGATCCACAATATGCTAAGCCAACTTTAATATGTGTAGAAACCCCCCATAATAGAATGGGAGGAATAACACTTTCTTTAGAATATCTAAAGGAATTGTATAGTATCTCGACGCGATTTGATGTTCCTGTACATATGGATGGAGCTAGAATTTTTAATGCAGCAATTTCTTTAGATGTTGAAGCCTCAGAAATAAGTCAGTATGCTGATTCTATACAATTTTGTTTGTCAAAGGGGCTTGGTGCACCTATAGGATCCCTTGTAGTGGGAAAAAAGGAATTTATTAATAAAATATATTATCACAGGAAAATGTTAGGAGGGGGTATGAGGCAATCTGGTATTATTGCGGCTCCTGGAATCTATGCATTAAACAATGGAATTGATAGACTGAAAGAAGATCATGAGAATGCATTTTATTTCGCAAAAAAGTTGAGTAATATAAAAGGCATAAGATGTGATATTAATAAAGTAAAGACAAATACTGTAATGTTTAATCTAATAAATGAATATATTAATGTTAACGAATTCATCGAAAAAGCGGGGGAAAGGGGCTTAAATATCAGTGAAATTGGTAATCAGAATCTTAGAGTTGTAACCTACTATAGTATTACTAAAAAAATACTTGATGATGCGGTTGAAAGGATTGAAGAAGTAATAAAAGAATATGAATAAAATCTTTGGATGAATTAACAAATAGCCACCTACAAATAATGGTATCTATATAAATTTGTAGGTTTTTTTTAAAAATTATGGTGGATTGTATAATTAAGTTAGCCACCCACTAACTACTTTTTAAAAATAAAAAGGCCATGTGAATTCTGCTATATTGAAAGTACCACCAATCGATATAGGAGTGAATTCACATGACCCAACTAAAGGATAACATAAACTCACATACTGGAAAACACTTAACATACGAAGAACGTGTCAAGATTGAAGGCTATAAAGAAATAGGATACTCCAATCGTGCAATTGCACGTATTTTAAAACGAGCACCACAAACCATTCATAATGCGGTTAAACGTGGAACAGTTCGTACGATAAAACAACGTCAAATCCATAACGATAAAGTGTATGAATATGATCAGCATAACTATTCAGCTGAAGCTGATTATCAAACGTATCTTCGTAACCGTTAAAGCTCTGGACGTTGTCCAATGTGGTTGATCTGTGATTCATTTATAACCTGGGCTGATGATAGGATGTTAGACGAAGGCTGGTCACCAGACGTCGTTGTCGGTCGTGTGAAAAAGGAAAAGCTTTTCTCAAGCAATCTTATGCCTTCCACATCAACACTTTATAATTGGATTGATCGTGGAATTAAGAAAACAAGAAACATCGACTTACTCGAAAAAAGTATCCCGAAAGCCACGAAATGATTCACCTAGACATCGCGGGAATCGCCGAGTACTTGGCCCTTCTATTGAAGAGCGACCGGAAGACGTGGATTCTCGCAAACAATTTGGACATTGGGAAATTGATACTTTAATCGGTGCTAGAGCTAAAGATGATCCTGTATTACTTACACTAGTTGAACGAAAAACACGCTTTGAAATCATGTTGAAAATTGACCAACAAGATCAACTAAAGGTTGATCAAGCAATGAGCACGCTTTATAGCCAATTAGGCAGTCAAGCTGATGATATCTTTAAAACGATTACGTCTGATAATGGATCAGAATTTGCTGGAATCTACGAGCTGCTCACGGGTATAACAGATGTTTTCTTTGCACACCCTTACGCATCTCACGAACATGGAACAAAAGAAAATCAACATAAGCTCGTTAGACGATTTATCCCGAAGGGAAAAAGGATAAAAGAAATATCAACCGGGACAATTAACCGGATTGAGCAATGGGTGAATAACATCCCGCGTAAAATTTTAGATTATCAGACAGCTAAAGAAGTATTTTTAAAAAAGCTACAATTACTTCTTAGCTAAGGAAACCAGGTATTTTCAAATATAGCAAAATCAAAAATACAAGTGGCTAACTTAAACTTGAAATTCAGGTTTAAAATTTTATTATCCTTGGATTGTATAATTAAGCGAGACAAAAAAAGACATGTCATGATACACTCAAATTAACCCACTACGGATAAGGAGAGTGCATGTGCGACACGTTTCACTATAAGTGTTTAGGCATGAAATGTGAGATTTCCTTGAATGAAATATAACTAATTAACTGAAATTCGGAATGAAAGCCGTCATGTTGAGCCGAAACGAATTATCTGATACTCCTGCGTGCGATTAAGAATTATAGTTTTTTTCGTATGAAGCCAGGTGAAGTCGGCTGAATATAACCTAAGTTATAGCTGCTGCAATAATAAGGTTATAGATAGGTCGGGAAGCTATAAAATATCAATGGTGAGAATGTTCTATAAGAACTGACGAAGTTGTGGATGTAGGGGTCTAGATCTCCACTACATTCGAAAGATGTAGCCCACTCAGTGGGGTGAAATACCGAAAAGTAAGAATATGCGCTATGAAATTCGGGATAGAAAACAACGAATCTATAAATTCACAGGCCCAGAGCAACCACCTAAGGATATATGTACAGCTAAGTTAATTGGAACGTGGAAAGCAAGATATGCCCACCCAAACGACTATAATCGGGGCATTGTTTATAAGGTTTAAAAGTAATGAACCGAAATAACTTTATTCTTGTGAGAGTAAGGGCACAGTACCTATGAAACAGTGATAATAAACCGTGGAGGGATAGCCCCAAGTCTTAATTTTCTAAAATAAGTACAACACAAATGCAACTCACAGGGTCGAGTAGGATGATGGGACTTTTCAAAAGAAAGCGGAAACAATCCATCGGTGAGAACACAATTACGACATAATGAATACTATAATATGCAAAATAAGTTTGATGAACTCTATGACAGAAGTAAAAATAATGGATTAGAGGGGTATGACTTATATGCAAAAATTGTAGAGAGAAACAATATCTTACTTGCCTATAGGAACATTAAAAGTAATACTGGTTCTAAAACAGCGGGTACAGATGGAAAAACGATAAGTGATTTCAAAATTGAATTTGAAGATAGTTTAGTCAACGAAATAATAAATTGTCTAGATAACTATAAACCAAATGGTGTGCGAAGAGTCGAGATACCAAAAGCGAATGGTAAAACAAGACCCCTAGGAATTCCGGCTATGCAAGATAGGTTGATTCAACAAATGTTTAAACAGATTATAGAACCTATCTGTGAAGCGAAATTCTACAATCACTCTTATGGCTTCAGACCAAATAGAAGTACAAAACATGCACTGGCAAGAAGTCAATATTTAATAAATAGAAATGGTTTGCACTTTGTAGTAGATATTGATATAAAAGGATTCTTTGATAATGTCAACCATAATAAGCTGATTAAACAACTGCATAACATTGGTATAAAGGATAAGAGAGTTTTAGCAATAATTAATAAAATGCTAAAAGCTCCAATAGAAGGAATAGGTATACCGACAAAAGGAACACCGCAAGGTGGGGTATTATCACCACTTTTATCTAACGTAGTATTGAATGATTTGGATCATTGGGTATCAAACCAATGGGAATCTATGAAGTCGAATCATACGTATAGTAACAATGGATGTAAATATAGTGGACTTAGGAAAACGAATCTAAAAGAAATGTTTATAGTTCGATATGCGGATGACTTTAAAATATTCACGAGAAACCATAAATCAGCTTATAAAATTTATCATGCAGTCCGGAAATATCTAAAAGATAATTTAGATTTAGAAATATCGCCTGAAAAATCTAAAGTTACAAACCTCAGGAAAAGTAAATCTGAATTTCTCGGTTTCTCATTAAAAGCTAAAAGAAAGAAAAAGAAACATGTAGCTATAACACATGTAGCTTCTAACAAGAAAAATGAGCTATTGGATAAGGCTAGGGAACTAATTAAAGAAATACAGAAAAACCCAACACCTAAAACAATAAATCATTATAACAGCTACGTAATGGGAATTAAAAACTACTACAAAATGGCAACACATGTCAACATTGACTTCGCTGAAATTGCCTATCGACTTTCTCGAACCCTGTACAATCGTTTAAAATCTATAGGGAAATATGGTATTCCTAGAAAGCCATCAGAAACGTATAAGTTATATAACAAGAATAACTATAAAACCTTTGAAATTATGGGTCTACATCTGCATCCTATTGCAGATGTAAAGACTGTGAATAACATGAACTTTAGTCAGAATATCTGTAATTACACACCAGAAGGTAGAACCAAACATCGAACAATAAAAGGTGATATAGCTCTCGAACTGCAACTTATGCTAACGGATAGATATGAAGGACAAACTGTAGAATATACAGATAATAGAATCTCAAAGTATTCAATGCAGAAAGGTATATGCGGAGTAACGGGAGAATTTGTTTATAGCTATGATGTGCATTGTCACCATATACTACCCAAGGCACTAGGTGGAGCAGATGATTTTAAAAACTTAGTGATAGTGAATCAATCCGTTCACAGATTGATTCACGCAACAACAGACAAAACGATTGAACGGTACATGCAAGAACTTAAGTTGAATGGAAAACAGCTTGAGAAACTAAACAAATATCGTAAGAAGTGTAATTTGGTTGAAATTATTCTGGCAGATTAAGATAGAACGCCGTATGAAGCGAAAGTTTCACGTACGGTGTGGTGCAGGGGAAAAGATAAAGATAACTTCAAAGTCTTACCTATTGCGATCAAAAACATGTCCTACACCCATCTTACCAAAACGGAACTCATATTCATAGAAGAATATCATACAATCGGCATTAAAGGTCGGCAAATCGCCAAAAAGCTTCAACGGGGTCACGAGGCTATCTACCGGATAATCAGGAAACTGAAAGCCGGTAAAACGGCTATTAAAATTTACCTTGAATACAAAAATAATAAACAAAAATGCGGACGTAAACCAATTGAACTACCTAAAGATCAAATCAAATATATCAATGAGAAGCTAGCTGCAGACTGGACACCAGATGTCATAATTGGAAGAAATGAAAAGCCTATTTCGTGTAGCATGAAAACACTTTATCGCCAATTTGAAAAAGGGATCCTCGATACAGACAAGCTACCTATGAAAGGGAAAAGAAAACCAAATGGTCATCAGGAAAAAAGAGGCAAGCAAGCCTTTAAACGCGGTATTAAAGACCGCGATCAGGAACATCCAAACTTTGAAAAAGAGTTTGGACATTTAGAAGGCGACACCATTGTTGGTAGCCAACACAAAAGCGCCATAATCACCTTGGTAGAGCGCATTAGCAAATGTATTATTACAATCAAACCTGAAGGTAGAAAGGCCCTGGACATTGAAAATTCCCTAAACGATTGGTTCCAAGAATTACCGAGGAATTTATTTAAATCGATTATCTTTGACAATGGGAAGGAGTTTTCAAACTGGAAAAACATTAGCAATGAACAGGATATTGACATCTATTTTGCGGATCCAGGAACACCTTCACAAAGGGGTTTGAATGAAAACTCAAATGGATTACTCAGAAATAACGCACTGCCAAAGGAAATGGATTTTCGTTCAGTTACACAAGCTTTTATTTCAAGTGTTTCTTCGAGAAGAAACAATATTCCAAGAAAATCATTAAATTATCAAACACCAATTGAGTGTATCATGACATGTCTTTTTTTGTCTCGCTTAATTTGACAAAGCAAAATCTTATAAATATGGTATTATATAAATATCTTTAGGAATGGAGGAGGTTTATGGGTAATTCAAGCATTCTTACGCCGCTTAAGGACAAAAGATTTAGACGATTTTATTCAATGCAATTGCTTTCAGACCTGGGAAATTGGTTGGATTTTACTTTGTTGATTCTTCTAATCAGCTATCAATGGGGACTAGGTGAACTTGCGGTTGCATCATATATTATTGTATATGGTCTTCCTTGGATTATTATTGGTCCATTTGCAAGTGTTTTTGTAGATAGGTGGTCAAAAAAGAAGGTCTTTGTAGCAACATTATTTTTGAGGATATTAGTTGTATTATCATATATAATTGCCCCAAATATTTATATTTTATTAGCATTAGTCTTTATTAAGGGTGTTTTAGCCTCGCTCTTTGATCCAGCTAGACAAGTGACC
>Ga0209487_1004118_pt1 | contig 11254 bp, 7 predicted proteins | sample Poulit2012_FD_187524 | JGI IMG/M metagenome (GOLD analysis project Ga0209487, IMG submission 187524) | Agricultural soil microbial communities from Georgia to study Nitrogen management - Poultry litter 2012 (SPAdes) (version 2) | ecosystem: Environmental > Terrestrial > Soil > Agricultural land... | reverse complement strand
CGTCCAGGTGTTCGGCACAGTCACCGGCAAGTTTCTTAATCGCCTTAATGGTCGATGACAGCGGGCGATCCCGGACATCATCAGCAATGCTGGTCATGAGGTCTTCCGAGTGGACATCGGATAGGTCGATATCGGAGTCGTGCTCCCGCGCCACCTCAGTTATCAGCTGGTAGGATTCGGCTTCACCGATAAGTCGGGAATCTGGTTCTACGCCGATGCGCAGCCCGTGGTCGGCCACCAGCGAGTTTGCATACGAGTGGTACGTCGTGACGGTGGCCTGGCCGATGTCTGCGGCCTCGAACCCTAGGTCAAGGTCGGTTCGGGTAGCCAGACGTTCTATCGCATTGTTAATACGGGCTTCGAGCTCCCCGGCGGCCTTTCGAGTGAAGGTTACGCCTAAGACTTCTTCAGGACGAACATAACCGTTGGCAATGAGCCAGATGACTCGGTCGGTCATAGTATGGGTTTTGCCGGAGCCGGCACCGGCCACCACCAACAGCGGCTCAGGGCCCGCTTCAATGATGGCCGTCTGTTCTGCAGTCGGATACAGACGCTTGCTTGCGGGTTTGTGATCCTCGAGCAGATCAGTGAGCTCACGTGCGGTATAGCGCGGTGGGTGACCCCATGTTAGATCAGCCATTCGGTTACCTGTTGTCCTTCCTGACACAGCGGGCACAGCGTTTTGAGTCGGCACTCGTTTTCTTGGTGGACCGCATAAAAGTAGGGACCCTGGACCCAACGCGCAGCGTCGGCAATGTCTTGTTCTGCCCAGGTGATACCAGGCTCCAGTGGCGCCTGCGGTTGGATCTGGACGCTAGCGCGCGCCTTGCCTAGTTGCACCAGAGCAGCCCCGGCTGGATCGGTGCGTTCCACAAGGTCTTTAATGGCGCCGGCTTTGACCATGGCTTGATAGACCCCCAGCTGTGGGAGACGAGTCATGTTCTCAGCGCTAATCTCTGTCGCCCCGGTTTTCAGGTCGACAATGTAGGGGCGTCCGGACTGGTCCACCTCAACGCGGTCAATAATACCGTTGAGTTGCACCTGAAGGCCTTCGAAATCGAGATCAACGGTGACCTGCCGTTCCACTGCCACGAGTTCCCGGGGACCGAAACTTTCGGCAGTTTTGCCACGCCCAGTCTTATACCCGGTACGCATCCCCGAAACGTACTGATAGAAGAATTCCAGGGCACGCTCGGCCTTGGCGTACAGGGCATCGTATTCCCACCCGGGGTCGATCCCTGCTTCGGCGGCCAGAACTGGGAATTTGGCTTTCAGCTCGCCAAACATCTCCCCCACGTCGGCATCCGGGAATTTTTCGGCGATGGCGTGTACGAACGTACCAATGGCTGCTGCCGGTCCTGCCGCGGAGGTCGAAACCTGGTAGATAAACCACTGCAGCGGTGACTGCACCGCAGTTTCGACGGTGGACGGAGACAGCCGGACCCTATTTGGCGCCCCGTGTTCGTCCACCCCGTGGATCGGGTGGGTCGTGGACAGCTCGTTGAGGCCCCACCAGTTATCCGGGTCTGCTGTGGCCACTCCCCCGTCGGCCAGCACAGCGAGTGCACGGGCGGCCTGATCGGCATGTGTTTGAAGGGCTTGAGCTTCGACGTCGTTGGTGACAGCGGTAAGTTTGCGTTCGGCGTCTTCGATGGTGCGCCGCAAGTGAATGACGAGACCATCGACGGTCAACGGTGTAGCCACTGTGGTGTAAGGACGCACCGGCTGCTCGTCGGTAGGCCTCCATGGGTCGAGGCGTTCGATAAACATCGAGGGTTGATGGTCAGCATCGGAGACTGCCGTAGCGATGAGGCGACGGGAGGCACGCGAAATCGCAGCAGCAAAGGTGCGCAGTTCGTCGTGGCGGACCTGTGCGATGCGCTCGTTGATGGGTTGCTCACCGGCGGTCCCGGTGACCTCTTCGACCAATTCTTGGGTGTGCAACAGTTGGCCGCGCAGTCGGGTATTGGGCCAGATGCCTTCTTGAACTCCGACGACAAAGACGGTGTCCCAGTCGTGTCCTGCTGCGGTCAGAGGAGTCAGCACTGATACTCCGGTTTGGCCTGCCCGGGTAGATAACGAGTCCATGGGCAGGTCCTGTTCAGCAAGGTACTCAGTGAAGCCCAGCGCCGTTTGGCCGGGAAATTGCACCGCATACCGTTCGGCTGCTTCAAACAGCGCCACGACTGAATCTAAGTCGCGGTTGGCACGAATCGAGGCATCTTTATCATTGGACAGGGCTTGTTCTTCCCAGACCTTGCCAACCTCGGGCAAGGCGGTTTCCCATCCGGCCCATAGCACCATTTCGGCCGAAGCCTTTTCCTCAATGGTGGCCTTGACCATGGCAGCCAGCATCTTTCCGATGCGCACCGCCCCCGCAGCATAGGGCGGAAGCCGACGGCCGGGATCGAGGCCGAGGAGTCCGGCGGCCCGGTCCGGATTTGCCACCAATTCGTCGAGCAATTCGGCAGAGTCTCTGGTGCCTTGCGCCTCGCGCTCCACGGCGAGCAAACGACGTCGTAGATTTCGCAGCTCTAGCGGACTGGAAGCTCCGTAGCGGCCGGTGATCAACCAATGCAAGTCAGCTGGATCAAGCCCGGTGGCATTCTCGGCTCTGCCGTGGGCCACAGCATCAGCGGCTGCGATCAGCACCAGCAGTGGTGCAGCAGAAGGTTGCTGGTTGAGCATGACCTCAGTCGTGGAACGAACCACAGGGATGGCCTCTGTTTCCAGGGCGGTGACCACTTCAGCGACCTTGGCCGCGGTGCGAGCTAACACGGCCATCTCTTCAAAAGGTACTCCCTGCCGGTGGTGGAGTTCCAGAATCTGCTGGACAATGAAGAGGTGCTCTTGCACGGGTGAGGCCAGTCGGTGGACGGCTACGGCATCATCGTGCGTTGTTGGGCTCAGCGGCGTTCGCGCGTCTGGCAGCCCAGAGATCGCCGGAATGCGGCTGACGGTTCGTTGATACGCCGTGTGCAGGTTGGCTCCCATGCGGTAGCCCGTCTCTAGGGTAACGGTGGTCGCATCGGGGGCTAGGATTTCCGGCCAGTGCACCAGCGCTTGGGGTCGAGCCCCGCGGAAGCCTTGAACGGTCGTATCCGGGTTGACCGTGATGACGATGTCACGGTCTGTGCCGATGAGTTGGATCAGGCGGTGAATGGCCGGGGTTGCGTCTTGGAAATCGTCGATAATGATATATCGGATGCGTTGGGTTTCAGCGGCCGCAAACCCCGGGTTCTCTTCCCAGAGGTCCGCTGCGGCGGTAATGAGGCCCGAGGGATCGTAGGCCGCTGCCCCTGAGAGGTCTAATACATCACGATAGTCTTGCAGGATAGTTGCGGCGGCCACCCATTCTGGGTGGTCCTTCTCGCGGCCTAAAGCTTCTAATTCGCCAGGCTCGATACCGTATTCAGCACTGCGGTCAATGAGTTCACGCAACTCATGGCGCAGGCCACGTAGCCCGACAGCCTGCTGCAGATTTGCGGGCCACTCTATGGTCAGCTGTGGATCGGTCAGGTACCCGTCAATCAGTTCGGCGATCAGCCGGTCTTGTTCAGCACCGGCAAGGAGCCGAGGGGTAACGCCTTCTTCTTCGCGGATTCGACTAATAATGTCAAACGCATAGGATGCAAAAGACCGAACGGGGACATCCGCCCGAGATTCTACGGACTCATAATTGAGGCGTGCGGTGAGGTAATCGCGCAATTGAGCAGCCCCGGTACGGGTGTTGGTCAGCAGAAGGATTTCGTTCGTGGCGACTCCCGCGGTGATTTTAGCTACCGCGTATTCAACGGCCGTCGTGGTCTTGCCTGTTCCGGGCCCACCGAGTACGAGCATGGGTCCGTGCCCGGCGGGCTGGTCGACAATTTCTTGTTGTCGGGCATCGAGTACAGGACCTGGACGGTAGAGGTTTTTGGGCCGAAGCAGTTGCGGAGTCGAAACCATAACTTCCATTGAACCATCTTTACTCCCCAGACTTAGCAACGTATCCACAATGGGCGAATTATCCACAGTCCGTTCAGTTCTGGTGGCCGACAGGGTATTTTGGAAGCATGCTCAATCCTGAACGTGTCTTGGCCATTCCGGGACCGACTGAGCCCTGGCATGCCGGGACCCTGGCGGGTTTCGATTTGGAAACGACCGGCCGGAATCCGCATACCGCTCGAATTGTCACGGCATCCATCGTCCTGCTGGATTCACAGGGACAACTGCGGGCCACCGCCGAGTGGCTGGTCGATCCCGGTGTAGAGATTCCCGCTGCCGCTGCTGCGGTACATGGCGTCACGACCGAACACGCTCGTCAACACGGCATGGATGCCACCCAAGGACTAAGCCAGATCGTCGCGACACTGATGGATTTCATGTATCACCGAGTCCCAATCGTGGCCTATAACGGGGTCTATGATTTCACGGTCTTGACAGCAGAAATGCAGCGCCGCAACATGGGAGATTTCTCCGTCGCCGGAGTCATTGATCCCTATGTCTTGGATAAACACGTCGATACGTACCGCAAAGGCAAGCGCACCTTGGAGGCTGTATCAGCGCATTACGGAGTCACCCTTGATGCTGCCCACACCTCGTTGGCCGACTCAATTGCTGCTGTGCAGGTGGCCCAAGCCATGGTGGCAAGACACCCGGAACGCTTCGACGTGCCACTAGAGACGATCTTTAACCATCAGATCCGTTGGAAGGCCGAACAAGCGGCCAGCTTTGAACAGTACCTTCGGCGGAAAAATCCGCAAGCAACAGTTTCAAGAGATTGGCCTGTAGAACAGCCTCCTGCACCGCTGGATACACCACGACTCGGCGACACGCCGGATCTTTTGCTGTAATCGATACTTCCGGTTGCATCTAGATGCCCACCGTCATGCCCTGTTGACTCAATTTCTGCCTCGTGAAGTGCGTCATATCGTTACAATATGTTAGTTATAGCGTAAACTATGAGATACGGGTCACAGATTTTGCGGCCCTTCCATTGTGTTGAACCACATTCGACGCAACATCACTTGCATTGACCTTGAACGGAGATTCCGTATGCAATCCAAACGGATGTTTAAATACGTTGCAGCATTATCCATCGCAGCCCTTGCCTTCACCGCCTGTGGCGGTGGCGAGGGAGAAGAGGCCGGTGGCACTGCTGAAGGTGAAGCGGTTATCCATGCCCATGGCACCGAGCCGCAGAACCCACTCATCCCAACCAACACCAACGAAGTCGGCGGCGGCCACATTGTCGACCAGATCTTTGCCGGCCTGGTCTCATACAACACTGATGGCTCCACCGAACTAGAAGTCGCTGAATCGATTGAATCAGAAGACAACCTGACCTGGACTATCACTCTGAAAGACGGTTGGACCTTCTCTGATGGTTCGCCAGTCACCGCAAACTCTTTCGTAGATGCGTGGAATTACGGGGCTGACCCAGAAAATGCACAACTGAGCGCGTACTTTTTCAACCCGATAGAAGGCACTGACCAGGAGGGCAACAGCACCGAAGGCGACACCCTATCTGGTCTGGAAGTCATCGACGATTTGACCTTCGAGGTGACGTTGAAGGAACCAGCGGCTGACTTCCCGGATCGTTTGGGTTACTCCGCATACTTCCCCCTGCCTGAAGTGGCCTTTGAAGATATGGAAGCCTTCGGTGAAAAGCCGATATCCAATGGCCCCTACGTGTTAGAGGAATGGAATCACGACGTCGAAGCCGTGCTGTCCAAGAATCCGGATTACCAAGGCAATCGCACACCAGAAAATGATGGTCTGGTTTTCAAGTTCTACACTGACCCCGATGCCGCCTACACTGACATTCAATCGGGAGTCCTGGATATCACATACCAAGTGCCCCCGTCGGCAATCTCGACCTTCCAAGATGATGCCAGTGTACAAGCGTTTGCCGAACCTGGTTCGGTAAACGCCACCATCACCATCCCGAACTACCTGGAACATTTCGAAGACGGTGAAGAAGGCCAGTTGCGTCGTGCGGCGATTTCCAAAGCCATCGATCGCGAAGCAATTACCTCGACGATTTTCGATGACACTCGAACACCATCAACTGACTTCTCATCACCCCTGATGCCAGACTACTCAGAGGACATCGAAGGCGCTGAGGTCCTGGAATTTGATGCTGAAGAAGCACAAGAACTATGGGCTCAGGCCGATGAAATCAATGAGTTTACGGGTACTTTCGAACTGTCATATAACGCCGACGGCGCAGGAAACCGCGAATGGGTCGAAGCGGTCACAAACCAGCTCCGCGAAAACCTGGAGATCGATGTGGAACCAAATGCGTTCGCTACCTTTGCGGAGTTCCGCGAATTGATCACCAACCGCGAGATTGATACGGCGTTCCGTACCGGCTGGCAGCCAGACTACCCGTCCGTATATAACTACATAGCGCCTGTCTTCGGCACCGGAGCGGGTGCCAACGACGGCGACTATTCCAACCCGGACTTCGATGAGCTTCTCAGCCAAGCAGCCAGCGCCGAAGATGACGGACAGCGTGCCGAAATCCTGGCGGATGCGCAAGCTATCTTGATGGAAGACCTCCCAGCTATTCCATTATGGAACCAAGACGCCGTCGCCATCGCGGCCGAGGGTGTCGAAGGCGTCCAAGTCAACTGGCAGAACCAACCGGACTATTACCTGGTCACCAAATAATCACTGACGCTTGACCAGGTGCTGTGACCGCCGCACAGTTCGGCGGTCACAAGTCTGTTCGACGTCCTTACCGCTCACGTCACCGACACAGGTGGCACGACACATCGAAGAGGTAAAGCATGTGGCGTTATATCGTCCGCCGGCTGCTTCAAACCATCCCCGTCGTCCTGGGCTCCACGCTGCTCATCTATGCGCTGGTGTTTCTCCAGCCGGGAGATCCCATCGTGGCGTTATTTGGCGAAAAGCCCGTCTCTGAAGCCGCCAGAGCACAACTTGAAGCTCAATATAATTTAGACCAACCATTTTTGATCCAGTGGCTGCTGTTCCTCAAAGGAGCCCTAGTCGGCGATTTTGGCATATCCTATTCAGGGCAACCTGTGGCCGATTTGATTGCCCGGACCCTACCGGTCACCTTTCAACTCGCGTTCATGGCCATGATCATTGAAGCCATTCTCGGTGTTATCGCGGGATTTTACGCGGGAATACGCCGCGGAAAAATCTTTGACTCCACCATGTTGATCGTGTCGCTGATTGTTATTGCGATCCCAATCTTCGTACTGGGATTTGCACTGCAGCTAATCTTCGGAGTGCAGCTGCAATGGGTTCCACCAACCGTGGGATCGAATACCACCTTCACGAGCCTGTTATTGCCAGCAGTGGTGCTGGGTCTGGTGTCCTTTGCCTACGTGTTGCGGCTGACCAGAACTTCCGTGATTGAAAACCTCACCGCAGACCACGTACGGACTGCCCGTGCTCACGGCGTTTCAGATAGCCTCGTCAATCGGCGCCACGTGTTGCGCAACTCGCTGATTCCTGTTGTCACCTTCTTGGGCGCCGACCTCGGGACGCTGATGGCCGGTGCTGTTGTCACCGAAGGGATTTTCAATATCAACGGCATTGGGAATCTCGCGTATCAGGCTATTCTGCGTGGCGAAAATCCCACGGTTGTTTCCGTGGTGACCATCATGGTGCTGATTTACGTGGTCGCCAGTTTGCTCGTTGATTTGCTGTACGCCGCTCTAGATCCGAGGATTCGATATGCTTAACCAAACGCCATTATTGGGACAAGAACGCTTCGTCGCCCCGGCTGTCGAAACCGAACATCCCTTAGCAGCCGACGTCGACACCTCCCAGCCGCCAGAAAGCCAGTGGAAACAGGCCTGGAAGTCACTGCGCACCAGCTGGATTTTCTGGGCTTCGTCAATCCTGCTGCTGATCGTTTTGGTGGTTGTACTCTTCCCGGGCCTGTTCACCTCGGTCGACCCACGCGCAGCGGATCTGTCGAGAAGCCTCGAGGGGCCTCAACCCGGTCATATTTTTGGTTTCGACCGGCAGGGCTATGATGTTTTTGCCCGCACCATCCACGGTGCTCGCGCTTCGGTGGTCATCGGCTTATTGACAACGCTTATTGTTACCATCATTGGGCTATTTACCGGTGCCATCGCCGCATTCTTTGGTGGGTGGGTCGATACGATCATCTCGCGTTTGGCCGACATTTTCTTCGCGATCCCACTACTGCTGGCCGCCATCGTAGGGCTGTCGGCGCTCAATAACGTCTGGCCCAACCGTGGGTACTGGGGAGGTGTGCTGGCCGTGGTATTTGCTCTGGCAGCCTTCGGGTGGCCCCAACTGACCCGTATCGCTCGCGGTGCGGTGATGGAGATTAAGAACCTGGAATTTGTCGACGCCGCTCGCTCCCTGGGGTCATCGAAGTGGCGCAATCTGTTTACTCACATCATTCCCAACGCATTGCCACCGGTTATTGTCACCGCGACCGTCTCATTGGGCGTATATATCGTTGCAGAGGCGACGCTATCGTTCCTTGGAATCGGCTTGCCGCCCTCAGTGGTTTCATGGGGCAACGATATTGCCGCAGCGCAACCTCAGGTACGCTCCGGCGACAACCTGCACGTGTTATTTTTCCCAGCGGGCGCTCTCGCGCTCACCGTCTTGAGCTTCATGCTGCTGGGGGATGCCGTGCGTGACGCGCTGGATCCGAAAGCGAGAAAATAAATGACATCAGCAACTCCCCTGTTGGAAATTGAAAATCTGCACATCGACTTCAGCGTCGACAAACGCACCGTGAGCGCAGTTCGAGGTCTGAACTTGACCATTTATCCGGGCCAGACCGTGGCCATCGTGGGCGAGTCCGGGTCCGGAAAGTCCACGACGGCACACGCCATCATCGATTTATTACCCGGCACGGGTAAGATCTCCCAGGGCTCGATCAGATTTGAAGGCACCGATCTGGTGGGCCTATCACCACGGAAACGTCGCAGCTACCGGGGATCCCATATCGGTCTAGTCCCTCAGGATCCGTTATCGAATCTGAATCCGCTATACAAGGTGGGTTCGCAAATCAAAGAGGTGCTAGAAGTCAATAATGTGGCCAAGGGTCGTGCTGCCGATCAACGCGTGGTCGAACTGCTAGAAGAAGCCGGACTACCAGATGCTGATCGGCGAGCAAAGCAATACCCGCATGAATTCTCCGGGGGGATGCGTCAACGCGCACTGATCGCTGCGGGTCTAGCGGCGCGCCCCAAATTGCTGATCGCCGACGAACCCACCTCCGCGCTGGATGTCACGGTGCAAAAACAAATCCTCGACCACGTCAGTGAGCTGACCGATCAACTCGGAATCGCAATGTTACTGATTACTCACGACCTTGGATTGGCAGCCGAACGTGCCGATCATTTGGTGGTTATGTATAAGGGCCAGGTGGTCGAATCTGGTCCGGCCCTAGAGATTTTGCAGGACCCGCGTCATCCGTACTCACAACGGTTGATTCAGGCAGCCCCGTCGCTGCAGTCGGGACGCAGATCGGCTCGGGAACGGGCCGCGATACGGGCAGCGGCTCAGCAACATGTCGACAAAGAAACACCGCGCGATCCTGAAACGCCGGTGATGCAAATACAGAATCTGACCAAAGTTTTCCGACTTCCGGGGAAGGGATTTTCCAAAACGGATCACGTAGCTGCCCAAAACGTGAATTTTGAGCTCGCACGAGGCACCACCACCGCGCTAGTCGGCGAGTCGGGCTCAGGCAAATCTACGGTGGCACGAATGGTGTTGGGATTAGAGACCCCCACAGGGGGGCACGTCTACTTCGAAGGAGTGGATATTGCCAGCATCAAGTCGCAACAGCACAACATGAAATTCCGACGACGCATCCAACCGGTCTTTCAGAACCCGTATGCCTCATTGGATCCGATGTTCTCAATTTTTGATGCGATTGCCGAACCGCTGGTGGTTCATAAAGTGGGCAACAAGGCAGAACGGGAACAGCAGGTGCGAACGCTCTTGGACCAAGTTTCTCTGCCCCCTACTGTGTTGAATCGGTATCCTAATGAACTCTCCGGCGGACAACGCCAGCGAGTGGCAATTGCCAGGGCTTTAGCGTTGAAACCAGACGTACTGGTCCTGGACGAAGCGGTCTCTGCACTGGACGTACTAGTCCAGGATCAGATCTTGCAGCTGCTCAACGAGCTGCAGACGGATTTGGGATTGTCCTATCTCTTCATTACCCACGATCTAGCCGTCGTACGGCAAATCGCAGATAACGTGCTGGTAATGCAAGGGGGCAACGTTGTCGAGCAAGCCGACGCCGACAGCATCTTCAACACGCCGCGGGAGGAATATACCCGAAAACTATTAGCTGCAATTCCCGGCCGCGAAATTCCATTAGCCAGCTAACAGCAGCAACGAGAGCTTGACGCCATGTCGAACATCGTGAAAGCATGCTCGTTCCGTTGACATAGAACGGGCGCTAGGACTGTCTTCCCCTAGCGCCCGTTTTAGCATGTATGTCGGGTACCGCTGCCATGACACCGACGCTCGAACAGCGGGCACTGCTCATCTGTGCTGCTTAGCTTGTTTGAGTAACCACGGTCTCCTCCGGCGTATCCAACGATGCGGCGCTCTTCCGAAACAGCAGTGCGGAAGAAAATCCGATAAATACAAGCTGAAGAAGCGTTCTTGGCAGAAGCGGAGTCGTTGGGGCGGCAGGATGACTGACCTGCCCTGCAGCAATGACATTGGCAGGAAAGACCGCTATCAAAAAAATCACCGCGGCCAGCGCTGCCCAGCGACGGGTACGAGGCAATACGAGTCCGACTGCTAACACGAATTCAGCCACTCCCGACAGGGTCACCATCAGGGCCGGATTCGGTACGAAGGCTGGCACGATCGCTTCGAGGCCGGATCTTTGAGGTTCCACGAAATGGGTGGTGCCGGTAAAGATGAACACGACCGCCATGCCTACGGCAGCAGCGGCGGGCCATGACGACCACGGGTTTGCCCATAACCTTCCGCGCGAAACAAGCCATGCGGTGCCGAACCGGACGAGGAAAGTCGTGAGGATCAACGGAATAAGTAAGAACATGATAGATCCGATCTTGTCGGTGTCTAGTTCATAATACTTTGAAATCTTTACGATGTCTAGATATATTGGGAGAATGGAGCAGACCAAGACGTACCATCACGGAGACCTGCCTCGGCAGTTGCTGAAGCTGGCTGCAGCGATGGCGGCTGAGACCGGACCCGAAAGTGTCACCCTACGTGGCCTCGCTCGTGCCGCCGGAGTGTCCCACTCGGCACC
>Ga0209487_1004117_pt1 | contig 11254 bp, 11 predicted proteins | sample Poulit2012_FD_187524 | JGI IMG/M metagenome (GOLD analysis project Ga0209487, IMG submission 187524) | Agricultural soil microbial communities from Georgia to study Nitrogen management - Poultry litter 2012 (SPAdes) (version 2) | ecosystem: Environmental > Terrestrial > Soil > Agricultural land... | reverse complement strand
TTAGAAGAAGAACAATTGCAATTTGGTGACCTATCGAATACTAAATCAATAGGCGACAATTTAGCTGAATTCAGTTCAAGAGGTCCTGTTACAGGCAGTTATGATATCAAACCAGATGTTACCGCACCAGGTGTAGCTATATATTCTACTTTCCCATCATTTATTAATGATTCTGAGAATAACAGTTACGATTCAGCTTACGGACGTAGTGATGGAACTTCAATGGCTTCACCACATGTCGCAGGGGCAGCAGCATTAGTTTTACAAGAGAATCCTGATTATACCCCATTTGATGTAAAGAAAGCTTTAATGAATACATCTGTAGATTTACGTGAAGATTATTCCGTTTATGAAGTGGGAGCTGGTCGAATTAACGTTTATGACGCAGCTCATACAGATACGATAATTACTGTTATTGATGACGTTGACATGATTGAAAGTGATGGAGAAGTTGTGACAATTAACGGGGAAACAGGTTCAATCCGTTATGGCAGTCACTACATGACGGGTGAAGAAGGCCTTGAAGAGAGTAAGCAAGCTGTTATTGAAAATACCTCTAAAGAAGAAAAAACATATACAATTGAAGCTGATTTTTTACCAGCAGAAAATAAGCGTCAAGATTCAGGGGCTAACGGTGTTGAATTGGATATTCCAAATTCTATCACTTTATCAGGTGAGTCAAGTGAAGCGCTAGACCCGACTATTTATGTTCCAGCAGATGCAGCATTTGGAACGTATGAAGGTTATGTTCGAATAACAAACGTAGATGATTCATCTGAAAATTATCAAGTTCCATTTGCCGTAAGGGTTTCTGATAAAGGAATTGATTATGCGGAATTAGATCGACCAGCAGTAACGAATGACTGGGAGTTCCATCCGTTTTTAAATCCAATCATATCCGTATTTTTAAATTTAAAAAGTCCAATGGAAACAGTCGATATTGTCGTAAATGACCCTGAAACAGGTGAATCACTAGGAGTTGTTGGATCATTATCTAATTTAGAAGCCGATGTCGAATATGTTTTATTGGAAGGGTTTATGGGACATGTCTACCCTTTTGAAGATGATCCGGCTAACCCAATTTCATTTGATCCAATTGTGTTACCAGAAGGGGATTATATTTACGAATTAATTGGAACAGATGCTGATGGTGAAACATATTCATTAGAGGAAATCGTTGTCGTTGATAATACGCCACCTGAAATGACTTTTAATGATTATGAACCAGGTGTTATTGAACTGAATGAATCAATGTTTACTGATCAATATGGTCACTATGCATTTTGGATGCATATGAATGTTTATGATTCAACCATTGATTTATTAAATTCAAAAGATCTTGATTATGATCAGTCTGAAAATATTGTAGCTTACTATGATAATTCCCCATTTCCAGGTGCTCTTGGTGTTGATTCTGAAGGACTATTGAAAGTGGGAATTCTTCCAGAAGATATAGAGGATGGTCCACTGAATCTAGAATTAATTCCTGTAGATTTAGCGACGAACGCGAATATGGACATTCCGAGATATACATTTATTCAAGAAGGATCTTCATATGCTTTGCCGACTTATGATCAAGACAAGTTATCACTTGACGATGAATTTACGATGACGTTAAATCTTAACAACGTCGAACAACTTGTAGCTGGTGAATATGAAGTAGAATACAATGAAGATATTTTCTCATTCGAAGGTATTGAATTAAATAATGAATTTAAGGAATTTGTCGAAGAACATGATGTACAAGTCGATCTTCATGAACCATCGTTTGATGAGGGATTTTCAGGAAAAACAGTCACAGTAGGAGCCACTATTGCGGATGAATCATTTGAAGGATTTTCAGGAAACACAGACTTCATTGATTTGAAATTCAAAGTAATCGATGATGAATATTATAAAGACATATCCGTTTTAAATGTCAATGATCTTGGATATAAACAGCACGGAGATACTGAATATACATCGATTCCTGTATTTTATCATGACACCTTTATGTTAATTCCAAGTAAATCTACTGTAAATGGTTCTATTCATGCAGAAGCTTTCTTACATGAAGAAGGATTTATGGAAACGAGGGATTATGAGGAAATTGGCGTAAATGTCTATGCCAAATTAAATGATAAAGGCAAAACTTATCAAGGTTCAATTGACAATAATGGTGTGTTTACGATAGATGGCCTACCAGTTTCAGATGACGATTACACGTTTTATGTTGAGGTTCCTGGTCATTTGACCACTACATTAACATTAAACCCGGCAAAAGAAGTAGACGGTGAGCTAGTTGGACACGAAACCAAAATAGATCCAGGTATAAACAAAGCTGGTGATTTAAATGGCGATGAGGTCATTGATATACATGACGTCATGAGAATTGTTGCTCAATATGGCAAGGAAGATGATGACACAGATATCAATAAAGATGGCATTGTAGACGAAATTGATGTCCGTTATATAGAAGAGAATTTCTTGAGTATTGGTGATACAGCAGGTGATAAAAAGCCACTTGAGAAACTTGGGCCAAAAGGAATTGACGATTTCTTAAAGGCTCTTGGTCTAAAACCATCTGATAAATAAAGGTTTTCGCACACTGTTTGATGTGTGCGAAAAACCCTAATTAAAGGGATTGGGGGTTGTTTAGATGAGTGAAAATCATAAATTTTCATATAAAAAAATAATCACATTAATTGTTAAAATGCTGTTTGCCGTCATATTTGTGTTCGTACTGATTTTGTTTGTACAAATGAGCAAACATCCTAACCAACCCCCACATATTTTTGGTTATCAAGGACTTACAGTTTTATCGAATAGTATGAATCCAACTTTTGCAACAGGTGATCTTGTAATCGTAAAAACAATGGGAGCATCAGATGTCCAAAAAAACGACATCATTACATTTAAAGCAAATGACACGCCTTATATTACCCATAGAGTTGTCGACACTATTAAAGAAAAAGGGGAAACGAGCTTTGTCACAAAAGGTGATAATAACAATGTTATTGATGAAGAAATAGTTCATGCTGATCATTTGGTTGGAAAAGTACTATTCCATATTCCGAAGTTAGGATATATCGCAAACTTTGTTATTAGTAAAACAGGCTTTGTACTTTTGATAATAATCCCACTAATTGGTTATGTCAGTTTAGAGCTGTATGAACGAATAGGGAAACACGATAATAAAAATGAAGGTAAAAAAATTGTATAAATAATGGGGGAAAACAAATGAAAAAAAGTAAAGTTAAAAAAGTCTTTCTAGCTACATCGCTTTCAGCAGCATTAATTGCAACGGCAGGATTAGGAACACATTCATGGTTTACTTCTGAAACCAATGCACATGGTGAAATGAAAAACGGTGTATTGGAAATAAATAATGGCATGGATATTGAAGAGCCACTTTTCGAAGGGGAAAATTTTACTCCATCTCAACTTGAATACGGCAATTGGGTATCTCTGTCAAATACTGGAGATTTAGATGCACATTTAAAGGCGACCTACACTCATTCAATCGATAAAGCATCACTTGATGCTTATGAAGTGGGGTATATGGCGATGAAATATACAGTCACTCCTGACCAAGATGCTTATGAAGATTCTGAAATCGCTCTTGAAAACCTTTTTGATGGAACTACGAATGAACGCACCATTAATATGAACGTATCGGAAGGGGTAGAACTTCACGGTGAAATCATTTCACAAAATGAATCTGATTCAGGAGAAATCCTACTAGGTGAAGGTAGTGAGGATTCTTTCTGGGAACTAGAAGAAGGACAATATATTGACGTGATGATCGCAGTAAAGATGGATGAAAGTGCAGGCAATGAATATATGGGAGCTACTTATAGCGCGCACCTTAACGTGATTGGAAAACAAACAGATGAAGGTGCACAGTACGACTAAATTGAAGTAACCAACTTGTAAAAAATAAAAAGGTGAATAAAGCATGCAGACAGAAATATATATTGATCCAAAGATAGATCTTTATAGTGATGAATACATTGAAATACTTATTGAGTTTACAATAAAACCTGCAAAAGTAGCCATGGCAATTAGTCATTCAGATATGACGATGGAACAAGCCGAAGAGCAGGTTGAAATAAGTCATCAATTATTTAAAAATGAACTGAAAATGTTAGATGAAAAACAAATTAAACACTCGGTTATTCATACTTATAAGGACTCCTTTAACGGTGTAGCAATGCGGCTTAAGGGAAATACAATTAAACATCTTCTTAGATCTACGGTTATTAAAGCGATTTATAAAAATCAAGAAATAGGATTACCGAAAAAACCGGTAGACACGAGGTATCAAATATAACTTGACTAATACTGCCCCCAGTCTTAATTGTGACAATTAAGACTGGGGGTCTTTTCGTAATAGACTGTAAAATATAAATCATTACCAAAAAAATCACAAAAAGTTCTTGCAATAATGAATTATTTAACGTAATAATATAGTATAGAATAGGTGAGTGAGATTGTGAGCAATATTGATCCTTTATGTGAATTTAATCACATGAAGGGGATAACTCATCGAAACCACCGTTATGTCAGACATCCAATATAATATACAAGGGGGAAATTAAGTGAGGAAGTTCTTACAGAAAAAAGGGGTCTCTCTCTCAGTTAAAGAATATTTGATCACAGCTTTAAGTTATATGGCGTTAGGGCTGTTTTCTTCGCTCATTATGGGGTTGATTTTAAACACAGCTGGAGAACAACTAAATATAAGTTACCTTGAAGAAATGGGTACGTTCGCGATGGACGATAAAATTGTTGGGGGAGCTATCGGAGTTGCTATCGCATATGGATTGAAAGCACCACCGCTTGTTATGTTTTCAGCTTTATTTGCAGGTGCGTTTGGATCAGAACTTGGCGGACCTGTTGGAAGTTATGTCGCAGCTTTATTTGCAATTGAATTTGGGAAAATAGTCTATAAAATAACGAGAATTGATATAATTATTACACCAATGGTTACGGTTATTGTTGGATTTACAGTGGGGAAATTCATTGGGCCACCGATTAATCAGTTTATGACTTGGTTTGGAGAACTAATCAATTGGTCTACAGAACAGCAGCCACTTCTTATGGGGATTCTTGTGGCGGTATTAATGGGGTGGGCTTTAACTGCCCCAATCTCAAGTGTGGCTATCGCATTTATGCTTGGAATTGACGGTATTGCGGCAGGAGCGGCGGCGATTGGATGCTCAGCCCAAATGATAGGTTTTGCCACTTCTAGTTACCGAGATAATGGATTTGGTGGTTTTTTAGCCCAAGGTTTAGGTACTTCCATGCTTCAAGTTGCTAATATTTTAAAAAATCCGATCATCATTATACCGCCAACGATTGCTGGTGCAGTTCTTGCCCCGTTTGCAACAATGTGGTTAAAACTATTAAACAATTCATCAGGTGCAGGAATGGGGACAAGTGGGCTTGTTGGGCAGATCATGACATTCGAATCGATGGGGTTTTCGATGTCTATCTTTTGGAGCGTGTTAATCTTACATTTTATAGCTCCTGCCGTTATCAGTCTTGGTTTATCAGAATGGTTTAGGAAGAAAGGATGGATCCAACAGGGAGATATGAAGATAGACTATGAATAATGGGCAATTTATTCCTAATCATGTAAAATGGGGGCTAGGAGGCAGCGCCATGCTACGAGTAGAAAAGAAAGGTGATAAGACAGTTATTAATTTGCGTAGGAAGATCTTTAGATTTCAACTTTTAAAATGATAAAGAATCGATTAATCAATTTTAATAGGAGGAATATGAGATGGATAAATTTATGAAACGTGCAGTCGAATTATCAGCTGAAAATGTTCGTGAAGGTGGCCAGCCTTTTGGAGCGGTCTTGGTCAAGGACAACGAAATTATTGCCGAGGGTGTGAATGAAGTACATATAAAATATGACGTTAGTGGGCATGCTGAATTAGTAGCTATTCGTAAAGCACAGGAAAAGCTACAAACCAATGATCTATCAGGAGCTATCATGTATGCCAGTGGAGAACCTTGTCCAATGTGTTTAACAGCTATGTTCTACGTGGGAATTGAAAAAGGATATTATTGCGCATCTATTGAAGATACAGCGGATGTAGGATTGGGTGCTTCTGTTACTTTATATGAGGATTTCCAGAAGCCGCGTGAGGAAAGAACGGTACAAATGTATTCCATGCCACTTGAAGAAGGTCAAGAAGACCCAATGAAATTATGGGAAGAACAGAATTAAATCACAGTTGAAACTGATGTTTACGATGGATGGTGAGGTTTTTTTCCAACGTGAGAAGACCTCACCATTTCATTTATAGTAACGATTAATGATAAAGCATATTAATTATTCGACATCCTACATATATTAAGCTATGATAAAAATTGCTTTTAAGAAATATAAAGGAATGAGTTGTATTAAAAAGTTATACATTGCCTTATCACTCAACCGATTCATTTACTTTTTTTAGGAATGGTGATATTAATCACATAATACCTCCCCTAAAAGCTGTATAATAAAGATAAGGTTATTCGTTGGAGGTTTTCAATCATGTCTTTTTACAAACTGCTCGTTTTTATTCATATATTTTCAGCTATTTTGGGATTAGGTCCTGGTTTTATTATGATTTATGTTGTTACTAAAGCGAAAACAATGACCGAACTCAGGCATGCCTATATGATTCGTAATCGCATCCATATATTCGTCATGGTTGGTGGGACATTACTGCTTGTAACAGGGGTATTAATGGGCATGATCAATCCATACTTGTTTAAGCAAGGTTGGTACGTCGTAAGTCTCATTCTATTTCTGGTTGCTCTCGCATTTGGACCGATTGCACTGTCACCACGCTCAAAACCTATTAAAAAAATGCTGAAAGAACATCAAGGTGATGATGTACCAGAAAGATATCATATCTTAGCAAAAGATTTATTCTTTTATGAACGTATTGAGAACATTTTATTTTTAATTATTATCGCATTAATGATTTTAAAACCATTTTAATAAAAATAGATAAAATTAGCGCATCGAATAGGGTGGGCTATTTTTTTATAATAAGACGTTTTTGGCCCATGAAAATAATTAATCATGATTGATAACCATAAAAATAGGGGAAAGGTGATATTAAACTATTGAAAAAAGATAAAGGACATGCTATAGTTGTACAAATTTATTGAGAGTAGTGTATTCAATTTAAGTTTCAATAAAATAATAAAAGAGGAGGCGATCACCATGCGAAAAGTAAACTTAGAAGATATTTTCCTTCATCCTATTACACAGAAATATTTAGGTCGTTCCGGTATTGCACATGCCATTACAGTGGCTGAATATGCCTTTTTGCTTGCCGACGAATATGGTGTTAATCCAGATCAAGCGGCTAAAGCAGGTGTACTTCATGATATCGGACATTACACTTGGTATCGTGATGGAAAGTGGGATTATGATTTATACAAAGAAAATGACATCCATGCTATTAAAGGGGCGAGCCGTGCCCATAAGTTATTAATCCGAATTGGGGAAGAAAGACATATTGCTAAAGAAATTGCCATTGCTATCTTACTTCATACAGATTCCTATTTGCCACAAGGTCATCTAGAATTGCAACCTTTGCAACAAGTCGTCACGCTTGCCGATGAAAAGGATGAAGAAATGGGTGGGAATCATCACTATAGAAAAATCGAACATTATGTTGCTTTAGAACGTATTCGCGCCTTAGATATAAAAATTGACCAAAAAGAAAACCCTCAAAATAACCACCAACAAAAAATGGCTTAAATTAAGCATTATAACTTCTAACTTACACTTCAAAATGAATACAATAGAAACTCAAACGTAAAAAAACACGGCGATATGGCCGTGTTTTTGAATGATTAGAATTTGATATCTCCTTAATCGAGCGACAGCTTCAACTTGAGCGGTGACCGCCTAACCTCGAGCAGCGACTTGATCTAACTCGCGTGACGACCGTTCCAACCATCGCCGTCAATCCCTATAGATTTTCCAAATACTCTTCAAACGTAATGCCTTCATCCATAATGTCTGTAGCGGCTTTCTCTCCAACATACCTTAAGTGCCATGGTTCATATTGGTATTTAGTAATATCTTCTTTACCCTCAGGATAGCGGATAATGAACCCATAATCACTTGCATGTTTTTCAATCCATTTACCTTCAGGCGTCTCACCAAACTCAATAATGAGATCGAAGCCTACATCAGCACTCGTGACGTCCATTGTTAATCCGGACTGATGCTCACTTTCTCCAGGACGTGCACTATATTTATTGGCAGCTTCTTCACCGTTTTTATCTACATTGGCTGCGAAAATTTCTTCTTGTCGATCAAATGAGCGAAATCCAGACTGAGCAAACAACTCAAGTCCCTCATCATCTGCTGCGTCAAACATTTCCTCAAGCGCATCAGCAGCAACTTTTCGCATTTGTTTTTTAGGTAAATCCTCTGTAAACGGGAAGCGTACATTTGGAATAACCAAATCATCTGGAGTGAAATCATCCGGCAAAGCATGCCCTTTATTGACAATAACAAGGACTTCATATGGATTTCCAGTTACCTCTATCCCGTCATCCGTCTCTGTAGCTTCTTGAAGAGGTAGGCCATCTCCTGGCTTCACCCGATTATCATTTTCAAACTGTGCTTCAAGCGCTAGCTTAGTTTTATCATCATATATTCCTGTAATATCTAACCCATCTATTTGAAATTGAAAATCAGTTATTGCCCATGTTGTTTTATCATCAAATTGAGCAGTTTCTTCTAAGTCATAATCTAATTCGTTTAAAGTTTTTTGGAGGCTCTCTATGTCATTCCCCTGGTCGCCTTTTTGTAGCAATCCTTGTGGAAGAGTAATGACATCTTCCTTTTCTTCTTTGTTATCTTTCGTTTGTTCATTTTGATCATTATCGGTTGTGTTTACAGGTGCTGCCTCTTTATCTTGTGGCATGCTAAAAAGATCTCCTGCATCACATGCAGATAATGTGAAAATAATAGTGGCTCCCAAAGTAAGTAACGTTGTTCTTTTAAACATGGTGTCGCACTCCCTCTAAAAAATCCTTTACTACATGATAAAACCATGTAGATTTCTATACAGACCGACCTATATTTTCTCATACAAACGGCCTTAATAGCAATATAAATATTTTCCTTATAGGTCTCTTTGCACATGGGGTTATCGTCCAACATATGTATGTAAAAGGTTAACTAATCATCATTTGCATCATAAAGGTTTAGGGAAAGTGAGGAGCATAGATGGCAACCCAAAACTCCATAAGAAACATATATCAAAAACTCGCTCAACAATAGTTACTCTATTGCTGTTTTGGTGTGCTTTAATCGTTGTCTCTAGCGTATACTTAACCACACCTTTAATGAATGAGAACAAAAATAATAAACTCAAGTTCAGACAAATGATGCTTGAACTTGAGTTTTATTTTTTTTACGCTTTTTTTGCAAATAAGCGGCTTATTTCAATAATGACGTTTGTGGCCTTTTCCATATTGTCTACTGAAACATATTCAAATTTACCGTGGAAGTTCTCGCCACCTGTGAAAATGTTCGGTGTCGGAAGGCCTTTATATGAGAGTTGTGAGCCATCAGTACCTCCACGGATTGGCTCAATGACCGGTTCGATATGATGATTTTTCATCGCTTCGGCTGCAATATCGACGATCTCTTTGACTGGTTCAATCTTATCACGCATATTATAATATTGATCTGATAAGTCCAATTCCACGGAAGCTTCCCCGTAGGTGTTCTTCATTTTTTCTACAAATGCTTGAACGGTCTCTTTACGTTTTTTGAAATTATCTTTATCGAAATCACGGATGATATAATAGACTTGTGTTGATTCAACGTCACCATTAACAGATATTAAATGATAAAACCCTTCGTAACCTTCTGTGTGTTCAGGCGATTCCTGATCTGGAAACATTTCGATAAACTCAGTTGCCAATTTAGCTGAATTGACCATTTTATTTTTAGCTGTGCCAGGATGGACGTTGCTTCCTTTAAATGTCACTTTCGCTGCTGCGGCATTGAAACTTTCGTATTGTAGCTCGCCTAGTGGTCCGCCATCAATCGTGTAGGCAAATTTTGCATTGAAACGATCAACATCAAACTTATGCGGCCCTCTACCAATTTCCTCATCTGGTGTAAATGCTACACGAATGTCGCCATGCTCAATTTCAGGATGTTCATTTAAATATGCCATCGCTGTCATGATTTCAGCTATACCAGCTTTATTATCCGCTCCAAGAAGCGTGGTACCGTCAGTTGTGATTAGTGTATGTCCCGCATAGTTCGGCAGTTCTGGAAAGTCTTTCGCTGATAAAACAACATCATGCCCTTTATTAAGGATAATATCGTTTCCATCAAAATTTTCGATGACTTGTGGATTTACATTTTTTCCAGTGAAATCAGTCGCCGTGTCAACATGGGCGAGAAAGCCGATGATTGGCACATCTTTATCTGTCGTTGCTGGAAGGGTTGCCATCACGTAACCATTGTTATCGACAGACGCATCCTCAAGTCCGATGCTTTTTAATTCGTCAACGAGAAAATGAGCTAACTCCATTTGTCCAGGTGTTGAAGGAGTTGTGTCGTTATTCTCATCTGATTGGGTATCCATTTTGGCATATGTAATCAAACGTTTGATCAAATCATCTTTCATATCCATCATCTCCAATTTTTTAACTTTCGCTTATTTTATCATATAATAAAGAAAATATGATATAAAGCAATTAAGATTTAAAATAAAAATCTGGAGGGGTTTTATGTCTTTTTTAATGACAGTAAATCAACTGAAAAATTCTATGCAAGAAAGTGAAAGGGACGTCGGGATTATCGATGTCAGGTACCAACTAAATAACCCGGCAGCAGGGAGAATGGCATATCAAAAAGGCCACATTCCAGGGGCAGTCTACTTAGATTTAAAAGAAGATTTATCAAGTGAAGCTAAACAACATGGTGGGAGTCATCCATTGCCTGATAAAGATGTGCTTGCGAGTAAGCTAGGGGAATTAGGTATTGGCCATGACACGCTGGTCGTTATTTACGGTGAGAAAAATGATATGTTCTCAGCACGCTGCCTCTGGCTCTTTCACTATCTGGGTCACGAAAACGCCTATATTCTTGATGGTGGGTTGGCGAAATGGTCAGAAGAGGGTAATGAGATTACAACGGACATACCTCAAAGAGAAGCAAAAACATTTAAGCCGTCTTCGTCTCATAATGAAATAGTTAACATGCAGGATGTTAAGCGAAAGA
>Ga0209487_1004116_pt1 | contig 11255 bp, 11 predicted proteins | sample Poulit2012_FD_187524 | JGI IMG/M metagenome (GOLD analysis project Ga0209487, IMG submission 187524) | Agricultural soil microbial communities from Georgia to study Nitrogen management - Poultry litter 2012 (SPAdes) (version 2) | ecosystem: Environmental > Terrestrial > Soil > Agricultural land... | reverse complement strand
TACTTACCATTAAAAAATAAAGAAAGCTGGATTAGCGCAATTGCCAATTTTAAAATAGAAAATCAATCAAGAGAAAATTCGTTATCCGCCTTATCTGAAAAAGGATATGACATTAAGCAAACGGCTAAAGACACAGAACAAATGTATTTGATGTTAGGAGAAAAATAATATGAAACAATTAACTGTTTTTACTCCTACTTATAATAGAGCCTATTGTCTTGATCATTGTTACAAAAGCCTTAAAAGACAAACTTGTAAAGATTTTATTTGGTTAATTGTTGATGATGGCTCTACAGATGAAACAGGAAGTGTTGTGAAAGATTGGATAAAGGAAGATATTGTTGAAATAGAGTATATTTGGCAAAACAATCAAGGAATGCATGGAGCACATAATACCGCATATGAACTTATTCAGACAGAGTTAAACGTTTGTATAGATTCAGATGATTATATGGCAGATGATGCAGTAGAAAAAATTTTATCATTTTGGAATGAATACGGAAATAAAAAGGTTAGTGGGTTAATTGGACTTGATGCAGACCAACATGGTCAAGTCATTGGTACAAAATTACCATCACATTTGAAAACAGCTACTTTGTTTGATTTATATAATAAACATCGGGTTACAGGTGACAAAAAGTTAGTCTATCGTACCGAATTAACGAAGAAATATCCTTATCCAATATTCGAAGATGAAAAATATGTTGGGCTTGATTACAAATATTATCAACTTGATAAAAATTATGAAATGCTTTTAATGAATGAAGTTTTATGCTGTGTCGAATACCTTGCAGATGGCTCATCAAGAAATATGCTACATCAATATTGTAAAAACCCGAAAGGGTTTTCTTTTTATCGAAAAGAATTAATGAAGTTACCACTCGCGAACATAACATTTAAATTTAGGCATGCAATTCATTATGTATCTAGTAGTTTATTAAGTAAAAACCGACGATTTATAAAGGAATCTCCAAAAAAGGGATTAACGGTTCTAGCATTGCCGTTAGGAATAGCATTATATTTTTATATTAAAGTAAAAACGAGAATCTTAAAATCAAACAATCAAGTAGCATAATTTTGGAAGGACATTTAATATGACTATTCTCTGGCTTAATCTAATCATTGTATTCACATTTTCATTTTTCGCTAGATATTTTGCAACTAAATCTTCAACAAGTTTAACACCTGTTGGAATCAAACCGAATAAAATACTGACTTTTGGTGCATTAGCGTCATTAGTAGCAACTGCGGGTCTTAGGTCAAACATCGGAGATACATTCAATTACAAGAATATATATGTTGAAAATGACTTTACGTGGGAATATATTTTTTCCCAAAAGGACTATGGCTTTGGGATTTTACAAATGGTTCTTAAAAATTATATAACAGATGATCCACAAATAATGATTTTTACTGCAGCTTTGATCACAAATGTATTGATAGTCATCGTTTTTTATAACTATTCTAGGTTTATAGAACTAAGTTTGTATGTGTATATAACTGGTGGGTTGTTTTTAGTGTCAATGAATGGGATTAGACAGGTACTTGCCGCTTCTATAGCATTTATTGCAATCCGATTTTTAATCAATGGTAATTTCATAAAGTACTCTCTAATCATATTATTCGCTTCGACATTTCACCAAAGTGCACTTGTATTAATACCAATCTACTTTTTAGTAAGATTCAAAGCATGGTCAAAGACGACTGTTGTAGTTATTATTTTCGCAGTTTTAGCAGTATTAGGGTTCGAACAATTTTCAAATTTATTATTTATTGCTTTAGAAGATACCCAATATAGTGACTATGAGAACTTTGATGAAGGTGGATCAAATATTTTAAGAACGCTAGTTGCTATAGTTCCGTTATTTATAGCTTACTTAGGAAGACAAAAATTAAAGATAATATTTCCTGACAGCGACTATATTGTAAATATGGCAATACTCGGATTTGTATTTATGCTTATATCGACGCAATGGTGGATTTTCGCTAGAGTTTCCATTTATTTTGAATTATATCATCTTATTTTAATTTCATGGATTGTTAAATTATTTTCCAAAAAAGATGGAAGAATTTTATATTATGGAATTTTATCTTGTTATCTTTTGTATTATTACTATGAAAATGTAATTAACTTAAACATTATTTATCGAAGTAACTTTCTCACTTGGTAGAAAAGAAAAGGAGGATGATAAGGTGGCGATTCTTGTTACTGGTGGTGCTGGATATATTGGAACACATACATGTGTAGAACTTCTCAACGAAGGATATGAAGTTATAGTTGTTGACAATTTCTCCAATAGTAAACCTGAAGCATTAAAACGAGTTACTAGTATAACTGGCAAGAATATGAAAATATATCATGTCGATTTGCTGGATGAGAAAAAGCTTCATGCAGTTTTTAAAGAAAATAAAATTGAGGCAGTAATTCATTTTGCTGGTCTGAAAGCCGTTGGAGAATCCACCTTAATTCCACTTCGGTATTATCAAAATAATATTACAGGTACTGTCCATTTATGTGAGGCAATGAGAAAATATGGGGTGAAAAGACTCGTTTTTAGCTCCTCCGCCACTGTTTATGGATCATTAGATAATATTCCAATTCATGAGGAGATGCCATTGGAAGCAGTAAATCCTTACGGTCGATCAAAATTAATCATTGAGGAAATGTTAAGAGATTTAGTCAATTCTGATCCAATGTGGAATATTGCTATTTTAAGATATTTCAATCCAGTAGGTGCACATGAATCTGGATTCATTGGAGAGGATCCAACAGGTATACCTAATAATTTAATGCCATATATTTCACAAGTTGCTATTGGTAAAATACGACGGCTTAATGTATATGGGAATGATTATCCGACAAAGGATGGATCAGGAGTAAGGGATTATATCCATGTAGTTGATTTGGCAACAGGTCATTTGAGGGCTTTGGAGTGGATTCAATCAACACGAGGAATAGAAGCTTTTAACCTAGGGACTGGTAAAGGGTACAGTGTAATAGAGATGATAGAAGCATTTGAAAGAGCTTCGGGAAAAACAGTTCCATATACGTTTGTCGAACGCCGTCAAGGTGATGTTGCAACTTGCTATGCAGATCCAAGTAAAGCAAGAAAAAGTTTAAACTGGGAAGCGAAAAGAGGAATTGATGAGATGTGTGAAGATATATGGCGTTGGCAAATCAATAATCCTTATGGATATGAAAAAGTACTCAAGCCTACTATAAGTGGCGGTGAATAGAAATTCCATTGCGTTAGAAACGATTATTTTTTAATGGATAAGTAAATTTACTTGATAATTACTTACTGTTCAATCTTTAAGTGCATATCATTATCCACAGTAGTATGGAAAAAATGACTTGTCCTTCATAGTAAGACTTGCGTGTCACATTGTAAGTGTAACTCTAGTAAAAGCTTGGTAATTGAGATTTTAAAATACTTACATAAATATAACATTGTAAAATGCTTATTCGTCATCGTGTTTTCTATAGTTACTAAGTTTTCTATGAAGTCAAAGGAGAAAAATAGATGAAAAGATTACTTGATATTACTATTTCATTCACTCTATTAATTCTATCATTTCCAATAATGACAATAATTGCAATTAGTATCCGTATTACAATGGGTTCTCCAGTTTTATTTAGACAGAAACGACCAGGACAGTACGGAATACCTTTTTACTTATATAAGTTTCGAACGATGGAATTTTTACTTGATGAACAAGGTGAACTATTGCCAGATCAGTTTCGGCTTACATCCTTTGGAAAATTTCTTAGAAAATATAGTTTAGATGAACTTCCACAATTTATAAATGTAATAAAAGGGAATATGAGCTTAGTCGGTCCACGTCCTCTGTTGTTAGAATATTTACCACTTTATACAAAAGAACAAAGAGTACGACATAATGTAAAACCAGGAATTACGGGATGGGCCCAAGTAAATGGTAGAAATGCAGTTACATGGGAGGAGCGGTTCGAAATGGATACATGGTATGTTGAAAACCGGACGATAAGTTTAGATTTGAAGATTCTTTTCTTAACGATGTCTAAAGTAATTAGAAAAGAAGGAATTACACATCAAAACCATGAGACAATGAAAAAATTTACTGGAACAGAAGAAGGCTTTTAATATGGAGGTTGTTATTTTAGGAAATGGTGGACATAGCAAGGTCATTCAAGAAATCATCCATACAAAAAGAGGTTGGCAAATAAAAGCTATTCTTGATGATAAATATGAATTTGTCAATAAGATAAAAGGGTTAATATATGCACCATTGACATATTTACATCAACTACTTACACCTGATACAAAAGTGATTATTGCTATTGGAAATAATGAAACGAGAAAGTTTTTATCTAAGAAGATATCTATTCATGAAAAACAGTATCTAACAATTGTGCACCCTTCAGCAGTCGTTAGTCCTACAGCTACTATCGGTCACGGTACTGTTGTAATGCCAGGTGCATTCATTAATGCGGAGGCGACTATAGGGAACCATTGCATCATTAATACAGGAGCTATTGTAGAACATGAATGTAGTATAGGGAATTATTCACATATATCTCCTAATGTAACATTAACAGGTAATGTTACCGTGGGTGAAGGGAGCCATGTTGGATCAGCGGCAACAATTATTCCGGGAATTACTATTGGTAACTGGTCTATTATAGGTGCTGGTTCAGCTGTTATCAAACATATTCCATCTTTTAGTACAGCTGTAGGTTGTCCAACCAGAATAGTAAATAAGCATGGAAAAGAAAATATGGAGATGAGGTTGTGATCTAATGTGGTAAAGGATAAAATTTACCTTTCCCCACCTCATATGAGTGGTAGGGAAATGCATTATATTAAAGAAGCATTCGATTTAAATTGGATTGCACCGCTAGGTCCAAATGTAAATGCTTTTGAAAAAGAAGTCGCAAGCTATGTAGGGGCAAGTGATGCTGTTGCTGTCAGTTCGGGTACAGCAGCAATTCATTTGGCTCTATCTTTATTAGGTGTAAAAAATGGTGATACAGTATTTTGTTCTACACTTACTTTTGTAGCTAGTGCAAACCCTATATTGTATCAAGGGGCCGAACCTGTTTTTATTGATTCTGAGCCTGATACATGGAATATGTCTCCTACAGCACTTAGAAGAGCGTTGGAAGAAGCAAAGCTTGAGGGGAAACTGCCTAAAGCAGTTATCGTTGTAAATTTGTATGGTCAAAGTGCAAAAATGGATGCTTTGCTATTAATCTGTAATTTCTATGGCATACCATTGATTGAAGATGCAGCAGAGTCATTAGGCTCTACCTATAAAGGAAAAGCAAGCGGTACCTTTGGTCAATATGGGATATATTCCTTTAATGGTAATAAAATTATAACCACTTCCGGAGGTGGAATGCTCGTATCGGATAATATAGGTTCAATCGAAACCGCACGATTTTTAGCTACCCAAGCGAAAGATCCGGCACCATTTTACGAACATAGTGTACTTGGGTTTAATTATCGCATGAGCAATATACTTGCTGGAGTTGGTCGTACTCAATTACAAGTGTTAGAAAACCGAATCGAATTGAAAAGAAATATTTTTAGACGTTATTATGATGCACTAGCGGATTTGCCTGGTGTTGAATTTATGCCAGAACTCGAGAATACAAAATCGAATCGTTGGCTAACGACATTAACTATTAAAGAAGAAGAATCCGGGGTAACTGTGGAGCAATTATTGGCAGCATTGAATAAAGAAAATATAGAAGCTCGCCATGTATGGAAACCATTGCATATGCAACCGCTTTTCAAAGGAACCCGTTATTATGCAAATGAAGAAGATAACAATGTAGCTGAAAAGTTATTTGCAACAGGGATCTGTCTACCATCTGGAACAAACTTATCGCTAACAGAACAACAAAGAGTTATTCGTTGTATTAAAGAAGTGTTCGATCGTAGTATGAAGAAGAAAAATTTTACTATTATGAAATACGAGGTACAAGACAAATGATAGGAGAAAATATACAAAGACTAAGACATAAACAGGGCCTTACATTGTCGGAATTAGCTGAACGTGCAAATATATCCAAGTCGTATTTAAGCAATATTGAACGTAATTTGAATCAAAATCCATCTATTCAAATTATTGAAAAGATTGCGTATGTTTTGAATGTTGATTTTCGAATGTTGATTGGTATAAAAAGTGTCGATGATCAAATTCCAGAAAATGAGTGGTTAGAATTTGTGAATGAATTAAAAGAATCCGGTGTTGGGATAGAGCAACTAAAAGAGTATAAATCTGTTATCGAATTTGCCAAATGGCAGAATAAACAAATGAAGAAATAAAGCTATATATGAGGCGATAATAATGAAACATAAGAAGAAAGTGAAAATCCTACATGTTGTTGGTGCCATGAACAGAGGCGGAACTGAAACGATGTTAATGAATATTTATCGAAATATAGATCATGAAAAATTACAATTTGATTTTATTTCATATGATAAAGGTGAAGCTGCTTATGATAGTGAAATAGAAAGCCTTAACGGAAAAATAATTAAATTAACTAAAACAAATTCTATGAAACAAATTTTTCATGCAATTAAAAAACATGGTCCATATGATGTTGTTCATGCACACACTTTATTTCATTGTGGAATCGTAAATTTCGCAGCATTTTTAGCTGGAGTGAAAATACGAATTGCACATGCCCATACGACAGTGGATAGAAGTGATAGTTTTTTAAGAAACATCTACATGAAACATATGCGTTTTCTGATTCGCATTTTTTCAACTACTTTATTAGCATGTAGTGAGGAAGCGGGACAGTATTTATTTGGTAAAAAAAATATATCTAAAACAAAGTATAGTTATTTTCCGAATGTAATAGATTATCCAAATTATTTAACCGTTCCAAAAAAGGATGTTAAAAAGTTTAAATTAGAGGAAGGTCTTGGAAGCCGAATCATCCTTGGACATATTGGAACATTTAAAGAATCAAAAAATCATAAATTTTTACTAGATATTATGACGCAATTACTCAAAATAAATCCAAACATAAAATTGTTGTTAATCGGGGATGGAGAATTAAAGGAACAAATTCAAGAAAAAGCAAAGCAAACAGGATTGGGTAATCATGTGAAATTAATAGGTGAAAGAGATAACATTCCAACTATTTTACATAGTATGGATGTTTTTGTTTTTCCTTCTATTTATGAAGGGTTAGGGCTTGTTTTACTAGAAGCACAAGCAAGTGGAGTTCCATGTGTCGTCTCGGAGGCGATTCAATCAGAAGCAGATTTAGGACTGGGATTAATGGAGAAAATTTCCTTAAATGAAGAACCTCATGTATGGGCAGAGAAAATAAATCATCTAGTAGGTAAAAGAGAAAATAATAAGAACAGAATTATAGATAAATTTGAGGAAAGTGGTTTTTCCATATCATACGGAATCGAAAAATTAAAGAAACTATACAACTATAATGTAGGAGGAATAGATGAAAAAAATCTTAATCGCCTCTTTTGACATGGAAGTTGGTGGGGTAGAAAGAAGTTTAATTAGCATGTTAAATAACTTTGATTATGATAAATATCAAGTAGATTTAATGATATACAGTCATACTGGAGCATTAATGAACTTACTTCCACAGCAAGCCAATTTATTACCGGAGTTGAAAGCTTATCGTACTTTCAGGATGTCAATTGGTCAAATATTGAAATCAGGTAAAATTTCAATTGGAGTAACTAGGTTGATAGCAAAATGTCTAGCAAGTCTTGATCGTTCTTCCGAAAATGGGTATAAACAATTACAGTATATGTGGAAATATGCTTTACCATTTTTACCAAAGTTAGAAAATGAGTACGATATCGCGATTAGTTATTTATGGCCACATTATTTTGTCGCAGAGAAAGTAGACGCAAAAACAAAAATTGCCTGGATCCATACAGATTATTCAACGGTAGAAACGAATATTCATATGGATTTAACGATGTGGAAAAAGTTCGATTATCTCATTGCAGTTTCCAAAGAATGCAAAAATGCGTTTGTCAGAAAGTACCCTGATTTGGAAGAAAAAATGATTGTAATGGAAAACATCACATCACCAGACTTTATTCGTATGCAAGCAAATGAAAAGGTCGATAACCCCTTACTTCAGGATAATCGGTTTAAAGTTATTACAGTTGCTCGGTTATCATATGCAAAAGGAATTGACAATGCGGTTAAATCTTTAAAATTATTAAAGGATCGAGGTTATGACGATATTGCTTGGTATGTCATCGGATACGGTGGGGATGAAACATTGGTAAAAGAGCTGATTGAAAAGTATGAATTACAGAATGATTTTATATTATTAGGTAAAAAAATAAATCCATATCCATATATGAAAGAAGCAGATTTATATGTTCAACCTTCTAGGTATGAAGGAAAAGCTGTAACCGTTGGCGAAGCTCAAATTCTTGGCAAACCTGTGCTGATAACTAATTATCCAACCGCAAAGAGTCAAGTGAAGGAAGGGTTTGATGGAGTAATTTGTGATTTATCTGTTGCAGGGATTGCGGATGGGATAGAGCGCTTATACAATAACTTAGATTCTAGAATCGAATTAGCTAATAATTGCAGAAGTATTTCCTTTAGAAATGACAATGAACTAGAAAAATTATATTTATTAATATAGGGAGGGACGATAAGTGCTGACAAAGGGAAAGGTTAGCATCGTAGTTCCAATTTACAAAGTAGAGAAATATATCCATCGGTGTATAGGAAGTATTTTAAACCAAACATATTCTAATTTGGAAATTATATTAGTTAATGATGGTTCGCCTGATAATTGTGGAACAATCGCCGATTCCTATCAGTCAAAAGATTCCCGTGTAAAAGTTATTCATAAACAAAATGGTGGTTTATCTGATGCAAGAAATTGTGGTATAAAGTATGTTAACGGAGAGTTTACAATGTTTGTTGATAGTGATGATTGGTTAGATACAAACATGGTGAAGACAATGATGGATTATAGTTATAAGTATGATGCGGATATCGTTCAATCCGCTTTTTATTATGCTTATGATAATAAACTACTCATCGATAATCGATACCAAAAGCAGAGCAGTGAACCAATACGCTTAGACAACGATACGTTAATGTATGAGTTAGTAAAAAATGAAAAAGTTAAAAACTTTGCTTGGGGAAAATTGTATAAAACAGAAATCATTATAGATATACCTTTTAAAAAGGGGGTTCTATTTGAAGATGTGTTTTGGGCACACAAAATAATGCATCGAGTAAGCAATTACTTAATTTTACACCAACCTTTCTACTATTATTATCAACGGGACGATAGTATCGTTGCTAACTATACACCGAATAATTTAGATATCATTAAAGGTTTAAAAGAAAGACATCATTTCATTGAGGAGTTCTATGAGGGGTTAATAAATGAATCATATCGACATATTTTGAAAACATGTTTTATTCATTACCATTTACTTCTAATGAATAGAAAAAAAGATACTACAGGTGTTCATAGAAAAGAAATTGAATTTTATATTCGAGATAATTTGAAGGAATTCAGGAGAGCTGTTGAACATAACAAGCAGTTGAAAATTCAATTAAAATTGTTTTCCTTACACCCATATTTCAACATTGTATTTTTAGGGATAATTAAAGGATTAAGAAAGTTAAAAATTTTGTCTCAACCACGGGGCTTGGAGCAGGTGAATGTGTAAATGAAAATTGAATGGATAAAGAAATGGTTTGCATTTATTTTGATTTATATATTTAACTTGTTACCAATTAAGAACAACAAAATATTTTTGTTTAGTTATTATGGAGCCCAATTTGGTTGCAATCCTAAATATATTAGTCAATTTATTACTAACCATTACCCGAAAGATATGTTTGAAATTGTATGGGCTTTTAATGATCCAGAATCGAAAGGTTTTGATGATCAATTTAGAAAAGTAAAGACAATGTCTTTAAGGTATTTTTACGATTTATGTACAGCAAAGGTAATCATTACAAATTTTCGTACGACCGATTTGTTTATAAAAAGGAAGGAACAGTATTACATTCAAACATGGCATAGTTCATTAAGGCTAAAGCAAATTGAAAAGGATGTTGAGAATGTACTTCCATCTAATTATGTTCAAATGGCGAAAAGAGACTCTATAAAGTGCGATTTATTATTATCTGGCTGCAAATATAGCACAGATATTTTTAAAAAGTCTTTTTGGTATGATGGAGAAATTTTTGAATATGGGACACCAAGAAATGATCTCTTATTACAAAATAATGATGAATTAAAAAATAGAGTTTTCAAGAAATTAAATATTCCTTTAGGTACAAACGTATTATTATATGCTCCTACATTTAGAAAGAATAATAATTTACAAGTTTATGATTTGGATTTTTCCAACTTGATAAAATCTCTAACAGAGAAATTTGGAGGCAAGTGGGTTGTATTAATAAAGTTGCATCCACATTTAATGTCCAAATCAAATAAATTAATAGAAAGTGAACATGTTTTTAATGTAACAACCTATGACGATATTCAAGAATTATTATTGATTTCAGATGTGTTAGTTTCAGACTACTCATCGCTAATATTTGATTTTTCCATAACAAAACGACCTTGTTTTCTGTATATACCAGATATGGAAGAATACATGAACAATGAGCGGAAACTTTATTTTGATTTCAATGATTTACCATTTATAAGTGCAGTAAATCATGATGATCTTTTCGATAAAGTGAAACAGTTTGATAATAATAACTACCAGAAAAACTTGGAAGATTTTTTAAAGAAAATTGGGTCTTATGAAGAAGGGAAAGCAAATGAATATTTACTAAAACGGATTGAAGAAATCTGTTTTGATGAAGGAAGGGATGAATTATATGAAGCAATATAAAATCGGCTACACAACAGGAGTGTTTGACTTATTTCATGTTGGACATTTAAATATTTTAAAAAGAGCAAAGGAACAATGTGAAACTCTCATTGTTGGAGTGAGCACAGATGAATTGGTGGTGGCTTATAAAAGTAAGTGGCCAGTTATTCCCTTTCAGGAAAGGATGGAAATAGTAGAAGGTATTAAATACGTGGATAAAGTTGTACCCCAGATAAATCGCGATAAATTTGCAGCTTGGGAGCATTTACTTTTTGATGTCATGTTTGTTGGTGACGATTGGAAAGGAAGTGCTCTTTTTAATGAATTAGAAGATCGGTTTAACAAGGTAGATGTCGACATCGTATATTTTCCGTATACAAAAGGAGTCTCATCAACGATGGTGAA
>Ga0209487_1004114_pt1 | contig 11256 bp, 12 predicted proteins | sample Poulit2012_FD_187524 | JGI IMG/M metagenome (GOLD analysis project Ga0209487, IMG submission 187524) | Agricultural soil microbial communities from Georgia to study Nitrogen management - Poultry litter 2012 (SPAdes) (version 2) | ecosystem: Environmental > Terrestrial > Soil > Agricultural land... | reverse complement strand
TCTATTCAATATAGGTATTTGTTATCAATGGTAGATCATTCTATAATGATATAGAAAAGATAAAATTAACGAGGGAGGAAGATTCCATGAAGAAACCGTATGTTACTATCCATACGCATACATCGCTTGACGGAAAGATTCATTCTATCGATTTACCGGAATTTGAAGCAGCGAGCCTTCAATATCAAGAATTGGCATTATATCCTGATAAGCAGGTCTTTAATATCCAAGGATATATGAATGGACGTGTCACAACAGATGATAATACCACTAAATATCGTAAGCCTGAGGTGAATGAACAAGCAGAGATCGTACCAGCAGGTGACTTTATAGCTGATGCCAATGCACCCATGTATTATATCTCACTTGATCCTTCCGGCAGATTGGGATGGCAAAATATTTTTGTGGATTATGGTAATATTAACTCCCATGTAATTGAAGTCCTAACTGAACGGGCAAGCAATGCATATAAAGATTTTTTGAGACGAATGAATATTTCTTATTTTATTGCCGGCAAGGACAAACTTGATAATGCTCTTGTTTTGCACAAATTAGCAACACTCTTTCATATGAAGCGAATTATGATTGGCGGAGGCGGTGCGGTGAACTGGTCTTATATCCACAGCGGTCTTGTTGATGAAGTGAGTATTGTAATGGCGCCTATCGCTGATGGTTCAGCTGAGGCACAAAGTCTCTTTACAGCTAGCGAAACATTCTCAGAAGTAAAACCAGTCGCATTTACGCTAATAGAAGCCAAACCACTGAAAGAAAGTACTGTTTGGTTACGCTATAAAGTCAATTATGATAGCTAGTGGCAAGGAAGGACACCTCGGATGATTATTGTCTGGTACTTTAATTTTATCAAATGGAATGAATTTCATAATTACCAAAATCGGCAACATCGATACAATATGTAGTTAAGAACGGATCAACGAAACTATATGTTGTAGCGATGTTGCACTAAACCAGTATTATGAAATTCATTAAATGGTGTACTTTTTATTTACTGAAATGAGAATACTAAAAATAACAAAATCGTGCTACTTCACCACTTTATGATGAGGTAGCACGCTATTGTTTTGACTTACTGGAATCTTATCCCTGCTTTATTTATCAGAAAAAGTGCAAGGAAGTTATATTATTTCCCTTGCTGCTTTGTTCTTGAAAAATTAAGTTGTTAAATCATGTCGTAATTCCTTTAAGAATGCTCGACTTGCCGGCGATAATGCTTGGTTTTTCTTCCAAACAAGATTTAAATTTGCTTCCAATGGTGGGTCTAATGGTGCAAAGTGAAGCGTTTGATTAGATGATGTATCAATCAGTCGATCTATACATAAAGCATAACCCAATCCTTCTTCAACCATAATGGCAGCATTAAAAATAAGATTATAGGTGGCAACAATTGGATTTTGATTGATGTTTCTCCCGAGCCAACCAGAAAGTTGATTATCAACAATACTTTGACGAGAAACAAGAAGTGGCTGATCGGTTAGATCACTCGGGTGTATAACAGCTTTATGCGCAAGTGGACTATCGCGTCGCATCAGAATCCCCCAACGATCCTGATAGGGCAGTTCCATGAAATCATATTGATTTTTATCGGTTGGATCGATTAATAATCCAAAATCAAGTAAGCCATTTTCTAATCGTTCAGCAACATCATCTGCATTACCACTGTAGAGATGAATGATAATATTAGGGTACTTTGATTGCAGTTTATTAAAGGTCTTCGCAATAATGCGCATGCCTTCAGTCTCACCACAACCAATTGCAATTTCGCCGAGAATATCTTCAGAGGTTTCACTTAGATTATGTTCCGTTCGATCAACTAATTCAATAATTTCTTTCGCTTTTTGAAGTAAATAATGACCAGATTCTGTGAGTATAATTTCACGATTCCCACGAATAAATAGGGTCGTCTCTAATCGTTCTTCCAATTCCTTGAGCTGACGTGAAAGAGTCGGTTGTGTTACATGCATCGATTCAGCTGCTTTTGAAATATTGCGTTCATTGGCTAAGGCAATAAAATAACGTAACACTCGGATTTCCATGATAGCCTCCTTATCCCAAACATGTCTAACAAGCATATGAATGTATTTGGTATAGGTATTTGTATTCCTAATCATATCACTTTATAATTTAGATAGAAAAGAATAAATAGTTAAAGGTGGTTTTAAAAATGGACATGAATGAGTTTATTTATTTTTGTAAGCAAGGTAATCCGATATCAGGTGAAGATAAAGAGTTACATGAGCTATTAACTCAAAATAGTTATGAAGCCATAAGGATAACGACCAAATTGAATACATCCTCTCATTCTAGAGAAGAAATAGTCGATATTTTTAGTGAACTAACGGGTAACAAGGTTGATCCTTCTTTTATGTGTTTTCCACCATTTCATACGGACTTTGGTAAGAATATTACCATTGGAAAAGATGTGTTTTTCAACACGGGCTGTTCATTCCAAGATAGAGGTGGAATTAGTATAGGTGACGGTTCACTGATCGGCATGAATGTCACAATTGCTACACTTAATCATGGGTTAGATTTGGAGACAAGAAACACGACATTCCCCGCTCCGGTTATCATTAGGAAGAATGTATGGATTGGATCAAACGCAACAATACTACCTGGTGTGACGATTGGAGACAACGCTGTTGTGGCAGCAGGAGCAGTTGTCACGAAGGATGTTCCAGAAAACACTGTTGTTGCAGGTGTCCCAGCTGAATTTATAAAAGAAATATAATTAATGAACACGAAACTTTTATCCAATGCCAAAGTCTCGTGTTCATGGTAAACTATGCATAGAAAAATCAGATCCTATTAAAATCGGCTAGGCACAGTAAAGAGATAATGATCCCTCACTGCGCGCTAAAGCAAAGGAGGGGTTATTTTTTTGAGTTGACGCTTAAATATAGCGATATAACCATTCTCCACCTGATCGAACCTAGCTATCATTTGTGATCCACCCACTTTATAATTTTTATGTACTAACTAAATTTGAATATATCATTCATGAATTTCTTAATCCCGGTTTAGTGCAACACCCGTATTGATGTTGCTGATTTTGGTAATTATGAAATTCCTTCATCATATATTATTAAAAAACTTTTATGTACCATATACTAAATATTTGTAATACGAGACTATTTTAGTTATACTATACCATAGTTAATGAAATTATTTCTAGTAAAAAAACAAAATATAATGATCATTTTTAGATGATTATGTGAAACTTTTTTGGAGGAGTCTGTCACCAAGGGATAACTATGTCTCAAGGTAATAGGCTCTTTTTGTTTTATATAGATTGTTTAAAAACTCATGAATTTTAAGTGACGGATTTCTTCGTGGGCTTCATTTTAGACACCAATCGGAGGAAAGCATCTACCGCTACTGTTAAACCGTCTACGCACTATGGACAACGGTAAATCCCGGTATGATAAAAATAGATGGGAATAATGTTGTACCTTTGGAAGATTATATGAATATGCGGAAGGAGAGCTGCTAATTAATTAGTTTGTTGAATTGGACATGGATTTAGTTTCATGTTTACGTTATATTGTAAAAAGGGAATCAGACTTACACGCTTTTTTAATGCGAACAGCATGACATACACAACTTTATTCATTTGACCTAGGAAATCTGTACCTTTTCTATCTTCAAAGGAGGAATTTACTTGACAGTTTTGCATTGGGCTACACTCTCCCCCTTTTTGTTAGCCATTCTAATTCCGTTTTTTTATAAGCATGTACGAAAAATACATACTGGGTGGTTCGTTCTATTACTCCCTTTTGCTTTATTTATTTACTTCCTATTCTTTCTACCTTTGACAACTGCTGGGGAAGTTGTCATACGGACTGTACCTTGGGTTCCTTCCCTCGGTATTAACTTTGATCTTTATATAGATGGAATTAGTTTATTGTTTGCTTTATTAATCACCGGTGTAGGTACATTGGTAATTTTGTATTCGATTTATTACTTAACCAATACAAAGGAAAAGCTGAATAACTTCTATGTTTATATGCTGCTATTTATGGGAGCAATGCTTGGGGTAGTATTGTCCGATAACTTAATCGTCCTTTACGTATTCTGGGAAGTTACCAGTATTTCTTCAGCCTTATTGATCAGCTATTGGTATCAGCGTGAAAAGTCTATTTATGGTGCACAAAAATCGATGTTCATTACGGTATTTGGCGGGCTTTCTATGCTCGGGGGCTTTTCCCTTCTCTATGTTATGACAGGGACATTTAGTGTTCGAGAAATTATTGCAAACGTCGAGCTGGTTACAATGAGTGGGTTATTCCTACCAGCCATGCTACTCGTATTGCTTGGTGCATTTACAAAATCTGCACAGTTCCCTTTCCATATTTGGCTGCCAGATGCCATGGAGGCTCCTACTCCCGTAAGTGCCTACTTACATTCAGCAACAATGGTCAAGGCGGGAATCTATCTTGTTGCAAGGTTTACTCCGATCTTTGGCGGTGCTGTTGAATGGTTTTGGATTATTTCACTTGTCGGAATGACAACGTTGATATGGGGGGCTGTTTCTGCGGTTAGACAGAAAGATTTAAAGTCTATCTTAGCATTCTCTACAATAAGTCAGCTCGGTATGATTATGAGTTTACTTGGGGTCGGTTCAGCCGCTTATCATTTTACCGATGGGGATAATGCGCTCTATACAACTGCAATATTAGCAGCTGTTTTCCATTTAATTAATCATGCGACATTTAAAGGTGGCTTGTTTATGACTGCAGGAATTGTTGATCATGAGACAGGAACACGTGATATCCGTAAACTCGGTGGATTAATGAGTATGATGCCAATTACGGCTACGATCTCATTCATAGGACTTGCATCAATGGCTGGTTTGCCGCCTTTTAATGGTTTCTTAAGTAAGGAATTATTCTTTACCTCGATGGTTAATGTTACGTCATACGGGGTTTTTAATTTAGAGACATGGGGCATCATTCTCCCTATTCTAGCTTGGATTGGAAGTATCTTTACGTTTCTCTACTGTATGATAGTATTTATGAAGACATTTACAGGGAAATTTCAACCAAAGAAACTTCCTGTTAAGGATGTCCATGAAGCACCATTCGGCATGTTGCTGAGTCCGATCATCTTGGGATCACTTGTTGTTGTGTTTGGGTTATTTCCAAACATACTCGCTTATACCTTAATTGAGCCGGCAATGAGTGCCATTCTACCTGGAATGATGGAGCCTGGACAACACTTTAATGTGCAAATATCTCATTGGCACGGATTTAATATAGAACTATGGATGACGATTGGGGTTATCATTCTAGGTGGTCTACTCTTCTTTACCATGAAGAAATGGTCACAATCAGCCTTCTATAGAGGAGAACGGGATATATTTAATAACGGATATGACCGGGGCTATGAAGGATTAATTAAAAGCTCACAATTTATCACAGGCTTGCAAATGACTGGAAGGTTAAGGGATTATTTTGTCTATATGTGCACGTTTATCTTGTTGATTATTGGCTATACGATGTACCGTTATGAGGCATTTGCTATTAATACAACAAACATATCGCCGATTGACCCATATATGTGGCTGCTAACCATTGCTTTAGTTATCGCCATTGTTGCTGTTCCATTTATCAATAATCGCATGATGGCAATTATTGTTACGGGAGGTGCTGGCTATCTTGTTGCACTCATGTTTACGATATTCCGTGCACCTGATCTTGCTTTAACACAATTACTTGTGGAAACCGTATCGGTTATTTTGTTTATGCTTGTTTTCTATCATTTACCTAAGCTTAAGAAGGAAAAAATAAAGCCATCTTTTAAAATCGTCAATTTACTTGTTTCAATTGGTGTAGGGGTGATGATTACCCTTGTTTCACTGAGCGCATTTGCACTTGGCAGTGATGCCAACTTTACATCCATCTCGGAGTACTTCATTAAAAACTCGAAAGTATTAGCAGGTGGGAAAAATATAGTGAACGTTATTCTTGTCGATTTCCGTGGGCTTGATACGATGCTGGAAATTCTAGTCCTTGGTATTGCTGCTATTGGGGTTGTATCTCTCATTAAATTGCGAGTAAAGGACGGTGAAGATGTATGAATCAATTTAAATCAAACGACATGATGCTTCAAGTTTCTATGCGGGTCATTTCACTCATTATATTTGTTTTTTCATGCTACTTATTCTTTGCTGGACATAATGCTCCTGGTGGTGGATTTATCGGTGGTTTAATGACAGCCAGTGCCATATTGGTATTGTATTTAGTATTTGATATGAAAACTATTACGAAGGCGATCCCATTTAATTTCACCACGATCATCGGAGTGGGATTGCTACTTGCTGTCAGCACAGGGATATCGAGCATGATTTTTGGCTATCCGTTTTTAAAACATTTTTTCGGATCTTTTCAAATTCCGATATTTGGTGAGGTTGAGCTAACCACAGCACTCCCTTTTGACTTAGGGGTCTATTTGGTTGTTGTTGGTGCAGCCTTAACGATTATTTTAGCAATCGCGGAGGATGATGATTAATGGAAATACTTATCTCAGTTTTAATAGGGATTATTTTTACAGTGAGTGTCTATCTATTTCTATCTAGAAGTTTAATTCGAGTCGTTCTCGCTACTGTTATTTTATCGCATGGTGTTCATTTATTACTATTAACAATGTCTGGGCTCCAAAGAGGAGAGGCACCGTTATTAAGTTTAGAAGCTGGAGCCTATACAGATCCATTGCCACAAGCATTAGTACTGACAGCGATTGTGATTAGTTTTGGAGTGACGTCCTTATTGCTCGTCATGGCATATCGGACTTATAAGGAACATAACACAGATGATTTAGAGCAATTAAGGGGATCTGCTGATGAATAATTTAGTTGTCCTTCCGATAATCATTCCATTTATTATCGGAGCCGTATTAATTATATTCGCAAAACACCATAAGTTCCAACGTGTACTAAGTGGAGTCGCGGCGATTGGAATATTGATCCTCTCTATTTATTTGGCGATCACGGTCTACCAAGATGGTATTATCGTTATGGAAGCAGGTAATTGGTCAGCACCATTCGGAATTGTGCTCGTTGCTGATACCTTAGCGACCCTGATGGTGTTATTAACAAGTATCATCAGTATGGCTTGCTTGTTCTTTGCTTTTAAAACCATCACACCGAAACGAGAGAAATTCTTCTTCTATCCATTCTATTTCTTTTTACTAGTCGGTGTAAATGGAGCATTTTTAACGGGCGATATTTTCAACCTATTTGTATTTTTTGAAGTTATGCTCATGGCATCCTACGCACTGATTGCTAATGGGGGAAAGAAACATCAACTTCGTGAATCATTTAAATATGTGATTATTAATGTATTTGCTTCTGCACTATTCGTAGTCGCTATTGCTTGGCTGTATTCTGTGACCGGGACCCTTAATATGGCCCATATTTCCGAACGGGTTGCAGAACTCGAACAAACAGGTGTTTTAAATACCATTGCCTTGCTATTCTTTATTGTCTTTGCAATGAAAGGCGCCCTTTTCCCGCTTTATTTCTGGCTACCCAGATCGTATTTTGGTCCACCGGCGGCAATCGCAGCTTTATTTGGTGGGTTACTAACGAAGGTTGGTATTTATGCGATTATCCGTATGTTTACCCTAGTCTTTCATCATGAACTAACCTATACACATAAAGGCGTTATTGTTACGATTGCCGGTTTTACGATGTTATTTGGTGTACTAGGGGCTGTTTCACAGTTTGATTTTAAACGAATCCTTTCCTACCATATCATCAGTCAAGTTGGGTACATGGTCATGGGACTGGGAATCTATACCCCTCTTGCGGTAGCTGGTGCAATCTTTTATATTGTTCATCACATGATTGTAAAAACCGCACTCTTTTTATTTGCAGGAGCAGCAGAACGTGTCACGGGAACAACGGATTTGAAAAAGATGGGCGGATTACTAAAAACACACCCAGCTCTTGCCTGGTTATTTTTTATCAGTGCCATCTCACTTGCAGGCATACCGCCTTTTAGCGGGTTTTTCAGTAAGTTTGCAATTATACTAGCCGCTTTTGAGGAGCAACAATATATTATCGCAGGTGTCGCTTTATTAGTTGGTCTTCTCACCCTCATTTCAATGATGAAGATTTTCAGTCATGCCTTTTGGGGCAAACAGAAGCATACGAGCGAACAAGCAAAAGTTCCAATCGGTAAAGTGCTAGCACCAATAGTGCCATTAGTAGCGCTAACGATCATCCTAGGACTAGCTGCTGAACCTATTTTTCAATATTCACTAGTGGTAGCAGAACAAATTATGGATCCATCAATTTATATTGAATCTGTGCTTAAGGAGTAGTTATTATGGCATTTCAAATTGTAGTCAATATACTTATGGCTGTCATCTGGATATTTTTACAAAGTAATTATACAGCTACAAGTTTCATTGTCGGATATATGATTGGGATTTTGATTTTATTTATGTTACGTCGCTTCCTTGTTTCTGATTTTTATGTACATCAGGTTTGGGCGATTATAAAGTTGATCATGCTTTTCATCATCGAGCTGATCAAGGCTAATATCGACGTCATAAAAGTTGTACTCCGTCCCAAGCTGAACCATCAGCCTGGAATTGTTGCAGTAACAACGAGGCTAGAGTCTGATGCTGAAATAACGCTTCTTGCTGCACTCATTTCCTTAACGCCTGGAACAATATCTATGGATTTCTCGGAGGACAGTAAAACGATTTATATTCACGCCATTGATGTTCCAGATAAGGAAGAAATGATCAAAGATATTCATGATACATTTGAACGAGCGATCATGGAGGTGACGAAATAATGTTTCACGTAATTCTTTATCTTGCGCTTATTGTATTAACAATCTCGATAGCTATCTTCTTGATACGGATATTTATCGGCCCTTCCGTTACTGATCGTATTTTGGGTTTGGATTCATTGGGGATTACGTTAGTTGGTTTTATTGGGGTCATTATGATTCTTCAAGATACCATAGCTTATTCCGATGTAATCCTTGTGTTAAGTATTCTTTCGTTTGTAGGAACGGTCGCCTTATCTAAATTTATTGAAAGGGGTGCTGTATTTGACCGCGATTGAAATCATTACAAGTATTTTCGTTCTGTTAGGAGCCTTCTTCACGCTTTTAAGTGCTATCGGCGTCATGCGTCTGCCCGATGTATATAGTCGCATGCATGCGGCAGGAAAAAGTTCCACACTCGGGGTCGTCTCTTTAATGCTAGCCGCTTTTCTCTATTTTATTCCAGAGGGCATTATCAATGCTAAGATATTATTAGCGATTTTATTCATCTTCATGACTGCACCGCTATCAGCATTGATGATAACTCGTTCTGCATACAGAATCGGGGTTCCACTTGAAAAAAATAGCGTACAAGATGATTTGAAAAAGATGTATCATCCAAGAAAAAAATGAATCATGAGCTCTCATGATTCATTTTTTGGCTGTTCACCAAAATCTAAGGATAACAAATCGAGTGCAACCACGCTAATTTATGGATGAAGCAACTCGGTTAACATTACCGGGGTCGTTAGGCATCGCATCTAAATATTTGAAAAAACGAAAGGTCAGTCCTTACCACTCATGTGGCTCCGGACTGACCTTTTGTATGTTAACGATGATTCATTTCACTAGGAATTGAATTATTGCGCTCATCACGGTCAAGTGTAGCAATTTTCTCCATGTCCGCTTCACTAAGTTCAAAATCAAATATATTCAAGTTTTCTTCCATACGTGAAGGTGTGACTGTTTTGGGAATTACAATAACATCACACTGTATATGCCAGCGCAAAATGACTTGGGCTGCTGTTTTTTCATATTTTTCAGACAGTTCTTGAATCACAGGATCCTCCATCACATATGTACCATTCATTAATGGACTGTATGCTTCTAGTAGAATATCATGTTTATCACAAAATTCCTTTAGTTCCTTTTGCTGTAAATAAGGGTGATATTCAACCTGATTAACAGCCGGCTTCACTTCACACTCATCCATAATCCGTTGTAAATGTTCAATATCAAAGTTACAGACGCCGATTGCCTTTGTACGTCCATCTTTATATAGCTTTTCTAATGCTTTATATGTTTCAACATATTCATCATACTTTGGTGTTGGCCAGTGTATTAAATAAAGATCAACATAATCGAGACCAAGTTTTTCAAGGCTTTCATCAAATGCTTTTAATGTGTTTTCATAACCATGATCTTCATTCCATACCTTTGTTGTAATGAATAGATCATCACGTACCACATTACTATTCGCTAGTGCTTTTCCAACACCGAATTCGTTTCCATAAATTTTGGCGGTATCAATCAAGCGATAGCCAGTTTTGAATGCCTCTTCTACTGCAGTTGTCGCTTCTTCATTTGGGACCTTCCATACACCATAGCCAAGTTGTGGTATACGTAATGCATTGTTTAACGTTTTATAAGTCATATATTCGCTTCCTTTCTATTAATATCCCCTCTATCTTAGCACTGAACTCCGAAAATAAAAATGAAAAGGATGCCTAAAAATGAGGTGTACGCTGCCTTACGATCATACGATCAGTTCCAAAAAATAAATTTATCGATCTAGAGAGAACGAATTACCCTCATCATGAAACTAGATTTAAACCAATAACTGCTCCTAATACCATGGCGATAAAAACGATTCGTTTCCAATCTTTTGATTCCCCATAGAAAAGCATTCCTAATATTGCTCCACCAGATGCACCAATCCCCGTCCAGACTGCATATGAAGTTCCCATAGGTAATGTTTTCATTGCATAGGCAAGAAATATAAAACTTGCCCCAAATGCAAGTGTTAGAAATAGCACCGATTGCCAAGTACGGTCTTTATGAAACTTATTTATCATTAACACACCAATTATTTCAAGCAAACCTGCAATAATCAATGAACCCCACGCCATTAAGATTCAACTCCTTCTTTATCCGTGCCCTTCGTAACTAACGACACCCCAGCTACCCCTACTAATAAAACAAAAACTAAAATAACTTTCGATGCTTTAAATGCTTCACCAAAGAATAAGATGTCGGAAAAAACTGTACCTGCTGCACCTAGTCCAACAAAAACCGCATATACGGTTCCAACAGGGAGTTTTCTGCCAGCCATAATCATTAAATAAAAGCTAATGATTATCGCAATCACTGTTCCAGTCCAAGTCCAAAAATCATCTGCATGCTTTAATCCAATCACCCAAAAAACTTCAAACATAGCAGCGACCACTACTTTAATCCA
>Ga0209487_1004112_pt1:7500-11263 | contig 11263 bp, 1 predicted proteins | sample Poulit2012_FD_187524 | JGI IMG/M metagenome (GOLD analysis project Ga0209487, IMG submission 187524) | Agricultural soil microbial communities from Georgia to study Nitrogen management - Poultry litter 2012 (SPAdes) (version 2) | ecosystem: Environmental > Terrestrial > Soil >... | reverse complement strand
TAAGCCCTTATTAACAAACGCACCTCTCACTTTAACATTAAGCCCCGTCTTCGGTGTTAAACATTTGTTAATTGAAATGTGTTTTATTTACCTAACAACGTTTAAATTGTATGTTTAGCTCGAAGAAAAACAGCGTTATTTAGACAGCAATTTTGGTTGGTATTTTTGAAATCATTTTTAACGCTGATGACACCTTTTGATGAGTATGCAATTTCGTTTTATTTTATCTTTTATTCTATTTTTGAGTTGTTCTGCAATTTTCGGACAAGGCATTATAGTTGATGATGAAACCTATGACGCAGCAGGTTTAGCAGAGTTGCTTTTAGCCAATTCATGTACAGAAATCACAACAGCTTCTTTTTCTTCTTCTAATTCTGTAGCTTATTTTGATGGTAATGGTACTGATTTTCCCTTATCTGAAGGAGTTATTATTCGAACAGGAACAGCTTCCTACTCGGAAGGTATTTATACAGGTGAAAACTTAAGTAGTCAAGAAAATGACAATTCAGATTCTGACTTAGAGGCTATCAACAATGCCACGGGACAACCTTCCAATATTACCGATGTAGCTTTTTTAGAATACGATTTTGTACCACTTTCGGATAGTTTTAATTTCGATTTTATCTTTGCCTCTAACGAATATGGGCAGTGGCAATGCGTTTCTTCCGATGTGTTTGCTTTTTTACTCACCAATTTAGATACAGGAGAAACTGAAAATCTCGGTGTTATCCCTAATACTACCACCCCTATTTCGGTAAGAACTATTAGAGACCAAGCACATAACTCAAGTTGCTCTTCTCATAATCCGCAGTTTTTTGACACTTATACTGTTGATAACCCCAACAACTCTTCTGTTAATATGCGGGGGTATACCGTGGTTATGACAGCTTCTACAGGGATTACACCCGGTGACAATTATCGTATTCGAATGGTGATTGGTGAGTCGCCGGATGCCGACTTTGATTCTGCTGTTTTTATTGGAGCAGGAAGTTTTCAAACCACCATTGATTTAGGAGAAGACCGAAGTATTTGCTCCGGAGATGTAGTTGAAATCGGTACAGATCTTCCCACAGACGAATATGCTCATCTATGGAAAAAAGACGGTGAAATTATCCCGGGGGAAGAGGATAATTATTTTGTTGTAACTGAGCCGGGAACCTATGAAGTTGAAATTACAGAAATCGATGCCAACTGTGTATTTACAGACGAAATTGTTTTTGACAATCTTTATGTAGAAGAGCCTATAGATCTATCCGCCTGCGATACAGGAGGAGATACTCAGTTTTATGACCTTGAAATTAATGATGCTTCGGCTTTAGGTTTAAACCCCGAGGATTATGAAATTCGATATTTTGCTTCTGAAGAGGATATGCAGAATAATAATCCCATTCCACAAGAGGATGTTTCTAATTATGAGGGTATGTTAAACCAAACCATTTATATTAAAATTTACAATCCCGAATCGGATACTTTTTGTCTTTCTGAATTCTCCTTTGATTTGCTTATAGGAGAAGAAATCTCTCTGATTTCTCCGGATCCCATTGAGGTTTGCTATTCCGGATCGGGTTACAATATCAATCTTTCACAAATTAATGCTCAAGTAATTAATGGCGGGGCAACTTCCAATTATGTGTTTTCATATTTCGAATCCGAAGGACAAGCCATCAATAACACGCTACCTATCGGTTCTCCGGGATCTTACTCACTGCCAGCCGGATTCGAGTCAAAAACATTATGGGTTCGAGTAGGCGATCCGCTTAACTCAGATTGTTTTCAAATAATGGAATTCGACATAATTGAACATCCCATTCCTGAAGTCAGCGAGTTAGAAGATGTTATTGTTTGTGAAGAATATATTTTACCGGAAATTGAACACGGTAATTACTTTACGGAAAGTATGGGGGAAGGAGATCCATTATTTGCCGGCGATACCATTACTGAATTAGATACTTATTATATTTTTAACGGCCCGGATGAAAATGGTTGTTACAACCAAAGCAGCTTCAAAGTAATCGTGGTAAAAAAATATGATGTACAAGGAACTTATTGCGGAAGCTTTATTGTACCTGAACCCCCTGTAGGGGCTTTTTATACTGCACCAAACGGTCCTTATGGAGACGGCGATCTCATCCCCGAAGGAACAGTTATAACTTCTGAAGAAACGATCTACTATTATGCAGAGGTAGATGATGAAGTGTGTCAAGATGAACCCAACGACATAGTTATAGAACCCTTGCCGGATTTAGATCCGATAGAAAATGTTATAGTTTGCAACAGTTATCAATTACCTGAATTGGAGAAGGGTAATTATTTCACCCAACCCGGTGGGCAAGGCGAAATGTTATCTGCCGGAACTATTATAGAAGCAACTACTGTTTTATATGTTTATTACGAAGGCGAGACTTGTGCCAATGAAGTGAGTTTTCAAGTTTCTATTATTCCGGTAATTGAAGATATTATTGCCTGTGGAGTTTATATTGTTCCGGAATTAGATGCCGGCGACTTTTATACCGAAGAACAAGGACAAGGAGAGATTATTGAACCCGGCACAGAGATTACTATTTCTCAGACCATATATTTTTATGCTGAGAATGCCGATATCACTGATTGTCAGAATCTTTATTTTGATCTGACAATTATCCCACTTCCTCCGGTTGATGAAATTGAAGATGTATCCCAATGTGAAGAAGATCCTTTTATACTTCCCAACTTAGAAAATGGAGAGTACTTTACCGAAAGTAATCGTGAAGGAGAGCAATTATTTGCGGGTGACGTTATAGCAACCTCGCAAATTATTTATATCAATAATGAAGATGAGCAATGTATGAATGAAACTTCATTTATTGTTGATATTTCTCCGCTTCCTTTATTACCAAGTTTCACAGATATATATACCTGTGAACCTTATGTGTTACCCGAACCCGCAAATGGAACTTTCTACACCCAGCCCAACGGGCAAGGACAAGAACTTCAACCGGGTCATGTTTTATCAGAGCAACAAACACTGTATATTTATGCTCAATCAGAAGAATTCCCATATTGTGAAAATGAAATTGAGTTTACCGTATATGTAAACTATGTAGATTTGGGAGAATTTGAAGATATAGATGCTTGTGAATCCTATGTACTCCCGTATTTAAATCTTGGAAATTATTATACAGAATCCGGAGGAGAAGGTGAAATGCTTTTTGCCGGAAATATTATTACTGATTCTCAGACGATTTATGTTTACGGCCAACAAGGCGAACGGTTTGTTTGCGAAGGAGAAAGAGAGTTTGAAGTGACGATTTATGACTATCCTGAATTACCTCAATTTGAAGATATTGTTCGCTGTGAATCCTATACTCTACCAGAGTTGGACAATGAAGAGGCGGATATCAGATATTATGAAGCACCCAACGGTCAATCTGAAATTACTCCGGATCAATTTGAATATAATACCCCGGGAGAATATAGGGTTTACGTTCATGCCAAATCCTATGAAAATCCAGATTGTACGCAAGAAACTTTTTTTGACATTACCATCAATCCTACAGAAGAATTATACATTCCAAACACTGCCGTTTGCGTTGATCCTGAGACAAATGAAACTGTAGAACCGACTTATATAGATACAGAAATTGATGAGGAAGCATACACTATTGAATGGTATTTAAATGGTGAATTAGTTCATACCGGAGCTGATTTGACAATTTATGAAGCAGGTGATTATACTATCCTTACAATGAGCAATGGGGAAAATGACGGCCAAAATTGCAGATAC
>Ga0209487_1004112_pt1:0-5000 | contig 11263 bp, 1 predicted proteins | sample Poulit2012_FD_187524 | JGI IMG/M metagenome (GOLD analysis project Ga0209487, IMG submission 187524) | Agricultural soil microbial communities from Georgia to study Nitrogen management - Poultry litter 2012 (SPAdes) (version 2) | ecosystem: Environmental > Terrestrial > Soil > Agricultural... | reverse complement strand
GCGGATAACATCTCCCTTTAACCTTCCGGCACCGGGCAGGTGTCAAGCCATATACATCATCTTGCGATTTAGCATAGCTCTGTGTTTTTGATAAACAGTCGTATGGACCTTTTCACTGCGGCCACGCCGGAGCGTGGCGACCTTTCTCCCGAAGTTACAGGTCAATTTTGCCTAGTTCCTTAGCCATGAATTACTCGAGCACCTTAGATTTCTCATCCTAACCACCTGTGTTGGTTTGGGGTACGGGCTGCTATTATCGCTTTTCTTGGAACTCACTCCGCTGAATTATCACCGCCGCCGAAGCTTAAGTGTACTATCCCCCCCTTGCGGAGGGTTCAACGTACTGTTCCGTCAGTACGCACCAACTTTATGAATCCGTCACTTTTAATTAATAGCAGGTAGCGGAATATTAACCGCTTATCCATCGAAGCTACCCGTCTATAACGGACGCCCCTTAGGTCCCGACTAACCCCCGGCTGATTAACATAGCCGGGGAAACCTTGGTCTTTCGGTGGCGGGGGTTCTCACCCCGCTTTTCGTTACTTATGCCTACATTTTCTTTTCTATACGCTCCAGCATACCTCGCAGTACACCTTCGGCGCATATAGAATGCTCCCCTACCTTCCCAAGTAAACTTGGGAACCATAGCTTCGGTAGTATGTTTATGCCCGATCATCATCCATGCCAAACCGCTCGACTAGTGAGCTGTTACGCACTCTTTAAATGAATGGCTGCTTCCAAGCCAACATCCTAGCTGTCTAAGCAGTCTGACCGCGTTTGGTCAACTTAACATACATTTAGGGACCTTAGCTGTTGGTCTGGGTTCTTTCCCTCTCGGACATGGACCTTAGCACCCATGCCCTCACTGATCAATATCATTTTATAGCATTCGGAGTTTGTCGGGAATTGGTAGGCGGTGAAGCCCCCGCATCCCATCAGTAGCTCTACCTCTATAAAACTATGTTGAACGCTGCTCCTAAAAGCATTTCGGGGAGTACGAGCTATTTCCGTGTTTGATTAGCCTTTCACCCCTACCCTCAGGTCATCCCAAGACTTTGCAACGTCTATGGGTTCGGTCCTCCACTATGTGTTACCACAGCTTCAACCTGCCCAAGGGTAGATCACACGGGTTCGCGTCTACCGATGCTAACTAAACGCCTTGTTAGGGCTCGCTTTCACTACGGCTCCTCCCTTGAAGGGATTAACCTCGCTAGCAACGATAACTCGTAGGCTCATTATGCAAAAGGCACGCCGTCACCCCATAAAGGGCTCCGACCGCTTGTAAGCGTATGGTTTCAGGGTCTATTTCACTCCCTTATTCAGGGTTCTTTTCACCTTTCCCTCACGGTACTAGTTCACTATCGGTCTCTCAGGAGTATTTAGCCTTGGCAGATGGTCCTGCCAGCTTCACACAGGGTTTCCCGTGCCCCGCGCTACTCAGGATACCACTATCAATATCGCTCTTACCCGTACAGGGCTTTCACCTTCTATGGCTTAACTTTCCAGATAATTCCAGTTAAATTGATATTGAATGTTGTGGTCCTACAACCCCACTTAATCCGTAAATTAAATGGTTTGGGCTTTTCCGCGTTCGCTCGCCGCTACTGACGGAATCACTTTTGTTTTCTCTTCCTCCGGGTACTTAGATGTTTCAGTTCCCCGGGTTAGCCCCCTTATCTAAGATAAGAGTAACACGTCTTCAACGTGTTGGGTTGTCCCATTCGGAAATCTGCGGATCAATTCGTATGTGCCAATACCCGCAGCTTATCGCAGCTTGTCGCGTCCTTCTTCGCCTCTGAGAGCCTAGGCATCCGCCATACGCCCTTAATAAGCTTGTGCTTTGCTTTTTATTTTATTTCTTGCGTATCTTTTGCAATACGCATAAAACCTATCTATTTTTTCTCTCGTATTCTTATTTTAACAATATGTCAATGAACTTGTTTTAATTACCTGTTTGGTAATTAACCCACTTTAGCTTTCGCTTTAGCGGGTGAAGTGGAGAATATCGGAGTCGAACCGATGACCTCCTGCGTGCAAGGCAGGCGCTCTAGCCAGCTGAGCTAATTCCCCTCATTTTGAATCTTGGAATCTTCAACCCAGAATATTCAAAAATGAAGTCTCTGCATCTCAACTTCCAGAATTTCCTTATTTTAATGAACTTTTTCAAGAACAATCTCTTTTTATATTGCCCTCGACCTTTAGTAGTCTCGGGCAGACTCGAACTGCCGACCTCTACATTATCAGTGTAGCGCTCTAACCAGCTGAGCTACGAGACTGTCTTTATTATATATCTTTAAATTAACAGCTTTGAATCAAGACCAAAAACTTAGTCTTTTGTTTGTCGTTGTGCTTTCGCTTTGCGAATAGCTCTAGAAAGGAGGTGTTCCAGCCGCACCTTCCGGTACGGCTACCTTGTTACGACTTAGCCCCAGTTACCAGTTTTGCCCTAGGCCGCTCCTTGCGGAAACGGACTTCAGGCACCCCCGGCTTCCATGGCTTGACGGGCGGTGTGTACAAGGCCCGGGAACGTATTCACCGCAGCATGGCTGATCTGCGATTACTAGCGATTCCAGCTTCACGTAGTCGAGTTGCAGACTACGATCCGAACTGAGAATGAGTTTATAGATTCGCTCTACCTCGCGGTATGGCTGCTCTCTGTCCCATCCATTGTAGCACGTGTGTAGCCCAGGACGTAAGGGCCGTGATGATTTGACGTCATCCCCACCTTCCTCACGGTTTGCACCGGCAGTATCGCTAGAGTCCCCGGCATTACCCGCTGGCAACTAACGACAAGGGTTGCGCTCGTTATAGGACTTAACCTGACACCTCACGGCACGAGCTGACGACAACCATGCAGCACCTTGCAAAATGTCCGAAGAAGATCTCCTTTCGGAGACTGTCATTATGCATTTAAGCCCTGGTAAGGTTCCTCGCGTATCATCGAATTAAACCACATGCTCCACCGCTTGTGCGGGCCCCCGTCAATTCCTTTGAGTTTCATTCTTGCGAACGTACTCCCCAGGTGGGTCACTTAATACTTTCGCTCAACCACTCAGCCCTCAATTAGGCCGAACAGCTAGTGACCATCGTTTACAGCGTGGACTACCAGGGTATCTAATCCTGTTTGCTCCCCACGCTTTCGTCCCTCAGCGTCAGTAAGTTGTTTGTGATCTGTCTTCACAATCGGTGTTCTGCGCAATATCTATGTATTTCACCACTACACTGCACGTTCCAACCACAACACAACTACTCCAGACATTCAGTTTCAACGGCAAGCTTCCGGTTAAGCCGAAAGATTTCACCGCTGACTTAAATGCCCGCCTACGGACCCTTTAAACCCAATAATTCCGGATAACGCTTGGATCCTTCGTATTACCGCGGCTGCTGGCACGAAGTTAGCCGATCCTTATTCATAGGGTACCGTCGGCTTCCAACACGTTGGAAGGGCTCTTCCCCTATAAAAGCAGTTTACAACCCATAAGGCCGTCTTCCTGCACGCGGCATGGCTGGATCAGAGTTGCCTCCATTGTCCAAGATTCCTCACTGCTGCCTCCCGTAGGAGTCTGGTCCGTGTCTCAGTACCAGTGTGGGGGACACCCCTCTCAGGGCCCCTATCTATCGATGCCTTGGTAAGCCATTATCTTACCAACTAACTAATAGAAGGCGTACCCATCTTATAACCTTGAGTTTAACTATCTAATGATGCCAAAAAATAGTACTATGGAGTATTAATCCAAGTTTCCTTGGGCTATCCTCCACTATAAGGTAGGTTGTACACCTGTTACTCACCCATCCGCCACTCGTCAGCAGATCTGTAAACAGATCCCTGTTACCGTTCGACTTGCATGTGTTAAGCCTGCCGCTAGCGTTCATCCTGAGCCAGGATCAAACTCTTCATTGTTGTTTTTCGTAAATGTCTACAACTAACAAAATAAACAAGTCGTTATCCTCGCTCTTGATTCAAATTCTTCTTCTACAATAAAAATTGTAAAAAAAACGCTGTCAATTCAATATGTTAATGAACTTAATGTCTTTGTCTCGTATTCAAAAAACAATCCGTTTTTCAAATGCGGGTGCAAATATAAAACTTTAATTCATATCCACAAAGGAAAATCAAAAGATTTTTAGACCCCTCCCGGCTTCCTAAAAAGCCAACCCGTTTTCACTTCCGAACGAACAGGCAAAACTACAAGGTTATTTTTAATTCACAAAGAAAATAATGAAAAATAAATTCACTTATTTCTCCCTGCTCTACTAACCCGATAAATCCCTGTCTGAAATGTCAGGTTTTATCAAAAAACCCAACTCGAAAACTATTCATCTGTCAAATAACGAACCATCCATTTTCTGAATGCGGGTGCAAATATAAAGCTTTTATTTAAACCGGCAAGTAGTTTTTGAAAATAAATTTTTTATTTTTAAAAATCCCCGCCGCAAAAAGCTTCAATTCTTAAAGAAAGTTTTTAGTCCGACTTTCGCCAACTTCTAACTCTCTTCCACCCTTTCAAATAATACCGAATCGACATTTGTCTCTCGGTATTATACCAAAATCAATCAAATTTAATTGGTTTGGTATAACGCTGCACCCTTGCGAATGCGAATGCAAATCTATGTGCTTTTTTTCAATAGACAAGCGGTTTTTATAAAAAAATTTTTAATAAATTTTAATGCCTTAATTGTCAAAGTGATAAATCGTGAAAAGTTTTTCCGGTTGATTAGGCAGAGTTGGTAAAGGGGGAGTTTTCTGCTCCAAAAGAGCAACCCTACCTGCCTCAAAAATCAACAAGTTGATTTTTGAGGCGGTCCTTCCCTTGAAAAAAGGGAAGAGCTTTTATTGGGGTTGATTAATACATGCTTGTTGAAATATTGATCTGCACCTCTGCGTGGAACCACAAAATCCTATATAAGGAAACTCAGCTCACAGTTCACAGTTTTCAACTCACCATTCTCAATTCTTGACCAACTTCCCGGTTTTTACTTTTTGTCCATTTTGACTGAGT
>Ga0209487_1004110_pt1 | contig 11268 bp, 10 predicted proteins | sample Poulit2012_FD_187524 | JGI IMG/M metagenome (GOLD analysis project Ga0209487, IMG submission 187524) | Agricultural soil microbial communities from Georgia to study Nitrogen management - Poultry litter 2012 (SPAdes) (version 2) | ecosystem: Environmental > Terrestrial > Soil > Agricultural land... | reverse complement strand
AGACCCGTTTCTGGAACCCGAAGATGGCCCCTTACATCTTCGGCTCGCGCGGCAAGATCCACATCATCAACCTGGAAGAAACCCTGCCGCTTCTCAAGGATGCGCTCAACTACATGGGCAGCCTGGCAGCACGCCGCGGCACCATCATGTTTGTGGGCACCAAGCGCGCCGCCAGCCAGGCCGTTGCCGAAGAGGCCGAGCGCTGCGGCATGCCCTATGTATCCCATCGCTGGCTCGGCGGCATGCTGACCAACTTCCGCACCGTGCGCGGCTCCATCAACCGCCTCAAGGAGCTGGAAGCCATGGACACCGACGGTACATTTGACCTGCTGGTCAAAAAGGAAGTGCTGGAGCTGACCCGCGAACGCGACCGTCTGCAGCGCAGCCTGGGCGGCATCAAGAACATCAACGGCCTGCCCGACGCCCTGTTCGTGATTGACGTCGGCTACGAAGCCATTGCGGTCAACGAAGCGCGCAAGCTGGGCATTCCGGTGGTGGCCGTGGTTGACTCCAACCACAACCCGGACCACGCCGACTACGTCATTCCGGGCAACGACGACGCCATTCGCGCCATTCGCCTGTATACCCAGCTGGCCGCCGACGCCATTCTGGAAGGGCGCGCCTCGGTTCCGCAGCCGGGTGAAGGCGACAAGGACGAGTTTGTCGAGCTGGATGCCGACGGCAACCCCGTACAGGCCGAGCAGCCCCAGGCCCAGCCCCGTCCGGCCGCCAAAAAGAAAGTGGCCAAAAAGGTGGCCAAGAAGAAAACTGTCGCCAAGGCGGCGGACGATGCGCCGGCCGGCGCCGCAGATGCGGACAAGGACGCTGAAACAGCCGAAGCCGAAACCGCTGCTGCCAGCAAGAAAAAGACGGCCAAAAAGAAGGCCGCCAAGAAAAAGGCTGTGGCCAAGCCTGCAGCCGAGGCCGAACCCGAGGCCGAAACTGAAGCCAAAACTGAAGCCGCTGGCACAGACGACACAGACGCAAAAACTGAAGACGACGACAGCTGAACTGCTGTCGCCGTTATTCACACTGAAATTCAAGGAGCTTTATACAAGCCATGAGCATTACTGCAGCACAAGTGAAGGAACTGCGCGAGCGCTCCGGCGCCGGCATGATGGATTGCAAAAAAGCGCTGGTGGAGACCGGTGGCGACATGGATGCCGCCATTGAGCACCTGCGCAAAAGCGGACTGGCCAAGGCCGGCAAAAAGTCGGACCGCACGGCTGCCGAAGGCCTGGTGGTCATCGCCAGCAACAGCGAGCGCGCCGTTCTCGTTGAAGTCAACTGTGAAACCGACTTCGTGGCCAAGGACGACAACTTCAGCGGCTTTGCCAATGAAGTTGCACAGCTGGCGCTGACGGCCGGAAACATTGACGAGCTCAACCAGGCCGCCATGAAGGACGGCAGCAGCGTGGCCGATGCCACCACCCAGCTGATCGCCAGGCTGGGCGAGAACATTCAGGTGCGCCGCATGGTCAGCCTGGATGTCGGCGATGCCACGCTGGGCAGCTACAGCCACGGTGGGCGCATTGGCGTTCTGCTGACCCTCAAGGGCGGCGATGAAGAACTGGCACGCGATCTGGCCATGCACGTGGCGGCGCTCAATCCACCGTGGCGCGACGTGGCCGATGTGCCGGCCGAAGTGGTCGAGGGCGAGAAGAAGATTCTGGTCGCCCAGGCCGAAGGCAGCGGCAAGCCGGCTGAAATCATCGAGAAGATGGTCAGCGGCCGGCTCAACAAGCACCTGTCGGAAATCACCCTGACCGGCCAGCCGTTCGTCAAGGACGGCGACCAGACCGTTGGCAAGCTGCTCAAGGGCAAGGGCGCCGAAGTCATCCGGTTTGTGCGCCTGGAAGTGGGCGAAGGCATTGAAAAGCAGGAAGACGACTTTGCCGCCGAAGTCATGCAGCAGGTCAAGGGCAGCTGAGCCTGCCCTGACAGCCGCCACTCGCCAACTCATTAAGGAATGACCTTGAACGACAAGCCTCATTATCAGCGCGTACTGCTCAAGCTCAGCGGTGAAGCGCTGCTTGGCGAGCTCGACTACGGCATCGACCCCAAGGTGTCCTCACGCATCGCGCGTGAGGTCGCCGGGGTGGTCGGGGCCGGCGTCCAGATCGGCATTGTCATTGGCGGCGGCAACATCTTTCGCGGCAAGGGCCTGGCGGCATCGGGAATCGACCGCATCACCGGCGACCACATGGGCATGCTGGCCACCGTCATGAACGCCCTGGCGCTTCAGGACGCGCTGGAAAAGGCCGATGTGACAACCCGCGTCATGTCGGCCGTGTCGGTACGCGATGTGTGCGAGGACTACATTCGCCGGCGCGCCGTGCGCCACCTTGAAAAGCACCGCGTGGTCATCTTCGGCGCCGGTACCGGCAATCCGTTCTTCACCACCGACACCGCAGCCAGCCTGCGGGCCATAGAAGTCGGTGCCGATGTCATGATCAAGGCCACCAAGGTGGACGGCATCTATTCGGCCGACCCGCTCACCAACGAAGGCGCGGTTCACTATGCGCGCATCAGCTATGATGAGGTGATCGAGCGCAAGCTGGAAGTCATGGATGCCAATGCCATGGTGCTGTGCAGAGACCAGTCCATGCCCATACGCATTGTCAACCTGAACCGCCCGGGCGAGCTGTCACGGGTTATACAGGGCGAGGATGTGGGCACCCTGGTCAGCTGATCGCATACTGGACAACGCTGGATCGGCTGCCCTGCTCAGGGACGGACCTGAAACCTGACGCACGGCAGCAGCAATCGGGAGATCACCATGCTCAATGAAATAAAAAAGGACGCTGACGCGCGCATGCAAAAGAGCATTGCGTCCCTGCAGTCGGAACTGGCAAAAATTCGCACCGGCCGGGCCCATCCCAGCCTCCTGGAACACATTCGGGTTGAATACTACGGCACCGATGTGCCGCTCAACCAGGCCGCCAATATCAGCTCCGAAGACGCCCGCACGCTCAGCGTGGTGCCCTTCGACAGCTCCATGGTCGCGACCATAGAAAAGGCAATTATCGGCTCCGACCTGGGGCTGAACCCCTCGACGGCCGGCACCAATATCCGCGTTCCCCTGCCGGCGCTGTCGGAAGAGCGGCGCACCGAGCTGGTTCGGGTGGTGCATGCCGAGGGCGAGCAGGCCAAAATCGCCATCCGCAACATTCGCCGCGACAGCAATGGCCAGCTCAAGGACTTTGAAAAGGACAAGGAGCTGAGCGAAGACGAGGTCAGGCGCGGAGAAGCCCAGATTCAGGAGCTGACCGACGGCTATGTGACGCAGGTTGACGAGCTTGTGGCCGAAAAGGAACGCGAGCTGATGGAGATCTGAGGCACCTTGTCCGAGCCTGCCGCTGTTCCACAACATGTTGCCATCATCATGGACGGCAACGGTCGCTGGGCCCAGCGCCGCGGCCAGGCACGCACTGCCGGCCACGAGGCCGGCTCCGAGGCGCTCAAGCGCACCATAAGGGCCGCCATTGAAAGCGGCGTTTCCGCCCTGACCGTCTATGCCTTTTCAAGCGAGAACTGGCGCCGCCCCCAAAGCGAGGTCAGGCAGCTTCTCGAGCTTTTTCTCAAGGCCCTGAATCGTGAAATACGCGAGCTGGACGAAAACAACGTCAAGCTCGTTTTTATCGGCAACCGCAAGGCTTTCAGCCGCCCCCTGCGCGAAGGCATGGCGCGCGCCGAACGCCGCACCGCCGACAACAGCGGGCTGCTTCTAAACATTGCCGTAAGCTATGGCGGCCAGGCCGATATTGTGGCCGCGGCCCAAAGCCTGGCCCGCCAGGTTGAGCAAGGCAGGCTCAGGGTCGAAGACATCGACCTGCACAAGCTTTCCGATGCCCTGTCGCTGGCGCAGCTGCCGCCGCCTGATCTGTTCATTCGCACCGGCGGCGAAAAGCGGCTGTCCAATTTTCTTTTGTGGCAGCTGGCCTACACCGAGCTGTACTTTACCGATGTGCTGTGGCCGGACTTCGATGCCGGCCATTTTGGCGCGGCGCTCAAGGACTTTGCCGCCCGCGAACGGCGCTTCGGCGGCCTGGCCGGAGTCGAGCAAAGTGCTTGAACAGCGCATTGCAACCGCCGTGGTGCTGGCTGCTGCCGGCCTGCTGGCCGTCTTTTTCTTGCCGCCGCTGTGGTTTGCCGCGGCCGCGGCCGGCCTGCTGCTTGTAGCAGGCGGCTGGGAAGCGGCGCGCCTGGCCGGGCTCACAAACCCGGCCCTGCGCTGGCTTTATGGCCTGGTGCTGGCCGCCGCCGGGGCGGCCATGCACCTGTCAAGCATGCCGGCGGTTCCCTTTCTGGCCGCAGCCTGCGTTTTGTGGCTGCTTGGTTTTGTGTGGCTTGGCCGTGCCAGCGCCCAAAAACCCGTGCGCCCAACCGCCGCCGCGCTCAAGCTGGTCGTTACAGGCTGGCTGCTGCTGGCCGCCTGGCTGGGGCTGTGCCTGGTGCAGGCGCGCTCGCCCTGGCTGGTGGTTCTTCTGCTGGTCATCATTGCCGCGGCCGACACCTGCGCCTACTTTTCCGGCCGTCATTTTGGCGGCCCCAAACTGGCGCCGGCCATCAGCCCCGGCAAAACCCGTTCAGGCGCGGCCGGCGGACTGATTGGTGCTGCGCTGTTTGCTGCGCTCGCTGCCGCCCTGCTGCCGGCCCGGCTTCCGCCCTGGCCAGCGGTTTTCGCAGTGGCCCTGGTGCTGGCCGCCATTTCCATTGGCGGCGATCTGTTTTTCAGCCTGCTCAAGCGCCAAAGCGGGCTCAAGGACAGTTCCGCCCTGCTGCCCGGCCACGGCGGAATTCTCGACCGCTTTGACAGCCTGGCCGCCGTCAGCCCGTTTTTTGCCCTGTTCGTTTGTTATCTGGGTTCCAGCTGAAGGAAACACGGAATGAACGGGCCCTTAGCACAGCACAAACCATCAGCCGCTACAATGACGGGCCTGATGTTCCGGATCATTTGGCGGCCTGCGCTTGGCGGGCCCACTGGCAACGCATGATGCTCTCTGTTTTTGGCCCCATTCTGTGGCTGGCCGTGGCCCTTGGCCTGCTGGTGACCTTTCACGAGTTTGGCCATTTCTGGGTGGCGCGGCGGGCCGGTGTGCAGGTTTTGCAGTTTTCCATAGGATTCGGCCCTGCCCTGTGGTCGCGCCGCAGCCGGCGCGGAACCGAGTACCGCATTGCCGTCATTCCCCTGGGCGGCTATGTGCGCATGCTCGACGAGCACGACGGCCCGATCGACCCGGCCATGCGCGACATGGCCTTCAACCGCAAACCGCTGGGCTGGCGGGCGGCGGTGGTGGCCGCCGGCCCGGTGTTCAACCTGATTTTTGCGCTGGCCGCCTTCTGGCTGATGTTCATGATTGGCGTGGCCGAGTCGCGCCCGGTGGTGGGCGAGCCGGCCGGCATTGCCGCCACGGCGGGCGTGCAGGAAAAAGACATGGTCATGGCGGTCAACGGTGCGCCGACGCAAACCTGGACGCGCGCGCTGCTGGCCCTCATGCCGCACGCGCTCGACCGCAAGCCCGTTGATATTGTGGTTGAAGACGAATCCGGCCGCCGCCGCACGCTGACGCTCGATCTGCAGCATCTGCCAACGCGCTTTGATGAATCCGCCGTTCTTGATGAAATCGGACTGCAGCCGTGGACGCCCGACCTCCCGCCCGTCGTTGGCGAGGTGGCCGACGGGACACCGGCTGCCGAGGCCGGACTGCAGGCCGGCGACAAAATCATCCGCATCGGCGGTCAGGCCGTGAATGGCTGGCGCGACATTGCCCGGCTGATTCCGGAGCTGGGCACCGATGACCAAGGCCAGATGCAGCCGCTGACGCTGCTCGTTTTGCGCAGCGGACAGCAAATTGAAAAAACGCTGACGCCCGTGACCCGCGACGGCCGGGTGGTGGCCGGAATACAGTCGCAGCCGCCCGACAACGCGCTGCAGTCCGAACTGGAGCGGGCGTTTACCATTTTGCGCTACGGCCCGCTGGAGGCCACCGGGCAGGCGTTTGCCGAAACCGGTCGGCTGACATCGGCAACCTTTGGCATTCTCGGCCGCATGCTGACCGGAAAAGCCAGCCTGAAAAACCTGTCCGGCCCCATTACTATTGCCCAGATGGCGCAAACATCGGCGCGCCTGGGCCTGTCGCGCTTCTTGTTTTTTCTCGGTCTGATCAGCCTGTCGCTGGCCATTATCAACCTGCTGCCCATTCCGGTACTGGATGGCGGCCACCTGATGTATTACCTTGTCGAGTGGATCAAGGGTTCGCCGGTCAGCGAGTCTTCACGCATTGCAGGCCAATACGTTGGTATTGTGCTTGTCGCCGGGCTGATGGGGCTGGCAATATTCAATGACCTGCTGCGCATTTTTTCCTGAACCGGGGCAAGAGCCGCAAAGCCGCCCCCAACAAAAACAACTGGACGCATTCACATGAGACAATTCTGCCTGCTGCTGATGCTGCTTGTTGCCAGCGGCCTGACCGCCGCCGAGGATTTTCGCATCAGCGACATTCGCGTTGACGGACTGCTGCGACTTTCCGAGGGCAGCATTTTCAGCTATGTGCCTCTGGAAGTGGGCGACACCATGACGCCGGCGCTGGCGCGCAGCACCATACGTGATCTTTGGGCCACCGGCTTTTTTGACGACGTGACGCTCGAGCGCGAAGGCAATGTACTGGTTGTCCAGGTTGAAGAGCGGCCGGCCATTTCAGGCATCAGCATTACCGGCAACCGCCAGATCAAGGACGACGATCTCATACCGGCGCTCGAAAGCATCGGCATCGCCGAAGGCGAGATCTTCAACAAGCTGGAGCTTGACCGCGTCAAGCAGGAGCTGATTCAGCAGTACTACAGCCGCGGCTACTATGCGGTCGATGTGGAAACCCTGGCCACCGAACTGTCGCGCAACCGCGTCAATCTGAGCATTATTGTCAAGGAAGGCAAGCAGGCCCGAATTCGGCACATCAATATTGTCGGCAACGAAACATTCAGCGAAAAGGAGCTGCGCAAGGAGTTTGAGTCCGACAGCAAGCTCGGGCTGTTCTTCTGGCGCGGAGCCAACAAGTACACGCGCGAAAAGCTGTCGGGCGACCTGGAAGCCCTGCGATCCTTCTACATGGACCGCGGCTATCTCGACTTTTCCATTGAGTCCACCCAGGTGTCCATCAGCCCCGACAAGAGCGACATTTTTGTCACCGCCAATATTCGCGAAGGCGACGTTTACACCGTTTCGGACACAATGATTACCGGCGACCTGATTCTGGATGAAAAGTCCATCCGCTCGCTGGTCATGGTTGAACCGGGCGACACCTTTTCGCGCAAGGATGTCGAACAAAGCGCCGACAACATCATTGCGGTGCTGGGCAACATCGGCTACGCCTTTGCCGACGTCAACCCCATGCCGCGGCTCAACCGGGACACGCTGGAGACCGAAATCAACTTCTTCATCGATCCCGGCAAGCGGGTCTATGTGCGGCGCATTGAGTTTCGCGGCAATGCCCAGACCAAGGACGAGGTGCTGCGGCGCGAAATGCGCCAGTTTGAGGGCGCCTGGTTTTCGCAGGCCGCCATCGACCGCTCCAAGCTGCGCCTGCAGCAGCTGGGCTATTTTGACAACGTCAACGTGGAAACACCCGCCGTGGACGGCACCGACGACCAGATCGACGTGGTCATTTCGGTCAAGGAAGTGCCGTCCGGCAACTTTCAGGTCGGCTTTGGCTATTCGCAGTACCAGGGCCTGATGACCTCGGTCTCGATTCAGCAGGACAACTTTCTGGGCTCGGGCCGCAAGGTGGGCTTTGCCGTCAGCCGCAGCTCCATTTATACCCAGGCCATGGTCAACTACACCAACCCCTACTACACCGACAACGGCGTATCCCGGGGCTTTTATGCCCGCTATTCCGAGTTCGACCAGGCGCGCGCCAACATCTCGTCGTTTTCGACCAGCCAGGCCGCCGGCGGCGTCACCTTCGGTTTTCCCTTTTCGGAAGTCGACTATTTGAGATTCGGGCTTGGCGCCCAGCAAATGGACATCAACATGCTGCGCGGCACGTGCATGATCGACCCGGAAGGCGACCCCGATGACCCGGACAACTATGAATTCTGTACGCCCGCCAGCCGGCCGCTGGCCATTACGCTGGACGAAAACCAGGACGGGCGGATCAGCGGCGGCGAGCGACGCATCACCACCTACCGGCTGGACGGCACCTGGTCGCGCGACAGCCGCAACCACTACCTCAACCCCACCCGCGGATCACTGCACCGCTTCGGCGCCGAAGTCGCCCTGCCCGGCAGCTCGCGCGAATTCTACCGCCTCAACTACCGCTTCAGAAAATACTGGCCCATAGGCGACCGCGGCATGGCTTTCAGCCTGCGCGGCGATGTGGCCCACGGCGACTCGTACGACAACTACGACAAAAAGCTGGGCCTGGAACCGGTCGAGGTCAAGCTTTCGCCACAGCGCCGGCGCGAATGCCAGCTGGACGAAGTGGTGACCTATGACGATGGACTGCCGTTCTATGAGCATTTTTACGGCGGCGGCGTCTCCGACATCCGCGGCTTCAAGGACAACTCGCTGGGCCCCAAGGACGAGTTCTGCCGCTCGGTCGGCGGTGACTTCAAGGTCATTGGCGGCTTTGAGCTGGCCTTTCCGCTGCCCAACATCGAATCCACTGGCACCCGCCTGGCCTGGTTTGTCGACGTCGGCAACGTGTTCCGGGACTACGACAGCTTTGATTCCGACCTGCTGCGCGCCTCCACGGGCATGTCGCTGACCTGGCAAGCCCCGGTTGGCCCGATTATCATCAACCTGGCCACGCCACTGAAGAAACGCCACGGCGATGAAACCCAGCTTGTTCAGTTCTCATTTGGAGCCGCATTCTAGACAGCAGTGGATAATGCCTGGAGCCAATGGATAGGATCGTGCAATCATTTGCCGACAATCAGCGATCCGCGCAGCTCTGGCGCCGGCTGTGCCTGCTTGCTGCCAGCCTGGTGCTGGCCGGCCTGGCCAGCGCCCAGGACGCGCGTATCGGCTACGTTGACATGAAGCGGCTGTTTGACGCCGCGCCGCAGGTGGTCAGCGCCCGCCAGGCGCTGGATGACGAATTCAGCCCGCGCAACCAGCTGCTGCTGACCGACGAGGCGCGGCTGCAGCGCCTGGAAAACGAGCTGGCCTCCAGCGGCGATCTTGATGACGAGCAGCGCTTTGAAACCGAACGTGAAATTCGCAACTTGCGCCGCTCCATAGAACGGCGCCGCGAAGACCTGGCCGAGGAGCTCAGGTTTCGCACCAATGCAGAAAAAAAGGCGCTGGAAAAAACCATTGAAGTGGCCGTTGAACAAGTGGCTGAAGAAGGCGGCTACGACATGATTTTGTCCAGCCCGGTGGCCTGGGCGTCCGACCGCATTGATATTACCGACGAAATTCTCGAATGGCTGAAAGAGGATTTTGAAAACGAGCAGCGCTCACAGGACCAGCAGCGCAGTCGCTGAATGGTGAGGCAAGGCAAAACCCATGCAAAAAATCACGCTCAAGGCGCTGGCCGAAAAATTTGACCTGGAGCTGGCGGGTGACCCCGACCACGTCATCACCTCGCTGGCCACCCTGTCGGCTGCCGGGCCGCAGGATCTCGCATTTCTGGCCAACCCGGCCTACGCACGCGAGCTGCCCGACTGCAGGGCCGGCGCCATTGTCCTTGATGAAAACATGCGTGAACGCTGGCACGGGCACGCCCTTGTCAGCGCCGACCCCTACGTCAGCTGGGCCAAAATCGCCGATTTTTTGCGCCCGCAGCCCCGGCCGCAGGCCGGCCGTCATCCCGGCGCCGCTGTCGCCGACAGCGCCCGCGTTCATGACAGCGCCAGCATTGGCCCGCATGTCAGCATTGGCGCCGGTGCCGTCATCGGAAAAAATGTGGTTGTCGGGCCGGGCTGCGTGATTGAGGACAATGTCACCATTGGTGACCACGCCCGCCTGGTGGCCCGTGTTTATATCGGCCCGGGCTGCGAGCTGGGCAAGCGCGTTCTTGTTCACCCCGGCGTGGTCATTGGCGCCGATGGCTTCGGACTGGCCATGGACCGGGGGCGCTGGATCAAGGTGCCGCAGATGGGCGCCGTGGTCATTGGCGACGACTGTGAGATCGGTGCCAACTCCACCATCGACCGCGGCGCCATTGAAGACACTGTGCTGGGCGAGGATGTGCGCATTGACAACCAGGTGCAAATTGCCCATAACGTGCACATTGGCGACCACACGGCCGTTGCCGGCTGCGTGGGCATTGCCGGCTCCACCCGCATAGGAAAATACTGCATGATTGCCGGTGCCTGCGGCATTGGCGGTCACCTCGACATTTGCGACCATGTAGTCATTACGGCCATGAGCACCGTGCTTGATTCCATTGACAGGCCCGGGCAGTACGGATCGGGCATTCCCGCCCGCCCGCACGCGGGCTGGAAGCGAATTCTGGTCAGGCTGGGGCAGCTCGACGACTGGGCTCGTCGCCTGCGCCGCCTGGAAAAAACTTCATCTTAAAAGCAGCAATAAAAATGAACGCCACTCCCCAGGTTGACATAGAAAAAATTCTTGAGCTTCTGCCCCATCGCTACCCGTTCCTGCTTGTGGACCGGGTGCTGGACTACAGCCTTGACGATCCGCCGACCATTCAGGCGCTGAAAAACGTGACCTTCAACGAGCCTTTTTTCCAGGGCCACTTCCCCGGCCACCCGGTCATGCCCGGCGTGCTTTTGCTGGAAGCCATGGCGCAGGCGGCCGGCTGCCTGGCGCATCTTGAGCGCGAAGCCGCCGGCGGCGAAACCCGCCTGTACTATCTGGTCAAGATTGACAACGCGCGCTTCAGCCAGATCGTCGTGCCCGGCGACCAGCTGGTGTTTGAAGTCACCCAGAAACGCCTGATGCGCAACATGGGCATGTACAGCGCCACCACGCGGGTGGACGGCAAAAAGGTGGCCAGCGCCGATTTGCTGTGCGCTGCGCGCGCCGATTCGTAATGACCATCCACCCCACTGCAATTGTCGAGGACGGCGCGCAAATAGGCGCTGATGTCTCCATAGGTGCCTACAGCATCATCGGCCCCCGGGTGGTCATTGGCGACGGCTGCACCGTTGGACCGCATGTGGTTATTACCGGCCGCACCCGCATCGGCCAAAACTGCCGCATCTACCAGTTCGCCTCCATAGGCGATGCGCCCCAGGACAAGAAATACGCCGGCCAGGACACGGGCGTGGAAATCGGCCGCGACAACACCATCCGCGAGT
>Ga0209487_1004109_pt1 | contig 11268 bp, 11 predicted proteins | sample Poulit2012_FD_187524 | JGI IMG/M metagenome (GOLD analysis project Ga0209487, IMG submission 187524) | Agricultural soil microbial communities from Georgia to study Nitrogen management - Poultry litter 2012 (SPAdes) (version 2) | ecosystem: Environmental > Terrestrial > Soil > Agricultural land... | reverse complement strand
GAGGAAATTAAAGATCAGATTAAAGCACAAATCGAACAAGATAAAACAAATGAACAAGCTCAAGAAAGAGTAGATGAGTTGAAAGAAAAAGCAGATATTAAAACGATGATCTAGAAACAAAGGTGCAGCGAGAGACTGGCTAGTTTAATCTGCCCAATCTCATAAGACCAGCGGGTTATTCAAAAATAAATAACTGCTTAGACCAAAAGCCATCTCCCATAACGGGAGATGGCTTTTGGTTCTTCGTAGTTGATATAAACTGTGAAGTAACTTGAAATGATGGTTGGTGTACCTACCTGCTCCGGAAATAGACTATGCTTTCCGTGGGCGACCGCTGACACCTCGACGTCCAGGACGTATCAGTGGAATATCCTAGAAGCCTTTCGGTCGCAAAATATATATTTGTACGTAATTTCGTATTCTTTGGGTATGAGCCAAAACTGTTGATTTCCACTGCAGGCGGACGCTTTCACTTTATAACAGTACAAGGTCGACATCTGTTCAAGAAGACCACTTTCACAGTGTCTACTTTGCCGCGGGCATTGCTTGAGCCTCCGTGTGCTTCGCACTACGGGGTCTCAAGGCTCATGGGACTGCACTATCGTTCGTCCCACCGAAGACCTTTTGCTATTCCCGCAGGATAAGGAAGGCTACGGCAGCGTTACATCGCACGAAGAAAATTGATCTATATTTTCGAGGAGTCGCCGCCTTCCGTTCCAATCAACGATGCAGTGCTTCGGATTATGAATAAGTTAAAGCGTTTATGGAATTGACTCGGAGTAAAGAAAGACGCTGTGAACGATAATGATAATCTATCCCAGCAAATGGAATATGCGAGACTCCTGGGGGAGATGAGGCCTAGGTGAGACCCCGGAGTGCGTCAGCACGAGGAGGCTCATCAGCCGCCCCCGGAAAGCGAGTATATTCCAATTGCGGTAATTGAAAGGCATATTTTTAGGGAAGTGCCCGCGGAAAGCAACGGTCCGCAGCGGAAAACACATGCACTTACTTCGCGGTTTAAGGATAATGTGTCAAAAACAACAATCTTTTCGATGGGACGAGCATTTACGCGCAGCCTCAGTCCCAATCATTGAGAAAAGGGCCTTAATCTAAAAGCGTTTTAAGTTTTTTAAAAAATAATTCCATATCCTCGTCAGTACCAATTGTAATGCGAAGATAATTATCGATCGGTAGTTTGTCAAAATGCCTGACGAGGACGCCTATTTCTTTTAAGTTTTCATATAATGTTTTTGCCGGGATACGTGCATGGCTTACAAAAATAAAATTTGCCTGGGAAGGGACAACATGAAAGCCGTGCTCCTTCATTTGCTCACTGACCCATTCACGTGTATGGATAATTTTTTCTGTTGATTGTCTGAAATAATCTTTAGCTTTCATCGAAGCCTCCGCACCTGCAATTGCCAATCGATCGAGTGTATAAGAGTTAAATGAGTCTTTAATTCGAATTAAAGCTTGAATTAAATCCGGATTACCTAGTGCAAAGCCAACGCGTAATCCCGCCAGTGCTCTGGATTTGGACATTGTTTGTACGACGAGCAGATTATCAAATTCCTTAACAAGGGAAACTGCAGATGCTTCAGCAAAGTCAATATATGCTTCATCAACAATAACAACAAGCTCCGGGTTGTTTTGGATAATCGCACGGACTTGATCTAAAGGCAAATAGACACTTGTCGGTGCATTCGGATTTGGAAAAATGACGCCGCCTTCTGATTGGAAAAAGTCTTCCACAGGCAATGTAAAGTCGTGATTTACCGTGACTTCCTCATAAGGAATATGAAACAGTTTAGCATAAACAGGATAAAAGCTGTACGTGATTGCCGGAAAGCGGATGGCTTTGCCCGGTTCAAAAAAAGCCATAAAGGAAAAAGCCAACACTTCGTCAGAACCGTTTCCTACAAATACATTGTCCTTTGTTAGATTGTATTGTTCCGCGATTTCTTCACGCAGCTGATCAACTGTTGGTGAAGGATACAAATGTAATTTACGTTCCATTTCTTCCGTAATCGCTTCGATCACAGCTGGTGCAGGGGGATACGGGTTTTCATTCGTATTTAATTTTAATATGTCAGCTTGATCAAGTTGTTCACCGGGAACGTACGGCTCTGTTCGTTTCACCATGGTACTCCAAAATTCACTCATGCTTCTGTTCCCGCCTTTTGAATATGCCTTTGGTGCAGCTCATTTTTAATATCTTGGATATCTACCCCTGAAAGTTCCATTAAAACAAGTGTATGATAGATTAAATCGGAAATCTCCCATGTTAATTCCTGTTTATCTTCGTTTTTAGCACCGATAATGACTTCACTTGTTTCTTCACCGATTTTTTTAAGTATTTTATCTATCCCTTCTTTGAAAAGATAGGTCGTATAAGAGCCTTCCACTGGTTCCTGACGGCGGTTTTTAATGTTCGCTGCCAATTGATGGATCACTTCTCGGTTTGGTGTTTTATTATCATCATAAATCGTTTGATAAAAACAGGATGTTTCGCCTGTATGGCATGCAGGCCCCGCCGGATCTACTTGGATTAACAGTGTGTCCTGGTCACAGTCATAGGAGATGCTTTGAAGCTTTTGTCTATTTCCTGATGTTGCCCCTTTATTCCAAAGTTCTTGTCTGGAACGGCTGAAAAACCAGGTTTCCTTTGTTTCAATTGTTTTGGTTAAGGATGCCTCATTCATATAGGCAAGCATCAGTACTTTTCCAGTTGTATCATCTTGAACAATCGCCGGGATCAATCCATTTTCATCATAAGTAAGATTGGATATGTCTGCTTTCATGAATGGCGCCTCCTAAATAGTTATATCTGCCAAATATTTCTTTAAATCAGGTATGTTAATGTCACCGTAATGGAATACGGAAGCGGCTAATGCACCATTTGCTTTTCCTTCATGTAGAGCAGCGGCAAAATGGGCTTCTGTTCCTGCACCACCGCTTGCAACAACAGGTATGGCCACTGCTTCGGCAATTGCCTTCGTCAGTGCGAGATTATAGCCGCTTTTTTCCCCGTCAGTATCGATTGCATTAACGACAATTTCCCCGGCTCCCAGTTTCTCACAGCTCCGTGCCCATTCAATCGCTTCAATTTCTGTATCATTGCTTCCGCCTTGACTAAATACATGCCACGTGTTTGCTGCAACTTGTTTCACGTCCATCGCTAACACGATACAAGAAGAACCGAACTTTTCTGCCGCTTCTTCAATAAACGATGGGTTGGTAATAGCGGCACTGTTAATTGATACTTTGTCTGCACCTGCGTTCAGAACAAGTTGAATATCTTCCAGTGTGCGAATACCCCCGCCAACCGTAAAAGGGATGGAAGTAACTTGAGCTACCTTTCCTACCACATCGTGGAAGATATTTCTCTCTTCTGTTGAAGCGGTAATATCATAGAATACTAGCTCGTCTGCGCCAGCTTCATTATATTTTTTTGCTAATGTAACAGGGTCGGCAACATCTTGGATATTTTTAAACTTTTTCCCTTTTACAACTCTTCCATTAGCAACATCTAAACAAGGAATAATCCGTTTATTTTTCATGAGTTTGCTCCTACTAATGATTCAAAAGAGAGTGTTCCATCATAAAGTGCCTTTCCGATAATTGCACCGTACAGATCAGCAGCTTGTAATCTGTCAACATCTTCTTTGCTGGAGACTCCGCCAGATGCGATCACATTGATGTTTGTAGCTTCGTTCACTGTTTGCAGTTCATTGAAATTAGGTCCTTCCAGCATGCCGTCTTTTAAAATATCTGTATAGACGATGGTTTCTACACCGATTTGTTCTAATTCTTTTACTAAATCCAGTGCTTTAATCGTACTTGTATCTGTCCAACCATCTGTTGCAACATAGCCATTTCGGGCGTCAACAGATACGGCGATTTTATCTTTGAAACGTTCTACAGCCTCTTTTAAAAAGTCAAGGTCATTAATGGCAGCAGTGCCGATAATAACGCGGTCAACCTCGGCTTCAATATAATCTTCAATCGTATTCATATTACGAATGCCGCCACCAACTTGAATCGGAATAGATGTTTGCTGGGCAATCAGTTTTATAATCGGTCGGTTAATAGAATTTCCTGTCCGTGCACCATCAAGGTCAACAATATGTAAAAATGCTGCTCCTTTATCAATCCATTTCTTTGCTGTTTCCGTCGGAGAGTCACTGTAAATCTTTTCTTTATTATAATCTCCTTGGACGAGTCGGACACATTTTCCATTGCGGATATCAATTGCCGGGAAAAGAATCATGTTATCATCTCCTTTTTATAAAGTACCTTTTGTTGATGGGACACCTTGAACTCGCGGGTTTTTTTGGCTGGCTTGATCTAATGCGCGGCCAAAACCTTTAAAAATAGATTCAATCATATGGTGGCTGTTTTTTCCGTATGCCAGATTGATATGAAGGGTGACTTGTGCATGGTTTACAAAACCCTGGAAAAATTCTTCCACGAGTTCTGTATCGAAATCACCGATTTTATCCTTTACACCTGCCGCATGATAGACGAGATACGGTCTGCCGCTAATATCGATAGACGTAGTTGATAAAGCTTCGTCCATTGGTGAGGTTACTGTTGCATAACGATTAATGCCTTCTTTATTACCAATGCTCTTGTTAAAGGCCTGCCCCAGAACAATCCCGATATCTTCAACAGTATGGTGCTGATCCACGTCTAAGTCGCCTTTACAGTTGACTGTCAGATCAAAAAATCCGTGTTTAGTCATCAGGGTTAACATATGATCGAAAAAGCCAACCCCTGTTTGAATGCTGGTCACACCGGTTCCGTCAATTTCAAATGCTAAATCAATCGCTGTCTCCGCTGTTGTTCTGCTTAATGTATAGTTACGCATCCGTGTCATCCTTTCTCATCCTGATTGCATTGGCATGCGCTGTTAATCCTTCTGTATTTGCCAAAGTTATAATATGTTCCGCAGCTTCTATTAATGCTTCTTTTGAATAATGAATAATACTTGATTTTTTCATGAAATCATAGACACCTAGCGGGGATGAAAATTTAGCTGTTCCGCTTGTCGGTAATGTATGATTTGGGCCGGCATAATAATCGCCTAATGGCTCAGGTGAATGATTGCCAAGAAATATAGCACCTGCATTTTCAATTTGATTTACTTGTTCCAGTGGATTTTCTATCATAAGCTGTAAATGCTCAGGTGCCAGCTCATTCACTATCTCCAATGCTTCTGCTAAATGGTCAGCAATAATGATTCGTCCATTTTGCTTCAGTGATGCTTGAATGATATCTTTCCGTTCCAGTTGTTTTGTTTGTTTATGGATTTCCTCAAGCACTGCTTCAGCGAGCGTGTTACTTGTCGTAATACAGATGGATATCGCTTGCTCATCGTGTTCTGCTTGAGACAAAAGGTCAGCAGCTACAAAGCTTGCATTCGCTGTTTCATCCGCCACAACACAAATTTCACTTGGTCCAGCAATCATATCAATCGCAACGTCTCCGTAGACCAGCTTTTTGGCGCTGGCCACATACGCATTACCAGGACCAACAATTTTGGCTACTTTTTCAATCGTTTCTGTGCCGTAAGCAAGTGCTGCGATTGCTTGGGCACCACCGATTTTATAGACACGGTCAGCCCCAGCAATTCTACTGGCTACTAATACATTTGGGTTCACTTTCCTGTCAGGCTGTGGCGGGGTTACGATGCTAATAGAATCAACGCCAGCTATTTTTGCAGGAATGACATTCATTAGCACAGTAGATGGATAGGCTGCCTTTCCGCCTGGTACATAGACACCGACTTTTTTTATGGCTGTCACTTTTTGCCCAAGCATCACGTCATTTTCTTTATTCATGAACCATGATTGTTCCTTTTGTGCTTGGTGAAACTGTGTAATATTATCCTTTGCTTGGTGGATGGCGGTTAGGAATTCGTTGCTTACAAGTTTTTCCGCTTCCTCAAATTCCGCTTCCGTCACGAGAAATTGATCCAACTTTACGTCATCAAACTTCTCCGTATATTTAACTAAAGCCGCGTCACCGTTCTGTTGCACATCAGTGATAATTTCCAAAACGGCTTGATCGATGGACACGTCATTTTTAAGTGAGACGGCTGTCTGTTTTTCTTTTTTTAATTGATTGGCTGTTATAATCTGCATGTCTATCACTCCAGAGCTGCTTCGATTTTTTTAATGACTTGCTGAATCGCTTTTGTTTTTGTTGCAAAACTGGCTTTATTCACGATCAGTCTTGTGCTGATCGGGTCCATATCTTCCAAAATTGTTAATCCGTTTTCGAAAATCGTGTTGCCGGTTTCGACAATGTCGACAATAACATCAGCCATACCGATAAGTGGTGCCAATTCAACCGAGCCATTTAATTTAATCGTTTCTACCTGAATTCCTTTTTGTTTAAAAAAATGTTCTGCAACTGCCGGATATTTGGAAGCGACGGTAAGGGTTGAGGTGGCGTCCATTTGCTGACCGGCAAAACCGGCTACAGCAAATTTGCACTTGCCTAGTCCCAGATCAAGTAATTCATAAAGATCAGCCTGTGACTCCAGAATATTATCTTTGCCTGCTATACCAATATCAGCTGCTCCGGTTTCGACATAAGTAGGGACATCAACAGCTTTGACGAAGATTAATTTGATTCGTTCCTCTGTGTCATAGAATACAAGTTTTCTGCTCTTATCGCAAAAATCAGGAAAATGGATGCCTGCGCTTTTCAATAAGGTGATCGTGCTTGTGGCAGTCCGTCCTTTCGCTAATGCCAGTGTTATACTTTCCAATTAGTTTACCCCCTGTGGATCCCGAAGCAGTTGATCCAGTTCTGCTGTGTTGGTAAAAGGCCATGATTTATCTTGTTTCGCTAATGTGTTTCCCTCTTTGGCGAAAAAAATCGTATATTGCGTGTTGATTGAATGATGGTTTTTTTCAGGATAGGCTAATACCCGATATCCTTGTTCCCGTAATTTATTCGCCAAGGATAACCCGGATTCCTGCTTGCTCAGCTCATAATAAATGACGATATCAACCGAAGGCCGGTAAGCTTTCTGTTGATGTTGTGTACTTTCCAGCAAAGCATTGATATCAATGGCAAACCCGATTGCTGGGATGGAAGCCTCAAACTGGTCGGCCAATTTGTCATATCTACCGCCCATGACAATCGGTTTTCCGACATTCCCTGTAAATCCTTGAAAAATAATGTCGGAATAATAGTCCATATTGTTAATGAGTCCAAGATCAAGGACGGTATGCTCCTGAACGCCATACGCCTGCAGCAGTTCAAGCACTTTTTCAAGCGTTTGTAATTTTGCCAGCAAATGTTCATTAAATGCGATTTCTTTTGCGCGTTTTATAACATCTTGTGGATCGCCGTAGAGCAACGGGATGCTTTCAATTGCTGTACGCAACTCGGGTTCAAGCGATAATTTGCTCAGAAAAAGTTTCATGCCGCTCATATTTTTTGCCTGAATAAGTTGTTTAAATTGTTCCAGTTCTTGTTCAGACAGGTTCAATGTGGAGATTAATTCTTTCGTAAACCCGGCATGACCGATTTCCAAAGTGAAATTATTTAAGTTTAAATCTTTTAAAGCGTGAATGGCGAGTGCAAGCACATCTGCGTCAGCTTCAGGGGAAGTGTTTCCAAAGTATTCAATTCCCGCTTGTGTGCGTTCTTTATTATTTGTTTCGCCGGGTGTTTGACGGAACACATCAGTCACGTAAAAATAACGTATTTCACCAGTGAATTCCGGATATTTCGCAGCAACTTGCCTGGTAATCGGAATTGTCACGTCAGGCCGCATCACCAGTACCTTACCGGATTGATCGATGATTTTGATCATTTCATCTGGCCGAATCGTTCCATTTACAGTAGTATATAAATCATAGGCTTCAAATGTAGATGTTTGGATTTGTTTATACCCGTAAGTAGTAAAGCGATTTTTCAGCGTGTGAAGCAGCTGCGCTCGCCTTTGGTAAAAGGTAACATCTGAATCGCTTGTATTGTCAAAAGTTAAGTTTTGCATAAAATACTCCTTTCCAAGTCATAACTCTTTATCGCTTTATCACTTTACTTCGTTAAAGTTATAGACTATTCTAGTAGTTAAGAAATGAAATGTCAATACTAAAGGGGGAATTTTCGTAATGTTTGATTACCATTTACATAGTAGTTTTTCAGCAGATTGTGATACACCAATGGAGGCAACGATTGAACAAGCGATTAAAGCAGGCCTGAAAGAAATTTGTTTTACGGAACATATTGATTATGAATACCCGGATCCGACCATAGACTTCGATCTTGATTTACTGAATTACGACAAGAAATTGAAACAAGTAAGCGCGCAATACAGGGATCAAATACAGATTAAAAAAGGCGTTGAACTTGGATTACAGCCTCATCAGGTCGAGGATTACAAGAAACTTATGGACACGGAAACATTTGATTTTGTTATTTGTTCGATGCATACAGCGGATAAGAAAGATTTGCACTCCGGTAATTTTTTTGCAAATAAAACGATCGAAGAAGCTTACAGGCAATATTATGAGGAACTGCTGTATTGTGTGACGCATTTTAAACATTATAGTGTGCTCGGCCACCTTGATTTAGTGAAAAGATATACGACAGAGCAAAGTGAGCATGATTTCCATGATATCATCGGGGAAATTTTTAAGGTTGTTATCACTGACGGCAAGGGGATTGAATTAAATACATCCGGCTTCCGTTATGGATTAAAGAGCGGCATGCCAAGTCCCGACATATTAAAACTGTATAAAGCTTGTGGCGGAGAGATCATCACATTAGGGTCAGATTCCCATGTTGCATCAACGGTAGCCTATCAATTTCAAGAATCATTGGAACTCCTTGAATCACTGGGATTTCAATACATTACTACGTTTGATAACCAAAAACCGGTCTTTCATTCGATTTTGAGTTTTAAATAAAAAGAGATAACTGAGTCAATTTCATAACTTAAAACCTTTATGTCAATCCGAACTATCTAGAAATGTGCAAAAACTGTTGATTTCCACTGCAGGCGGACGCTTTCCGCGGGCATGGCTTGAGCCTCCTCGTTCGCTTTGCTCACTGTGGGGTCTCAAGGCTCATGCTATTCCCGCAGGAGTCGCCGCCTTCCGTTCCAATCAACGATATAGTGTTTCGAATTAACGACGTTAAAAATATAATATATCGTATGGTTCGGATTATGAATAAGTTAAAGTACTTATAAAATTGACTCAACTTATAAAAATATTCAACTGGAGTCAGATATGCCCGAAATTGAAAGGGGTTTGCAACAAATAGAGCAAATTGTAATTAATCTTCTTATCAAGGCAAAGGATGAGTTGGGTGAATGTACACACCCACACAAAAAATGAGGGCATGCTGTTGGGATCTTAGGTGTGAATGACCTTTTATAAATATCTGAAAATCATAATTGGGAGTTATGTTGATGATACAAAAACTTAGATGTTGGAAGCATCCTGTAATATTGTTGATTTCAATTGGGATTTCAAATATAGGGAATTTTATTTATTTAGTAGCAATTAATATTGTTGTCTATCAGTTTACTGAATCGGCAGCTGCTGTAGCAGGACTATGGATTATTGGGCCTCTGACAAATGTTTTAACGAAGTTTTGGACTGGCAGTTTTATAGATTACCGAAGCAAACGACAAATCATAATGACTACCTATATTATTAGAGCGCTATTCATTGGTATAATCCCATTTGCACCCAACATGATGGTGATTTATGGGATTCTCGTTGTCTTAAGCGTGGCAAACTCTTTCTTTAATCCATCATCGATGACATATGTTACTATGCTCGTACCAAAAGAGAAGAGAAAGCGTTTCAATTCTATTCGATCTTTTACGAGTTCAGGAGCTATTATTATGGGACCGGCAATAGGAGGTGCCCTTATTTTATTAACTTCAATTGAAATAGCACTATGGCTTAATGCTATATTTTTTGTAATCTCGGCCATGCTATTGTTATTTCTTCCAGAAAAAGAAACGATTGATAAAGAAGCCATCCCGACTTTAACGGTTTCTCAAGTCATGCGTGACTTTACGATTGTTTGGGAATTCATGATACTCAATAAATATGTGTCCTTTATTTATTTGGGATTCATTCTAATCATGATATTTTCTTTTGCTATGGATGCGCAAGAAGTTGTTTTCACACAGCAAGTCGTTGGGCTAACAGAATTTGATTACAGTTTATTAATTAGTATTACAGGAATTGGTTCTGTTGTCGGTGCAATTCTATTATCCATTTATTCAAATAAGTTATCCCTGCGCTATATGATTTCTGCTGGTCTATCTATGGTGACAGTAGGTTATGTAATCTATGCATTTTCGTGGTCTTTTGCATCGATTGTTGTTGGTTTTGTTATCTTAGGGTTCTTTAATGCATTTCTTAATGCAGGGACTATGACTTTTTACCAAAATAATGTTCCTGTAGACGTCATGGGAAGAGTAACGAGTATCTTTCAACTAATTCAAAGTGTAGGTCAGGTTATATTTATTTTATCAATCGGCATTATTGCAGACTTAGTTTCCTTACGTCTGACAATTGTTGTTTTAGCATTAATTATGTTTGTTTCAGCTATTATATTTTCAAATTCAGTATTAAAGAAGGATAAAAGGAAATTTTATCGAGAAGGTGATATAGCAAGATAGGAGTTAAATGTAGATATCAGGAAAATCTCAATAAAATCCTTTCTGCTTATCATTAATGAAGTCAATACATAATAAGGATTACATGTCTAAATTAAAGATAGCGTCAGGAAAATGGTTATTTATAATATAAACTGAATCAATTCTAAATGGAAGGTTATTGAACCATATATAACTTTTACTTCGGGATGCGTTTGTGGAATAACATTATGGAAGAAGAATTCATTTTGACCATTCTCTTAATTCTTTTTTAATATCGTAAAGTGGGTTTTATAAAGTATTTTGGTCGGGGTTTATTTAAAGTTTCTAACCTGAAATTATTATATAAATTTCTTATATCATCATGTTTAATTGACTTTTCGTGTTATAATAAAGATGCAGTTATACATTATTCCGGTTACTAAGTGAGGTAAGTATTTTGAAAAAAAGGTACGTAATTAGTCTAGCGTCTTTTATCATCTTTTTAATTGGTATCATGATTACGATGTATATACCGAAAAAAGCCAGTTCTGATCACTCAGTTATTCAGCCGACAGTATTTGTTCATGGTTATAAGGGAACAGAAAATTCTTTTGGGCATATGCTAAAACGATTCGAAAAAC
>Ga0209487_1004108_pt1 | contig 11270 bp, 9 predicted proteins | sample Poulit2012_FD_187524 | JGI IMG/M metagenome (GOLD analysis project Ga0209487, IMG submission 187524) | Agricultural soil microbial communities from Georgia to study Nitrogen management - Poultry litter 2012 (SPAdes) (version 2) | ecosystem: Environmental > Terrestrial > Soil > Agricultural land... | reverse complement strand
GTGACCGTCGTCTGGGCCATGGCGATACCGCTTAAGGCAAGCAGCAGCCACGTCAGGTTGTGCCTGAACTTGAACAATGCCATCTCCTATCTGAAGCCGGACTCGAACACCCGGATGATGCGTTTCTCGAATATCACAAAGAGTACGATAATCGGCAGGCTCGCCACCAGTGCAGCTGCGCCCAGCAGGCCCCAGTCGAACGGCCGGGACCTGAGCAGGTCGACCAGGAAGGCCTGCACGGTCCACAGATCCTCGCTGACCATCACCCGGGGGTAAAGCACCAGGTTCCAGTGGGCGGCGAAAGCCAGCACGCCGGTCGCCAGCAGGTCCGGCCGCAGCACCGGCGCGATGATGCGGGTGGCGATGGTGAGCTCGTTCGCTCCGTCGAGGCGGGCTGCTTCCACCAGCTCCCATGGCACGCGCCTGAGTGACTGGACCAGCAGGAACACGACCAGCGGGCTGGCGAGGAACGGCAAGATGAGCGCTGACAGCGTGTCCAGCAGGCTGAGCGTTCCGAGCTGCCGGTACAGCGGCACCAGCAGCAGCTCGGTGGGCAGGGCCAGGAGCGCCAGGATGACCGCCTGGACGCGCAGGCCGGTGCGGATCGCGTAGGCGGCGCCCAGGCCGAAGCCGAGCTGTCCTGCAACTACCAGGCCGGTAGCCAGCAGCGAGATGCCGAGCGCCCGGAACAGCCCGCTGTCGGGCAGGTCCAGGAAGTTCTGCAGGCTGAATCCGAACGTCGCCAGGTTCGCCTGCACGATCGCTTCGGCCGGCAGGAACGCTGCCCACACCAGCCACAGCAGCGGCACGGCCACGAACACGCAGAACAGCGCGGTGATGACGCGCAGCGCGATCATGCGCCCACCGCGTACCGGGCGCGCCGGCCGAGCAGCCCCGCCTGGATGAGCGCGATCGCGAGGGTGATGACCATCAGCACGATGGTGAGGGCGGCACCGTAACCGAGGTCGAACCGTTCGAACGCCACCTCATACAGGTAGTAGCCGATCACCCTGGTGCTGCCGAAAGGACCGCCGCGGGTGAGCAGGTACACCGCGGTGTAGGCCTGCAGGGCGAACACGGTGCCGATGACGGTGAGGAACACGGTGACGGGTGCCAGCAGCGGCAGCACGATCTGGCTCCTGACCTGGTTCTCGGAGGCACCGTCGATGCGGGCTGCTTCCTTCACCTCGGCGGGGATGCCTTTCAGGGCAGCTGAGGCGACGATTACCCCGTAACCCGTCTGCTGCCACAGGGTGAACAGGATTATCAGCGTCAGTGCCGCTGCCGGCTGGCTGTTCCAGGGCAGGGCGAAGCCGGTCAGTTCAAGCAGCAGCCCGAAGTCAGGGTTGTAGAGCAGGTACCAGGCGATGGCTGAACCCGACACCGTGATCAGTCCCGGAGCGAACAGCAGCGCCTTGATGAACCGTTCGAAACGCGTGCCTTCGATCGCGAGAGCGATGCTGATCGCCAGGAAGAGGAACAGCGGTACGGTGATGACCGCGAACAGTGCAGTGATGCCGAGCGATTCCCACAGCAGCTGGTCAGTGAGCAGCCGGCTGAAGTTGGCGAGTCCCGCCGGCACCGGCTCAGACGTGCCGGTCCAGCGCCAGGTGGCGTAGCGGATGACGCTGATGAGCGGCCAGAGGCTGAACAGCGCGAACACGATCAGCGCGGGCAGCGCGAGCAGGGCAGCCTGCCAGCGGGCTCTCAACTGTTGCTCCGGCTGGTAACCGTCAGTCGGGACATCTCCCCTACTGTACCGGCTGGCTGTCAGCGCTTCATACGTTCAGGCGGATCGGCGAGACTCAGCAGCCGCAGCAGTTCCGCCAGCGGCTCGGCATGGTCATCAACCCGCAGGTTCACGTCCTGCGCGCCTCCGCTGACCACGAGCGCGGCGGCCTGGCGGCCCCGGCTGTCACCTCCGGCCCGCTCCGCAGCCGTCAGGGCAGCGAGCAGGCGCCGGGCGAACGGCAGTTCAGCTGATCCGGTCCACTCAGCGACCAGTGCGTCCAGCACCTCCGGCCCCGTCAGGATGTTGCCCTGAGCAGCGAACCCGGGGCCGCTTGCGCCGCCAGCCCAGGCGGTGCAGTCCGCACCGGTGAAGCTGTGGCTTGCGCCGTCAGCTGTAACGATGCCCAGCTGCCGGCGGGAGGCGCCCGGATCCCCAGCCCGCACCAGCTCGCTCGCCGCTGCTGGCGAGTGACCGTCTTCAAGCAGTTCCAGCACCCGGGGCCCGTAACTCAGGTTCGTCCGCGCCTGGGTCGCCACGGCACCGACCTCCGCCCGGACGAACGGCACGTAGGCCCCGACCGCCAGGAACTTGCTGGCGACCGCGACCCCGAGCGCACCGCTGTCCGGATCCAGGGCAGCGAGCGAGAACGTAGCGATGTCCGCTTCCACCGCTGCAATATAGCGCAAAGCGTCGTTATACGAATACTGGCTGACGCATTGCGTCAAAACTATTGACATTACAGCCGCAATTCACCTACAGTGCACCAAGTCACAGCAGAGAGCGCGGAGGCCATGAACCAGGTCACGTACCCACAGCTGAATGAGGCAGACCAGCGCATCGTGGACATGTTGCGCCAGGACGGCCGCCGGCCCTACCGGGACATCGCCCGGGAGCTCGGGGTGTCCGAGAGCATGGTCCGCAAACGCGTCGGCAGGCTCATCGAGTCCGGCTGGATGCGCATCCTCGCAGTGACCGATCCGCTGCAGCTGGGTGTGCCGTTCCTGGCGACCACTTACGTCAAGGTGCGACCGGCGGCGCTGGAAGCAGTAGCCGACGCTGTTGCCCGCGAAGGCGCGGCCCGCTACGTCGCCATCGGAGTCGGCAACCACAACCTCGTGTTCGAGTCCTTGCATTCAAGTGCACGGGATCTGCACGAGTTCCAGCAGCGGCTGCTCAGCAGTGACGATGTCCTAAGCAGTGAGACCATCCATGTCGTCGACATAAAGAAGAGCGTCTGGGACTGGGAGATACCGGTCAACAAGGAGGAGGAAGCATGAGGAGACTCAGCAAAGCGATCGCGCTGGCGCTGTTCGCACTCACCACGGTGGGCTTCGCGCAACAGCAGGGAGGCACCCTGGTGGCAGCCTGGGCCCAGGACCCCGTAGGTCTGGACCCGCACATCACCAGTGCCCGCTCCAGCCTGCAGGTACTGGAGAACGTACTCGACACCCTGGTCGTGCTCGACGTGGACCAGAACGTCCAGCCGTCCCTCGCGGAAAGCTGGGAAGTGTCCGAAGACGGCCTCACCTGGACGTTCAACCTGCGTGACGGGGTTAAGTTCTCCAACGGCCGCGACCTGACCGCAGAGGACGTCGAGTTCACCTACGACCGCATGCTCGACCCGGAGACCGCCTCCGGCCAGGCGTACCTGCTCGCCGGAGTGACCGACGTCAGCGCCACGGATGAGAGCACCGTCGTGTTCACCCTCGAGGCACCGAACCCCGCGTTCCTGAGCAAGCTGGCCAGCAACAAAGCCGTGGGCATCATCGCCCGCGAGAGTGTTGAAGACGGCTCGATCAACACCAGCCCGCTCGGCAGCGGCCCGTTCATGATCGCCGACTTCCAGCCCGGCATCCAGCTGACGCTGGAGCGCAACCCGCATTACTGGCAGGAAGGCCTGCCCTACCTCGATGCGGTGCAGATCCGCATCATCACCGACGAGAGCGTGCGCCGCAGCGCCCTGGTGTCCGGTGACGTCGACTGGGCGATCAGCGTGCCCGCCCAGAGCATCGACGAGCTCAAGAACCGCGACGACGTGGTGGTATCCGAAGTTCCTGCCGGCGCCTACTGGTACATCGGCGTGAACAACATGGTCGAGCCGCTTGATGACGTGCGGGTACGCCAGGCGCTCGCCTGGGCCATCAACCGCGAAGAGATCGCCGAGGTAGCCACCTTCGGCACGGCGCTCGCCACCCAGGACCCCATCCCGGAAAGCAGCAGCTGGGCCACCAACTACGCTCCTTACGAGCAGGACCTGGAGCGGGCCCGGGAGCTGCTGGCCGAAGCAGGTTACGCCGATGGCTTCACCATGCGCATCATGCCGACCACCCAGTACGAGGAGTCGATCCGCATCGCCCAGATGCTGCAGGCTTCGCTCGCGCCCCTCAACATCACCGCGCAGATCGAGACGCTGGAGTGGGCCGAGTGGCTGCAGGAGCAGGGTGACGGCAACTTCGACACATTCGTGTGCAGCTGGAACGGCAACATCGACCCCGATGACTTCTTCTACGCCCAGCACCGCACCGGCGAGGTGTTCAACTTCACCGGCTACAGCAACCCGACGGTCGATGAGCTGCTGGCCGAAGGCCGTCAGACGGCCGACGCCGAAGAGCGCTACACGGTGTACGAGCAGATCAACCGCATCATCGTTGATGAGGCGCCCTACATCTACCTGTACAACCCGCTGGAGATCAACGTCTTCCGCACTGAGGTGGAAGGTTTCACCGCCCGTCCCGACCAGTCCATCCAGTTCCGCGAGACCTGGCTCAACCGCTAAGGCGTTACCGGGCAGGAACCTTGTGCCGGCCGCACTTACCACAGTGCGGCCGGCAGTCACTGAGGCCACCGACAGTCCATGAATCTCACCTACCTGTTGCGGCGCATCGCCACCCTGCTGCTCGTGCTGTTCGGCGTGTCCATCCTCAGCTTCGCCGTCATGCCGCTCGTGCCGGGCAGTCCCGCGCGGGTCCGCCTCGGCGTGCAGGCCACCCCGCAGGCGGTCGCGACACTCGAACGCCAGCTTGGGCTGGACCGGCCCCTGCCGGAGCAGTACTTCAGCTGGATCGGCGGTGTGCTGCAGGGTGACTTCGGCACGAGCCTGATCAGCAGCCAGAACATCAGCGGCGAGGTGCTGAGGCGCTTGCCCGCCACCCTGCTGCTCGCCTTCGCAGCCCTGACCGTGGGCCTGCTCATCGCGCTGCCCGCAGGAATCAGTGCCGCCCTGAAACCGGGCAGCACCCGCGATGTGGGCGTCGGCCTGTTCAGCCAGCTGGGAGTGTCCATCCCCGACTTCTGGCTCGGCATCCTGCTGATCGTGTTCTTCGCGGAGCGGCTCGACTGGCTGCCCTCGAGCGGCTACGTGCCACTGTCAGAGGGCCTGTGGCCGTTCCTGAGCCACCTGCTGCTGCCTGCCCTCGCGGCCGGGGTAACGTCCGGGGCGATCATGACCCGGTTCGTGCGCAGCGCCATGCTGGAAGTGCTCAACCAGGATTACATCCGGACCGCCCGGGCCAAGGGACTGCCGGAACGCAAGGTCATCAACCGCCACGCTCTGCGCAACGCCGCCATCAGCATCGCGACCATCATCGGACTGCAGATGGCCACGCTGCTGTCGGCGGTAGTGGTGATCGAGATAATCTTCTCCTGGCCGGGCCTCGGCTCTCTGGCGCTCAACGCGACCCTGCAGCGTGACTACCCGGTGCTGCAGGCGGTGCTGCTGCTGTTCGCCGCGACCTTCGCGGTCATCAACCTGCTGACCGACCTGTCCTACCTGCTCCTTGACCCCAGTCTGGAGTACAGCTGAGCGGCATGGCGACCGACTTCTTCCGCCGTTTCTTCCGCCACCGGCTGGCTGTGCTCGGCAGCGTCATCGTGCTACTGCTCCTGCTGGCGGCGCTGTTCGGTCAGCAGCTCGCGCCGTACGACCCGCTGGCCATGGATTTCGGCTCGCGGCTCAGTCCCCCGGGACCGGGTCACATCATGGGCACCGACGAGTTCGGCCGGGACATCTTCTCCCGTGTACTGCACGGCGCGCGCGTTTCGGTACAGGTTGCGCTCATCGCGGTCAGCATCTCCACCGTAATCGGGGTGCTGCTCGGTTCGCTGGCCGGCTTCTTCGGCCGCTGGGTCGATGAGGTGATCATGCGAGTGATGGACATCCTGTTCGCGTTCCCCGCGGTGCTGCTGGCGATCACCATCATGGCGATCTTGGGCCGTGGCCTCGAGAACGCGATGATCGCCATCGCCATCGTCTACATCCCCATCTTCGCTCGCGTTGCGCGGGGAGCGGTGCTCAGCGTCAGGCAGCGCGAATTCGTCACCGCCGCCGGCGCGCTGGGTCGCAGCCGCTTCATGATGCTGTTCAAGCACGTGCTGCCCAACTCGCTCGGCCCGATCATCGCGCAGATCTCGATCAGCCTGGCGTTCGCGATCTTAGCGGAAGCCGCCCTCAGTTTCTTCGGCCTGGGCACCCAGCCGCCCGACCCGAGCTGGGGCCGCATGCTGGCCGAAGGCCGCTCGTTCATGCAGCAGGCCTGGTGGCTGGGGGTGTTCCCCGGGCTGATGATCATGTTCAGCGTCATGGGCTTCAACTTCGTTGGCGACGGCCTGCGTGACCTGCTCGACCCCCGCATGCGCGGCAGGAACAGTTGAGCAGCGCCCGCCTGCTCGGCGCGACTTTCCTGCTGAGCGCCGGTACATTGCTGTTCGAGGTGGCGCTGACGCGGCTGCTCTCACTCGGTTACTACTCGGGGTTCGTGTTCACCGTGCTGTCAGCGGCGTTGCTCGGCATCGGCCTCGGTGCTGCCGCAGCCGCGGCCTGGCCGGCACTGCGCCAGCCGGGCCGACTGCCGCTGTGGGCTGCCCTGGCTGCGCTGAGCGCTGCAGCGGTCACCGCGGCCAGCGGTCCCCTGGCGGCAACGTCGCTGCCACTCCTGCTGATCATCCTGGCGCTGTTGCCGTTCGCGTTCTCAGGACTGGCGCTGAGCAGCATCTTCAGCCTGTGGCCGCAGCACAGCCACCGCATCTACTGGGCTGACCTGCTGGGTGCCGGCAGCGGTACCATGCTGGCCCTGCCGCTGCTGGCGCAGCTGAGCGCAGCCAGCACGGCTCTGACTGCCACCCTCCTGAGTGCCGGAGCTGCCCTGCTGTTCAGCTGGCGTTCACCGGCCGCCCTTGCCGCAACGGTCATGACGGCGGCCGCACTGCTGTTCAGCGTCAGCGGCGTCAGTCTGGGCCCCGACCCGGCACGACTGGCGACGGTGAAGCCGCTCACCGGCGAGCTGCAGGCCGGTGCGGAGCTGCTGGCGACCCGCAGCAACGCCTTCGCCCGCAGCGACCTGATCCGGCGACCCGCTACGGGCGCCCACTACCTGTACCTTGACGGAGCAGCCGGATCGTTCGTGCCGGAGACGGACGCTGCCGGGCTGCGTTCAGACATCGGCTACCTGGCGTTCGAGGCGGTGCAGCCTGACAGCGCTTTCCTGCTCGGGGTCGGCGGCGGTCTGGACGCTGCCCTGGCACGCCTGGCCGGCACCGGGCGCATCGTGGCTGCGGAACTCAACGGTGAAGGCATAAGCCTGGTGCGTGAACTGAGTGACAGCGCGCTCAGCGACACCGAGATCTTCATCGACGAAGGCCGCAGCGTGCTGCGGCAACTGGCTGAACCGTTCGACCTCATCTTCCTCTCGCACGTGATCACTCAGGCGAGTGACCTGCGCGGCTTCGCCCTGAGTGAGGCGAGCACCTACACCACCGAGGCGTTCACCGAGTACCTGCAGAGCCTGACGCCGGAAGGCATGCTGGCCATCAAGCTTTACGACGAGCTGACCCTCAGCCGGGCACTGTTCACTGCCTGGACAGCGCTGACGCAGCTGGGGGCTCAGCAGCCCGGCAACCACCTGTTCGCAGCTCTCGACCAGAGCAGCTCCGCGCCGCTGCCGCTGCTCCTCGTCAGCCGGGAACCGCTGGACCGGGAGCAGGCGATCAGGATCGCACGCTCAGCGGAGGCACGTGGCCATGCGCTGCTCTACATCCCCCACCTGCTGGCGAACCCGCCGCTGGACCGGCTCGCTGAGGGCGAAGCCACACTTGAGCAGCTGATCAGTGAGGCCGCTGCCGGTGGTGTCGACCTGAGCCCGGTGCGGGACAGTGCCCCTTACTTCTTCCAGTTCGAGACCGGCCTGCCGCAGCTCATATTGCCCCTCGCCTGGGCGGCCGCCGGACTGGTCGTGCTGTCGCTCGCGCTGGCAGTCGGGCGCAGCGTACTGCGCCGGCGGACAGCAACCTGGCCAGCTGCCCCGCTGGTGTTCGGAGCCCTGGGAGCCGGCTATATCGCGCTGCAGCTGAGCATCATCCAGCGCTCCCAGCTGCTGCTGGGCCATCCGACGCTGACGCTGACACTGGTGCTGGCGACCCTGCTGCTGGGCGGTGGGTTCGGCAGTCTGCTGGGGCGCAGGCTCAGGCGGCCGCTCTTGTGGGCGCCGTTGCTGATCATCATCAGCACGGTGCTGTGGCATGTCCTCATGTCAGCCGGCGGCGCACTGCTGGCGGGTGCGACTCCACCCGTGCGGGCGCTGCTGCTCTGCCTCAGCCTGCTGCCCATCGCCCTGCTGCTCGGAATCCCGTTACCGGCAGGCCTCAGGCAGCTGCAGGCTGAACCGCCACGCGTCGCAGCGGCCTGGGCCATCAACGGCGTCCACTCGGTCAGCGGCAGCATCATCGCCGTCAGCCTGGCGTTGCTGTACGGTCAGCAGGCGGCGCTGCTGTTCGCGCTCGCCTGCTACGCAGTGGTGCTGCTCGGCAGCCTCAGGCTGCGAACAACCGCCTGAGGTGCGCCAGCGCCTGGGGATCCAGGCGCGGACCACCGAGCCAGCGCGCCTCCAGGTTCTCGATACCGAACAGCCGCTCCAGCCGCGCTTCAGTTGCCGTATCCCACTCCCCGCTGGCGGGCAGGTCCAGGTTCTCCTGCAGCCAGACGATCTGGCTCCGGCTCAGTTCAACGGGCTCCTCATGCGGCCGGTCCAGCACCAGGCGGTACAGGCCCAGCAGCCGCTGCAGCTCCGTCACCGGGTCTTCGTGGTCATCGACCCGCAGATCGATCCAGCGATCAGTGAAGCCACCGTAGCCTTTGCCTTCCCCGACGACGTACAGCGCAGCTGACTGGCGGCCCCGACTGTCGCCACCGGCTGCGTCCGCAGCAGCCAGGGCCGTGAGCAACCGCTCCGGGAACGGTACTGAGCGGGATCCCTCCCAGCTGTCCTGCAGTGCTTCCACGACCTCAGGCCCGGTGAGGATGTTGCCCTGCGCAGCGAAATCCGGCCCGGCCGTGCCGCCGGCCCAGTCGAGACAGGCAGTGCCGGTATGGGTCAGGCTCTCACCGGTGGCGGTGACGATTCCGAACTGCCGCTGACTGAAATCAGGATCAGTGGCCTCGAACTCGTTGAGGCAATCGTCGGGGGTTCCGCCGCTCTGGAGTATGTCCAGCGCCCGGGGTCCGTAGCTGGTGTTGGCGAGGGCCTGGGTGGCGATCGCGCCGACGCCCGCAACCGCGACCGGCACCACCGCACCGACCGCCAGGAACTTGCTGGCCACGGCGACACCGAGGTCACCGGTGGCCGGGTCACGTGCAACCAGCGAGAAAGTGGCTATGAGCTGTGCGTTCATCGTGCCTGAAGTGTAGCGCAGCGCGGCGGGGCGTTATCCTGTAGCGGTGAATGAGTGGCCTGACCTGAGTCGGTTCGACGCTGTACTGTTCGACCTGGACGGAGTACTGACCCCGACAGCAGACGTGCACCGGCATGCCTGGCGGGAGATGTTCACCGCTTACCTGGCGGACCAGGGTGCGGCTCCGTACCGGGACAGTGATTACGACCGTTACCTCGATGGCGTGCAGCGCTACCAGGGGGTGGAGCAGCTGCTCGCCTCCCGCGGACTTGCGCTGCCCTGGGGCGACCCCGAAGACCCGCCGGAAGCTGACACCGTCTGTGGTCTGGGCAACCGCAAGAACGCGGTGTTCAGCAGCATCCTCGAACGCGACGGGGTGACGCCGTTCCCAGGTGCCGTTGCCCTGGTCCGGGCCCTGAAAGAAGCCGGCAGCAGCGTCGCGGTGGTCTCGAGCTCCCGCAACGCCCGCATGGTACTGGAAGCTGCCGGACTGAGCGGGCTGTTCCCGCTGGTCATCGGTGGCCTCGAGGCCGCTGAGCTCGGCCTGGCCAGCAAACCGGCACCTGACACGTTCCTGCATGCGGCCGCGGAACTCGGCGTCGAGCCGGCACGCTCCGTCGTCATCGAAGATGCCCTCTCGGGGGTGCAGGCCGGACGTGCTGGCGGTTTCGGGCTCACCGTCGGAGTGGGCGGGCCCGCCCTGCTGGAAGCCGGCGCTGACCTGGTCGTGAGTGACCTGCAGGAGCTGGCGGACCGGATCGAAGCGAGCGGCATGGATCGCCAGCGCTTCCCGGTTGATGAATGGCGGCTGCTGGAGACCGCTCCACCCGTGGGCGGTGACGGGGTGGCGGAGACGCTGTTCACCCTGGGCAACGGCTACCTGGGTCTGCGCGGAAACCGCGACTGGGGCGGCGCGGCTTATGAGCACGGGACGTTCATCAACGGCTTCCACGAGACCTGGCCGATCGAGTACCCCGAGGCCGCTTACGGCTTCGCCACCGTCGGTCAGACGATCGTCAACGTACCTGATGCGAAGACGATCAGGCTGACCGTCAACGGGGAAACGTTCGATCCGGCGACTTCCCGCATCAGCGGTTATGATCGCTCCCTGGACTTCCGCAGCGGCGAACTCACCACGAGGTTCGTCTGGCACACGGAGCAGAGCGGCCGGCTCCGCTTCGAAAGCCGGCGCCTGGTCTCGTTCGTCAGGCGCAACGTCGCGCTGTTCGAGTACCGGCTCGAGCCGCTTGACGGCAGCATGGACGCGCAGCTGGAGACGCTGCTGATCAACCGTGAGGACGGAGCCGGTGAGCACGCCGCGCGTCAGGCTGAAGCCGGTTTCGATCCCCGGCAGACGGATGAACTGCCCGGTCGGGTGCTGCAGCCGCAGGCTCAGCTGAACGAGCCCGGGCGCACGGGCCTCGCCTTCCGTACCGTCGGCTCGGGACTCGCGGTCGCAGCAGTCACCGGGGTGGACGCTGACGCCGTCAATCAGGTGCAGCCGGACGTGGCGCTCAGCCGGGTGCGGCGGCAGCTGGAACCCGGGAGCAGCACTGTGTTCACGAAGTTCGCGGTGTGGCTGGATGACGCGTCCGCAGCGGCTGAGGACCTGCTGCAGCGGGCGGAGCTTCTGCTGACTGACGCAGCTGCTGCCGGAGCCGCCGGACTGCGGCAGGAACAGCTGGCGTGGCTGGAGGACTTCTGGGAGCGTGCCGATGTCCGGGTCGAGGGGCAGCCGGCGCTGCAGCAGGCGATCCGCTGGAACCTGCTGCAGCTCGCCCAGGCCTCGGTAAGGGCTGATGGCCGGGGCGTCAGCGCCAAGGGCGTCAGCGGCTCGGGCTACTCCGGGCATTACTTCTGGGATACGGAGATCTAC
>Ga0209487_1004107_pt1 | contig 11272 bp, 17 predicted proteins | sample Poulit2012_FD_187524 | JGI IMG/M metagenome (GOLD analysis project Ga0209487, IMG submission 187524) | Agricultural soil microbial communities from Georgia to study Nitrogen management - Poultry litter 2012 (SPAdes) (version 2) | ecosystem: Environmental > Terrestrial > Soil > Agricultural land... | reverse complement strand
AATACCAAAGTGATTTTCCAAGAGCATGGCTGCTTTATTGTCGTTAGAAACTTGAAATTCCAAATACTTACGATTTCTTTTCCTAAGCTTATCAAACGCCATTTCTTCTAAGAGCTTTCCTTCATGGATAATCCCCATATGATCTGCTAATTGTTCAATTTCTGATAAAATATGGCTGGATACAAAGATAGTTATATTTCTTTCTTTAGCCAAAGATTGAATAAGGCTTCTCATTTCCTTAATCCCAATGGGATCTAAACCATTGGTAGGCTCATCTAATATTAATAGTTCCGGGTAATGGAGAAGTGCTCTGGCGATTCCTAATCTTTGCTTCATTCCCAAAGAATATTTGCCAACGAGTTTTTTGGTTTCATTATGCAGATCAACAATCTCTAAAGCCTCTTCAATTGCATTTTCTTTATGAATTCCAATGATTTTTGCATTGATTAAAAGATTTTCTCTTGCTGTAAGATTTTCATAGAATCCCGGAACTTCCACCATAGATCCGATTCGTCTTAAAATTTCTTTTTTACTCTTAAATAGATTCTCACCAAATATTTCAATTTGTCCAGAAGTGGGTTTGATTAGCCCTAATAACATTCGAATGGTAGTCGTTTTTCCGGCACCATTTCGACCTAGAAAACCGTAAATTTCCCCTTGATTCACAGTTATATTAAGATGATCTACCGACTTTTGTTGTCCATAAACTTTAGTTAGATTTGTGGTTTTGATGATTTCACTCATTTTAAACACCTGCTTTCAATTAAGTTTATGGTTACATTATAGGTCGTAGATTTTAATTCGGCCTTAACTATTTCTTAATTGTTTCTTAAATTGAGCTTTTATTGAATTGTTTTTGGGAATGGAAAAGCCAAAGGTAGTTCTTTCCCAGGGAATACTTTCGACCCAAATCTTTCCGTGGTTTTTTTCTACCAGAGCTTTCGCAATGGAAAGCCCAAGGCCACTCCCTCCATATAAATGATTTATTGATTGATCCCCACGGTACATTCTTTCAAACACGTGCACAATATCCTCATTGGAAATCCCAGGTCCTTGATCCCAAACTAACAGTTGATAGTCCCTTGAAGTTTCTGTAAGTTCTATCCCTAATATTTCCCCTTTTCTTCCATAATACAAAGCATTCTTGACTAAATTACCTATGATCCGAATAATACTCAGGCGATCTGCCATGATGATGCATTTTTCTTCTGGAATAACGGTTTTTAATTCAATTCCCTCTTCTTTTAGATTAGGTAAGAACTCAATTAATGATTCTCTTGTAATTTCTGCAAAGTCCAATGGTTCTTCCTTTAACGAGATCTCATCTGCATCGATTTTTGCAATATTGAATAGTTCATCTAACAATTGCTTTAAACCGTTGGATTTTCTAAATATAATTTCAAGATACTCTCTCTTTTCTTCTTCTGAAGTAGCTATATCATCTTTTAAAGCGTCTATATATCCAATAATAGACGTAAGTGGTGTGCGGATATCATGGGAAATTCCTGAGAGGATTCCTTGTCTTGCCTTTTGAGATTTTATGGACTGAATTTTTATCTTTTCCAGTTGTTCTATTAATTCATTGATAGAAAAAATCAATTCATCTAATGACTTCTCGTGATTCGTCAGTAATCTTGTTTTAAAGTTTCCGTTAATAACACGCCTTATCTCCAAATTCATACGTTTTAGCTTCGTGAGATAATGGAGTCTCATGATAAAAAAAGTTGCCAATAAGAAAAATAATGCAATATATAAAAACCACTTGAATATTTCCTTTGCTTGACCATTGCTATCTACAAAGAAAATACCAGTAAGAACTACAAATTGGAGTATAATAAGCAATATAACCTTATCAATTTTCATCTTGTTCACCAACAAATTTATATCCTATACCCCATATAGTTTGAATAAATTTGGGATTAGAGGGATCCACTTCTATCTTCTTTCTGAGCTTTCTGATATGTACCATAACTGTATTATCATCTTCTATATAGTTACTTCCCCAGACATTACGAAATAATTGCGTTTTGGTAAAAACTTGTTCAGGTTGCGATGCTAGAAACCTAAGTAGTTCGAATTCTTTGGCTGTTAACGCAATTTCTTCCTCAGCAACGATGAGTGTGTATTTTTTCAGATCAAGCGTTAAATCTTTAAACTTTATCGATGTTTTTTCGAGCGATTTGTCATCACTACCTAAAACCAAAAATCTCCTCATAAGAGCCTTAACCCTGGCGACCACTTCATTGATGCTAAAAGGCTTCGTAATATAATCGTCCGCTCCAATTCCTAATCCTAAAACTTTATCAACTTCATGATCCTTAGCAGTAAGCATCATTATAGGTACATTTGTCTTTGCCCTAAGCCTTCTACATACTTCTATACCATCAACCTTGGGCATCATGAGATCTAAGATGAGGAGATTATATGAGTGTTTATCAAATGATTGAAGGGCCTCTTCACCATTTACTGCCACATCTACTTGATATAATTCTCTTTCTAAATACTTTTTCAGTAAATCTCTAATTTCCTTTTCATCATCGGCTATAAGTATTCGAATGTTCTCCATGCTTTCACCTGCTTTTTTAGCTTAATGATAAATCTTCTTCTCACTAATGTTCATATAATTAAAAGGTTATTTGGTATGCTCAATTTTAGTTTAACATGCTTTTAAAAACTTTTTTAGTCGTAGATATTGACAGTTATTAGCTGGTATCGCGGAACAGATTTTACTGTTTTAATGGTCTTTTATTATGTTATTATTAGAAATGCTTGTGCTATAATTATTATAAGTTTATAAGGAGGAGTTCTAATGAATAATTCTTGTATATTTGTAACTTACAGTCTCCATTGTGCATGATTTTAAAATTAAAAGTCATAATGAAGGAGAATTAATATATAGGTATTTTTAGCATTTTTGTAATAAATACAGTTCATTATCAACCAAACGAAAAAAAATAGTTATAATGACCAAAGAAAATATAAAAGATAGTCAAAATTTTATTACTTCAAAACATCATATAAATAAAACATTGAGTAATATAAGTTTAAATGCAAATGATAATATCTTTGAAATTGGTTCAGGTAAAGGTCATTTCACACTTGAATTGGCCCAAAGGTGCAATTATGTAACAGCCATTGAAATAGACCCTAAATTATGTAAGTAAACGTAAAATAAACTTATGAATTACGATAACTTTCAAGTTATAAACGAGGACATATTGCAGTTTAAGTTTCCTAAGCATATAAAATGTTTGGTAATATACCTTTAAAGCAGCCCCTTAGACTTATTTTCCCCTAAATACTTTTGGTTAGACTCATTCTGTTCTCGCATTATATTCCGCAAAATGGCCCTATTCTGGAACACCACTATGCCACAAGCGCGCCCGATTGTGGCAATCAAAAGAAATTGTCTGCCAAAAACATTGCATCCCTTCCTACACCACAAACGAGTGCGGAGCCACGATTATGTTGCCAAGGCAATCCGATATAATATAGCCCATCAACAGGACTTACACCACGATTATGTATAGGTTTACCTTTCTTATCAATCGCCCCATCAATGCTAATCATTTCGTACGACGGAATAAAACCAGTAGCCCAAATAATTTGATTTATCTCAAGTGAACTACCGTCGGAAAAAGTGGCTTTTTCACCATCAATCTTTGTTAACCTTGGTTTAATTTTTACCTTTCGATCTTCAATGGCTTGTTTTAACTCTTTCCCAAATATCGGATCTTTTCTTTTTTGAAAAAATCCACCTCTAATCGTATCTGTACCAGCATATAAAAATTGAAGTTTTTCTAGCCAATTAAAAATACTTTTTTTAATATCTCTAACGGTAAGAATTTTAGCTTATGTGATACAGCAAGGACAACCTCCCTATCTTTGGACAACTCAAATGCAATTTGTGCACCTGAATTACCCCCTCCTACAATCAATGCGGTTCCATCATTGAGAGCCTTTGGATCAGTATATAAAGATGAATGCATATGGGACACTACACTTTCTTCATTTTTAATAACAGGTGGTATATATGGTTTTTGAAAGGCTCCTGAAGCCACAATAACACTCTTTGATTGATAATTTCTTTCTGTTGTAAATAGGTTAAAATAGTCATCCTTTTTTTCAACCCTTGTTACAAGGGTATTCATTTTGTATGGCAAATTAAAATGTGTTACATAACTCTCTAAATAATCAGCCATTTCATCCTTTGTTGGATAAGAACTAGGATCACCTTTCATTTCTAATCCTGGAAGAGCAGAATATGATTTTGGTGTAAATAATACAAGTGATTTATAACGGAAACGCCAAGAGTCTCCAATACGTTTTTGTTCATCTATCATCAAACAATTATTAATTCCTCTTTGTTTTAATTGATAATTCATTGCAATTCCAGCTTGACCTGCCCCAATAATAATAACATCATATATTTTTCCTAATTTTACATACCCCCATATGGTATTACTTTTAATATACATTATTGAATTATTGAGGGCTATTTTTATGCATCTATTTATCTGTTCCGTATTATAGTTAGTTCAACAAAATGGCCCGTTTGTCGAATATTCATTGCACTCATTATACAACTTCTTTATACAAGAGTATCTGATAAGATTAAAAAGTACAATATCCTACGGAGGATTCTTTCTATTTATTCATGTTTATACAAAACAAAGGAAATAGAATTACAAACGGAACCCCTATCACCCATTTCCAAAACTCTACAGAACCAACCATATTCAGGTAAAAGTCTGTATGCATAAACCACTGAAACACTACTAAAAACATAACAGCACAAAATATTAGTAATATAAGAAACAGTATTAGCCAAAACATGACTAATACTGTTTTCCTTGTAGCATGGACTAAACTAATCATTATCGTCCCTCTCTGTCATTAAATATGCCATATAGATTTCTTCCTAGCATTTCTAGCGCATCCTTCTTCAATTCATAATACCTTGTTCTACCAATGTACAATTGCGGATAAATAACTTCATCACAATACCTGGACCCATCATTACGCTTTTGCATATATTTTAATTTAACTAATTCTCTCTCAATCGGAGCGAGAGCTTCTATTGCATCAAATAATGTTCCTAACCATTCACAAGCCTCAATAGACTTTAAAGCATATTGTTCTGTTTTACTATGATTAGAACTTGATCCAACAGGGGCTTCCGAAATAACAGAAGTTATACTAGGAACCTGTGTTTTTTGGGACATTGCTTTTATTTTGAAAAAACGATTCAGCCAGTTTTTCTCCGCATATTCCATATAAAACTGTTGCTCGTCTTTTAAAAACTCTTTTAATTCTTCTTTGGTATAATACCCTTCAATTTCAGTTGCCAAATTCATTTATCATCAATCCTTTCCTATAAAAGATTATTACGCACACTTCCCTGCCTAGAGCTTCTTTTCATCTACCAAGTGACATAGCATTCAAAACAGCACTAATTCTTTTGTAAATAGATTGCGAAGAAGTAAAGCCTTCATGGAATGACTTTGATTCTATCTCATACATTTTAAATGCCGTTCTGGTTATCATAATTCCCTGAACGTTTACAGATTGATTGACTTGTAAAGATAGTATTTCATTGTAAAGTGGATCATTTTCTTTTCCTAAATACTCATATACATGTGTTTGTTCAAATATATGACTCATGAAAGTTATCTCCTTCCCACTTTTCCAAGTTATATTTCACTACAAAAGTTCTTACTTATATGTTTTTACTTTTCTCTGGATTTCGTATGGTATATAACATGTTACTAACACGTTTTTCCTCTGTACTGTCGTTGCCATAAAGTCGTTGTAACATAGATTTATAATGAAATAATGCTTCACCTATAAAGTGTGCTTCAGAATAACTCAACTGTACTGCAATTTTCTTGTGCTTATCGTTGTTTAAGGCTTTCATTGAATGCTCCCACTGCTATTTAATTTTCCTTTAGTTCTTCAAGTTTTAATAACTTTTCCATAATCTCATCGCTTTTATGATGATTCCACTCTTGCCATTTCTGTTCCGTTTCTTCTTCACTATCTTTTGGATTAAATACCACGACACTTTTCATACCTTGATACATTTAAAATCGCTCCTTTCTTCGATAACTTTCTCCTTCAAGTCTTATTGCTGTAGATAAATCCATCATTCTATCAATAATTCGCTGACCATTATTTCCATACTTTTCGGTTAGCATTGTTTCTGAATAGTTTGTTGAACAAATAATAGACTTATTGAGTCGCATATCGAATATTTTGTACAGCACATCAGATGCCCAACTTTCATGTCCATATTCTTTTGCTTTCACATATTCTGAACCAATATCATCAAGCACTAATAAATCTAATCTATTAATCATGTTAAAAATTTGTAGATCATCGATTTTTGATTCTGGCTTATAGGTGTTCTTAATATGATCAAATAAATCTGTGACTTTAATGTAAAGTGTTTTATATCCTTTTTGGCGCAATGCTTTTGTAATGGAAAAAGACAAATGACTTTTGCCTAATCCGCAATCCCCACTAAATAGAAGTGATTGAATACTATCAAAAGAAGCTACGTATTGTATCGCTACCTCTTTCGCCTTCATTTGTGAGTTTTCTTTAGGTAAATAAGATTCAATTGTTGCTCGATTTAAATCATCAGTAACACGTTCAAAAGAAGCAATAAACTTTCTTTCCCTTCTTTCTTCTCTTTCTTCCTTTGTAGGCACATTCAGTTCATTTAATAATTGTTGGTTCAAGCAATGCTTACAAGCTCCAGCAACACCCCTAGATGTTTTATACAATGTATATATGCGCCCACAGTCTTCACATTCTGTTTTATCAAATTTTTTAAATGGAAATGATGTTTCAAGTATGGAACTAATTGATTCCATGTATAACACCTCCTAAAATCTGTCTTTCTCTGGATCATAATTTAATTGTTCTTTAGTTTGTTTATGCTGATTCCGATTACTATTTTCAATTTCTTTAATTGTTAACAAGGATTCATTTTCCCAGTTTCTTAATATTCCCTCTATATACTTCAATCTTCTAGCATCACTTGCACAGGCAATATTTAATGCTTTTAAAATGACCCTACTAGGTTCTTTAAAAGAAGAATCATCCAACCACGACAACAACTGCTTTTTTGCATGAATATTGTTGATACCAAACCCATTTTCATCCCAAAATTGAATAACATCTGCAGCTTCCTTTTCTAGTTCTTTGTCTTTATCTATTTCTGTATCTTCTTCTCTTTCTAATTCTAGTTCTTTCTCTGTTCCGTCACGTGACGTCACGCTAACGTCTTTTGTTTTCACTTCTGTTAATTGCTTTTGTTTTTTCCTTTCGCGGTAACGTTTATTCCTTTCCGCCGCTAACCTTCTTACACGATCCATCCCTTCTACATTTTGATGTTTTTCCCAGTTTGTAATGCGAATAAATGAAGCACCATCAATGAATATCATTCCGAAGTCCTGTAATGTCTTTAAAGCTAATCTCACTGTATTGAGCGATCTACCGAAAATAGTAGAAAGCATTTCCTCTGAATAAGGAACATTTTCATTTAAGTAAATATATCCATTTGAATTCGTTTTTCCAGCCTGAGATAGCAGCTTGATCCAAATAATTAAAATCGTATCGGCTTCCGGTAATTGTTCAATAAGTTTAATTTTTTCATCATCGAACATCAATGTGCTTAACTTAATCCATTTAATATCGCTCACTGCCCTACCTCCCTAATTCTTTAATTTCCAAATCTGATTAAAGAAGTTAGTACTTAAACGATTTGGTATGGAAACTTCATATTCACTTCATTTGCATTTTGATTTGTTGCAGACAACCATTTAAAGAATTCTTTGGTTGGAACACGTGGATGTCCTAATTCTCTGTTTACCGGAAAGTCTCTTCTATGGAAAAGTTCATTGCATTTGCTCTCACCAATTTCTACTAATTCCATAAACTGCTTTCTAGTTAATAAATGTGGTAATTCATTTTGCTTTAATTCCTGTAAAAGGATAGGCACCAACTGCTCTACCACATCGTTCACTAAAGACTTGCTGAATTCCTCATTGATTTCAATATTCAACATTAGATATCCCGCCTTTTCAATTTTTATTTATCAATTATTTTTTCAAGACTAACATTAAAAATGTCTCGTAATTTCAATAGATGTTCTATTCGCAATGCTCGATGTCCATTCTCAATTTGCGAATAATAATTCGCGCTAATTCCTAATTGTTTCGCTACCATCTTTTGCATCACTCCCTTATCCTCGCGTAGTTGCTTTAGATTCTTATTAATCTTGTTATTTCCATTCATTTATTCACCTCTTTAAATCGCAACTTGTGATTTATATTTTTACTATAACATCACATTTTGCGATTGTAAATCTTTTTTATCACTTTTCGCGATTTTTTGATTAAAAAATCATGAAATGCGATATAATGAATGATAGTGAGGGGGGACGTCTATGGAAAGTAAGCCAATATCTAGAAAGTTAAAAGAACTAAGAGAAGAAAAAGGATATTTACAAAAGTTCGTAGCCAATAAAATAGGCGTTAGAAGTAACACTCTCTCGGGTTATGAGAATGGTACCCGTTCACCTGATCCAGAAATGATATTAAAGTTAGCTGAGTTATACGATGTTTCTACAGACTGTTTACTTGGTAGAACAGATAACAGTAATAGTAAAATCGATGAGGATATAGATGAGGAATTAAGAGAACTTTTATCAGAAATGAATGTATGGTATAAAAATGAACCAGATGATAAAGAGTTAAAACTTCGTATGTTACGAAAAATGATTCAGTCATTTGAAGAATCTGATTAAAATAAAAATATGGTGTGCATTAATTTGCACATCTATATTTTTACCTATTTACCGAACTAATGTTCTGTATTAGTATTAAATATAACTTTTATTCTATTTATTGGTGGTGAAATGATGCAAGACACAGCATATTATGTGAAAAGTCTTTTTGAATCATTACATATTACAAATCCATATCAATTAAATATCCAACATATCACTGAGAAATTAGATATTAAAATTATTTACTGGGAATTTTCTAGTGCTATTGCAGAACGTAATGGCAAATGCAATTTATTTATTAATCAAAACTTAAACAAACAACATCAATGGCAAGAATTCGGCCATGAGATGAAACACTTTTGTTTTGATCGAGGCAATCAAAATGACTTATTTAACTCTTTCATTTATTATCAGGAAGTAAAAGCAGACTATTTTGCCTATCATTTTTGCATACCTACATTTATGTTGGAACAATTAAAGGAGGTGACGATCCATGAAATAGCGCGGATCTTTAATGTGGATCTTAATTTTGCTGCAAGGAGGTTTGATATGTATAAGAATGAACTTATTACTGTTGCGGAATTTTGAGTCAGTTACAACTAAATGGGAGGCATTAAAATGCATTGTAGAAAGGTGAAATTGAAATCTGGTTATGCTTGGGAATGCTTTGGAGATGCACCAAAAGATCCTAGTACAGGAAAAAGAAGATTAATCAAAAGAAGAGCTAAAACCCAAAAGGAAGCTAAAAAACGATTGGAGAAAGCAATAGAAAATCTAAATAATCAACTATATCACGAAATATTAAATGAATATATTACTTTTGGTAAGCTTAGTAAGAGGTGGCTAGATGTTTATGCAGCAACAGGTGTCAAAAGAGGAAGTGTGAGAATCCGTGAAAAAGAGACTAAAATTTTAAATCAACACTTTGAAAATATGCCAGTAATGGAAATCACTCACCATATGTATCAAAAATTTCTTATCCAATTAGACAAAGACAATTATGCTCATAACACCATTAGTGGAGTTAACACATGTGCAAATTTGATTTTTAAATATGCTATGAAAAACAAATTAATAAAGGATAATCCCAGACAGGATGCTTTCATTCCCAAAAAGGCTGTTACCGTAAAGCAATTAGAAGAGACAACAATTGAAGAAACTTATTTCGAAAAGGATGAGTTATCCACTTTTCTAGATGCGGTATTAAAAATTGGCTTAGAACTAGATAAAGAAAGATTTTACACTATTGCTTTTTCTGGATTGCGCCCTGGGGAATTGACCGCTTTAAAAAAATCAGATATTGATTTTAACAATAATACGATTAGAATCAGTAAAACTTTATATAATGAAAATAATAATACAAAGCAGTACAGTTTAGGCACAACAAAAACAAATAAAATACGAATAATTGATATGGATGAAAAGATAATGAGTATGTTGAAAAAGTTAATACAAAAAAATGACCAGCATAAATTAAAATATCGGTTGATGATTGAGGATTTTCATGATGAAGACTTTTTATTCCAACGGTCAAATGGGTACCCTTTTGCTGTTAAAAATTTAGGAGATAGAATGAGAAGGATTATGAAATATATCGATATAAAGAAAAAACTAACACCTCACTCATTTAGACATTCCCATATCTCCATGATGACAGAGTCTGGAGTTGATTTGCCAACTATCATGCAACGAGTAGGTCATGAAGATCCAGATACAACTTTAAAAGTATATACTCATGTAACGGAAAAAATGAAGATTAAATCAATTGATAATTTATCAATGATGAATAAAGATTTACTAAAAAAATTATCTTTTTAAAATAAATGTTACCTTTTTGTTACCTTTTCATAAAAAAACGAGGTCTGCATCTCTGCAAACCCCGTTATATCAAGCATTATTTACTTTGGCTTACATCATGCCCGGCATTCCGCCGCCCATGCCGCCCATGTCTGGCATTCCACCAGCCATGCCGCCGCCTTCTTCAGGAATGTCTGCAACTACAGTTTCAGTAGTTAAGAACATTGCTGCAACTGAAGCTGCGTGTTGTAACGCTGAACGAGTAACTTTTGTAGGATCAACAATTCCTGCGTCAATCATGTTTACCCACTCGCCTTTAGCTGCATCAAATCCGATGCCAACTTGTTCGCCTTTTAGACGTTCTACAACGATAGAACCTTCTAAACCAGCGTTCTCAGCGATTTGACGAACTGGCTCTTCTAATGCACGCAATACGATGCTAGCACCAGTTGCTTCGTCATCTGATAAGTCTAATGATGATACTTTGTTGTACACATTAATTAATGCAGTACCACCACCAGAAACGATTCCTTCTTCTACAGCTGCACGCGTAGAGTTTAAAGCGTCTTCCATACGTAGTTTACGCTCTTTTAATTCTGTTTCAGTAGCTGCACCAACTTTAATTACTGCAACTCCACCAGCTAGTTTAGCTAGACGTTCTTGTAATTTATCTCCATC
>Ga0209487_1004105_pt1 | contig 11276 bp, 9 predicted proteins | sample Poulit2012_FD_187524 | JGI IMG/M metagenome (GOLD analysis project Ga0209487, IMG submission 187524) | Agricultural soil microbial communities from Georgia to study Nitrogen management - Poultry litter 2012 (SPAdes) (version 2) | ecosystem: Environmental > Terrestrial > Soil > Agricultural land... | reverse complement strand
CTAAGAATACCCGATCCTGAACCAACATCAATTATTGTTTCATCTTTGTCGATATATTTTTCCAAAGCTTATAAACTTAAAATAGTCGTTGCATGTGCACCTGTTCCAAAAGCTAATCCAGGGTCTAGTTCAATAATTGTTGTATCATCATCCTTAGCGAAGTTTTGGTTTTCCCACGTTGGAACGATCATCATTTTCTCTGAGATCTTAATAGGTTTATAGTATTTCTCCCATGCTGTCATCCAATCGTCACTAATTCGTTGTGTTGAGAAACTGGCAGAACCAATATTTATTTGAAATGTTTTTTCTAGTTTTAAAATATTTGTTTTAATACTATTTATCGTTTTAGGTGTTGTTTCCTCTGATGGCATGTAAAAACTTAAACAAACATCATCTTGAGCTTTATTGAGTTCTTCAATTTGAACACCTTTAATATTAAATGGTTCCAAAATATGAGTAATTGCATCTATTGCTGCAAACGTTGTTAAAATTTGACATTTAGTCCATGACATATCGATGGCCACCTTATGATTTCTAGCAAATTAATCTGTTTTAAACGCTTTTTTAAATCGTCCGAAAAAAGAATCATCCTCTTCAATGGGATCATTTCCACCGATTTCATGAAATTCACGTAATAATTCTTTTTGACGTTTTGTCAATTTCGTAGGTGTAATAACTTTTATTTGAACATGTTGATCACCGTTACCACGGCCATGAACATTTGGAAAGCCTTTATTTCTTAGACGAAATACACGACCCGTTTGTGTACCTGCAGGTATTTTTAATTTAACATTTCCATGAACGGTTGGAACTTCAACTTCATCACCAAGAGCAGCTTGCGTAAATGTGAGTGGCATTTCCATAAAAATATGGTCTCCTTCACGCTCAAAAAATTCATGAGATTGCACTTGGATGACGACGAATAAGTCTCCTGGAGGGCCACCATTTTTACCAGCTTCCCCTTTACCTGAGAGACGAATTTGTTGCCCTGTATCAATACCCGCTGGGATAGATATTTGAATACGGCTATGTTTTTTCACACGACCTGAACCACCGCACGTAAGACATTTTTCCGGAATAATTTTACCCGTTCCTTCACAATGGTGACAAACACGGCGGTTAACTACACGGCCGAAGGGGGTATTTTGTTCAACGTTTAATTGACCGGTTCCATGACAATGAGAGCATGAATTCACTTTTGTTCCCGGCTTTGCTCTCGAGCCATTACACGTATCACATGTTTCTTCTTTTGGAATATTTATTTCTGTTTCTTTACCAAAAACAGCTTCTTCAAAAGTTAAAGTCATCGTATATTTTAAATCGGCGCCACGTTCCGGGGCGTTTGGATCGCGCGTACGTCCGCCACCAAAAAACATATCAAATATATCATCAAATCCAGAAAAACCCGAAGCGCCACCGCCAAAGCCCGAAAATCCTTGACTTTGTGCCCCGGCATGACCAAATTGATCATATTGAGCGCGTTTTTGATCATCACTCAATACTTCGTAAGCTTCCTTGACTTCAATAAATTTTTCCTGTGCGCCTTCTTCTTTATTAATATCTGGATGATATTTTCGTGCTAGTTTTCGATATGCTCGACGAATATCTTGTTTAGAAGCGTCTTTATCGACACCAAGTACTTCATAATAGTCACGCTTACTCACTTACTATCACACTCCTAGCCAATCATAGCATAACTTTAATTTTACCATTGTTTATAAACGATTAGCAAATATTCACTAATCATTAGGTGCGTAAAAAAATCAAAGTCAAGGATACCCTGACTTTGATTTTTTTATAATTTATTTTTCGTCCGCTTCGTCATCTACTTCTTCATAATCAGCATCGACGATATTATCATCTTCTGCTTGCCCGTCTGCACCTTGAGCTTGTTGTTCTTGTGCCATTTGTTCATACAATTTAACAGATAATTGTTGAACTTCTTGTTCAAGGGCTTCCTTTTTCGCTTTAATATCTTCAAGATCGTCGGCGTCTAATGCTTTTTGTAGGGCATCTTTAGCTTCTTCAGCTTTTTTCTTTTCATCCTCAGAAACTTTATCGCCTAGATCTTTTAATGTTTTGTCTGTTGTGAAAATGAGTTGGTCTGCTTCGTTGCGTAAATCAACTTCTTCACGACGTTTCTTATCTGCTTCAGCATTTTCTTCTGCTTCTTTAACCATACGTTCAATCTCTTCCTCAGATAATCCAGAAGATGATTTAATCGTAATTGACTGTTCTTTATTCGTTCCTAAATCTTTAGCACGAACATTGACAATTCCATTAGCATCAATATCAAATGTCACTTCAATTTGTGGAATACCTCGTGGTGCTGGTGGAATGTCTGTTAATTGGAAGCGACCTAATGTTTTGTTATCTGTGGCCATTTCCCGCTCACCTTGTAACACGTGAATATCTACGGCCGTTTGATTGTCAGCAGCTGTTGAGAAAACTTGTGATTCACTTGTAGGAATCGTTGTATTACGTTCGATAAGACGTGTTGTTACACCGCCCATCGTTTCAATACCTAATGAAAGTGGTGTGACATCAAGTAACAGTACGTCTTTAACATCTCCTTGTAAAACACCGCCTTGAATGGCCGCCCCTAAGGAAACGACTTCATCAGGGTTGACACCACGGGATGGTTTTTGACCTGTTTCTTTTTCAATAGCTTCTTGAACAGCAGGGATACGTGTTGAACCACCGACTAAAATAATTTTGTCAATTTCATTTGCTGCCATATCAGCATCACGTAAAGCTTGACGAACAGGCTCCATTGTTCTCTCAACGAGATTGGAAGACAATTCTTCAAATTTTGCCCGGGTTAAAGTCATTTCTAAATGTAATGGACCGGCATCACTTGCTGTAATAAATGGTAAAGAAATTTGTGCTTGTGAAACACCTGATAGATCAATTTTTGCTTTTTCTGCAGCATCTTTTAAACGTTGCATAGCCATTTTGTCTTGTGATAAATCAATACCGTTTTCTTTTCGAAACTCTGCGACCATATGTTCAATAATAACTTCATCAAAATCGTCTCCGCCGAGTTTATTATCACCGGCTGTTGCAATAACTTCAAAGGTGCCTTCACCGATATCTAAAATGGAAACATCAAACGTTCCCCCACCTAAGTCATAGACAAGAATCGTTTGATCGCCTTCTTCATCCATTCCATAAGCTAAAGCGGCAGCAGTTGGCTCGTTAATAATTCTTTCAACCTCAAGACCGGCAATTTCACCTGCATCTTTTGTCGCTTGACGTTGTGAGTCGTTAAAATAAGCCGGTACAGTAATAACAGCTTTTTTAACTTCTTCGCCGATGTAATCTTCAGCATAGGATTTTAAATGTTGTAAAATAATCGCTGAAATTTCTTGAGGCGTATATTCTTTTCCTTCAATTTCTTCTTTATAATTTGAACCCATATGACGTTTAATTGATTGAACGGTATTTGGGTTTGTAATCGCCTGTCGTTTAGCAACTTCACCGACTTGGCGTTCACCATCTTTAAACGAAATAACAGATGGCGTTGTCCGGTTTCCTTCGGGGTTAGGAATCATGACCGGTTCGCCACCTTCAATAACCGCTACACATGAATTTGTCGTACCTAAATCAATACCAATAATTTTACTCAACTTCAATGTCCTCCTAAAAAATATAGTATATTATTTATTTACTTTAACCATAGTAGGTCGAATGACACGATCATTAAGTTTGTATCCTTTTTGTAATTCTTCAACAACGATATTCGATTCTTTTGATTCATCTTCAACTTGCATAACTGCATGATGCAAGTTCGGATCAAATGGTTCACCTTCTGCCACAATTTCTTCGATTCCTTGTGTGGCAAGGGCTTCTTTAAATTGGTTATAAACCATTGAGATCCCCTCATATAGTTGTTTGTTTCCTTCATTTGTTTCAACTTGTAATGCACGTTCAAAATTGTCTAAAACAGGAAGTAATTCATTAGCTAAATCTTGAGCTTTATACTTACGTTCTTCCGATCTTTCCTTTAATGAACGTCTCTTATAATTTTCATATTCCGCTTGAATGCGGACCATCCGATCATATAACTCAGCTTTTTCTTGTTTTATTTGCTCAATCTCTTCTGTAAGTTGTTCAACTGATATTTCAGCCTTTTTTTCTTCATCTTCTTCTAACTGACGTTTTTCTTGCGTTGTATTCACTTCGTCAGTAGCTTCTTCTGTATTATGATCCACATTTATTTCAGTTTCTCGTTCTACTTCATTTTCTTGTAAATTTTCATTCTCCACGATCGGCACCTCCTAAACAATCACCAGGTTAGACTATAACATGAATAGTTTGGAAAATAAACTAAAGCGGCTATTATTACTTATTGATTTATATTAATTTAAATGACTATCCTTATACCAGTGATAAAATGCTTCGGTCATTTCATAGGATAAAGCTTTTAACAGTGTAATCGTTCGTCGATATTGCATACGTGTTGGTCCAATTAAAGCAATTGTCCCCATATAATCATTACCTAAACGATAAGGCGCTGTTACGAGCGTAAAATCTTGAATTAGTTCATATTCATTTTCTCGGCCAATCGTTACTTGTAATGTGTCTTCAGCTCGTTTTAAAATATCGGCAATTTTATCTTGTTCTTCCATCATTGAGTAAAATGAATGAACTTTTTCGATATCTTTAAATTCCGGTTGTTTTAATAAATTTGCCTTCCCACCGAAATACAATTTTGCTGTTAGCTCATCTTCCATCTTTAAAACTTCTTTCAAATGATCTAACACTGTATCAACAATATTTATATTATGTTTAATAAGAAGTCGCAATTCTTCATCTAATTTCTCGGACAATTGGATCATTGGAATCCCTGCTAATCGCTCATTTAATATGTTGACGAGTTTCTCAATATCAGAAGAATTTATTTCAGCTGGGATAACGAATGTTCGATGTTCAACAAGTCCTGTATTCGTTACTAAGATAGCAATCGCTGTATGGGCTGTAAGTTTAACGATTTGAATTTGCTTTAGCCGTGTTTCATAAACTTCCGGACCTAAAATGATCGTCGTATAGTTTGTCAAATCGGAGAGCACTTCAGCGGACATTTGTACGACTTTTTCAAATTCATAAAAACCATCTTCAAGTATATGACGAATAACGTTAACATTGCTTATATTTTTCGTAACAGGTGTTACTAAATGATCAACATAAAATCGGTAGCCTTTTTGCGATGGTATTCGCCCTGATGAGGAATGTGTCTTTTTTAAAAAACCCATTTCCTCTAAGTCTGCCATAACATTTCGAATAGTTGCTGGACTGACGGATATACTTTCATTTTCTGAAATTATGCGAGAGCCGATTGGACGAGCTGATTTTACAAATTCATCAATGATCAATTGAAAAATTTTCAATTGCCTTTCAGTAAGCAAGGAGTTCACCCCCTGTTAGCACTCATCATCATTGAGTGCTAATTCTTCTTATAAATTATCAAATACAATTTTTTTTGTCAATATTGTTGTTCCTTTGTCGAACAACTAACTTATGTAAAACCCGCTCATTATTACAAATAAGCGGGTCCTTAAAATTATCGTCATCATTGTCTAATTAATTTTCTAAACGTTTGCTTGCCAGGTATACCGTCGACCATTAAACGATTGTCACGTTGAAATTGACGAATCATTTCTTCTGTTATATTTCCAAAAATAGTATCGACTGCTATAGTGTATCCTTTAAAAAACAAAAATGCTTGCATCGATTTAGTTAAAGGACCTCTTGCCCCTTTACGAATCGTAACTGCCGCAGCATCGGTTTTAGGTCCGGGAATACCATCGACAACTAAATTAGCCTTAAACTGCTTATTTAGTTCATATTGATATGCTTTAACAAGTGCCTTATGAGTTTCTCTTCCATATTTATCATCAACGTCAATGTTATTGACTGAGTACGTATTTAACCAACGTTGGATCTTTGCTGTTTTACCGTTTAATTTCGGTTTTGGCTTTGGTTTTATCGCATTAATCATGTCTTGCACAAGTGTATTACCTAATTGATTAACAATAGCTGTACGTACGTTAACTGCAGGACATGATGTGTTTGCACCTGTAAATTCCCGATGACCCTTTATATTTTTATCGTTTATTTTAAAACTACTTTTTGCACGTTTTACTCTTTTACGTAACGTTTTTAATTGAGACTTATTCGGTTGACTAGCCCCTACGTAACAAATATGGTACGTACTAATATTATGACCTTTAACACCGTTACTAATAACGGTAGGACGATAGTTTAACTCAACATCCCCATTTACTAATATAACTTCATGGTATCCACCCGTTGTCCAACCACGATTATTTTTCCAATATTTTTCAAAGGAATCTGTATGACCTGTAATTGTTGCGCTATAGTGAATCGCTATATTTTTTATTTGATTTACCGTACGTTTACTTTGCCCACCCATCGCTATTTGGCGGCGGTCGATAATTTTCATTTTAAAATCACCCCTTACGACACTCTATGTCGCAAGGAATGAGCCTGTATATGATGTAAAACTATAAAAAAAGCACATATGTTCATATAACAATATTTTTTAAAATTAATATGACATTAAAAATTCCACCCGATTTACAATCGCTAGTAAAAAGGGTGGAAAATAAACATCTATACTTTTAATAAATGGTGATTCATCGTTGATCAATCATCAAGCTGCAATACCGCCATAAACGCTTCTTGGGGTACTTCTACCGCACCAACCATCTTCATTCGTTTCTTTCCTTCTTTTTGACGTTCGAGTAGTTTTCGTTTACGGGTAACGTCTCCACCATATAATTTAGCGGTAACGTCTTTACGAACAGCTTTAATCGTCGTGCGTGCAATAATACTATTTCCAATCGCTGCTTGTACGGGTACTTCAAACTGTTGTCGCGGCATTAATTCTCTTAGTTTCTCAACAATTTGTCGGCCACGTTCATAGGAAAAATCACGATGAACGATTAAAGATAAAGCGTCAATTGGCTCACGATTTAATAAAATATCCATTTTCACAAGGTTTGATTCACGATTGCCAATAAACTCATAATCAAGGGAAGCATACCCTTTCGTATGGGATTTTAATTGATCAAAAAAGTCATAAACGATTTCTGATAATGGCAGTTCATAAATGACATTGACACGAATATCATCTAAATATTGCATATCAACGTATTGCCCACGTTTTCTTTGACATAATTCCATAACTGCACCGACATAATCTTGCGGTACCATAATTTGCGCTTTAACGAAAGGTTCCCTAATTTCTTCAATGACTTCACGATCAGGCATTAATGTTGGATTATCAACTTTTAACACTTCGCCGTCTGTTTTTTCGACTTCATAAACAACACTTGGAGCGGTCGTAATTAAATCGATACCATATTCTCGTTCGATTCTCTCTTGAACAATTTCCATATGAAGTAAACCGAGAAAACCTGTTCGAAAGCCGAATCCTAACGCCTGTGATGTTTCCGGCTCATAGTATAATGATGAATCATTTAATTCAAGGCGTTCTAATGCTTCACGTAAACCGTTATAATTATCAGAGTCAACGGGATATAAACCACAGAAAACCATCGGATTTAATTTTCGGTAACCTGGTAATGGTTCATTAGCTGGTCGGTTAGCAAGTGTAATCGTATCACCAACTTGTGTATCACTGACATCTTTAATGGCCGCTGTTAAATAACCGACTTCACCAACAGTTAATTTATCTTTTTTTACTGCATGAGGTGTGTTAACTCCGACCTCATTTACCTCATAAACAGTACCTGTAGCCATCATTTTAATTTTATCGCCAACTTTAACAGATCCTTCTTTAATACGTACATAGGCAATAACCCCTTGATAAGGGTCGTATAAAGAATCAAAAATAAGTGCTTGTAATGGATTGGCTTCATCCCCCTCTGGTGGGGGAATTTTATATATGATCTCTTCTAAAATATCTTCAATCCCGATATTTTCCTTTGCTGATGCTAAAATAACATCTTCAGGATTAACACCGATAATATCGACGAGTTCTTGGGTCACTCGGTCGACATCTGCATTCGGTAAATCAATTTTGTTAATAACGGGAATAATTTCTAAATCGTTATCTAACGCTAAATAAACGTTCGCTAATGTTTGTGCTTCAATGCCCTGAGCAGCATCGACGACCAAAATAGCACCTTCACAAGCAGCAAGACTTCGAGATACTTCATACGTAAAGTCGACGTGCCCTGGTGTATCAATTAAATGAAAAACAAAATCTTCGCCATCTTTACTCTTATATTCAAGTTGAACAGCATTTAATTTTATTGTAATACCGCGCTCTCTTTCTAAATCCATCGCATCAAGAAATTGTTCTTTCATTTCACGTTCACTTAATGCTTTTGTATTTTCTAAGATTCGATCAGCTAAAGTTGATTTTCCGTGATCGATATGAGCGATTATTGAAAAATTACGCACATTTTTACTTTTGTTTACCATCTTTCATTGTCCTCTCCTAAAAATCAACGGATCGTATTGCAAACTACAAAAAAACGTTATGAACTAGGTTGATTATAGCAACTGCAGCAAGTAGTTTCAATAGAAGCGAGACAAATGAAATAACAAGAAGTAATAAAATTAACTTATTTCATTTAAAAATAAAGACTATTTTTAAATGAAGAGCTTTGAAATTTGATAAAGAATTTTAACAATGACTTGATAAAACCCTAAGACAATCGTTTCACTAAAGGATGCAAGTTTTGATAGTAATCGTTCATTTTCAACGAGTGATAATGGTTGTTCTTCAATATTATTTGCCGATAATTGTTCAAAGGTTTTCTCATCAAAAAACTCATCACTAGCCTCTATCTCATCGGAGACATAACGTTCGCTTTCTTCACGCTCCAGTCCAATGACCATTCCGACTAAAAATACAATTGTTAATATGAGTATATAAAAGAAAAAGCGGACCATCGTTTAATTTCCTTCCGTTGTCGGCTGATTTACTTTTTCCGCTTCCCAATAAAAATCGCTGAATACTTCCGCGAGTAACTCAACAGAGCGATAAATGTGAGAAAGCTCATTTTCATAACCACCGACTTCAACTAATAATGAATTTTGTAGTAAGTCTTGGTTGTATATGCCGTTTGAACCGGCCCCTTCTTTCGTAATGACTCCACGGCTTAAACCCGGCAATTTTTCTTCCAAACGATCATGTAATTTAGAAGCTAACGATAAATTTTCCTCATAGGCATCATTTTCTGCCCCGATGATAAACAATATTTTGCCGTACGATTTCCCATCAACATCTAATGTCGTTTTATCCTTTGGTAAACTATCACGATGAAGATCAAAAACATATTCGATATTTTTATTTGTATTGAACACTTCCTTAACAACTTCTCTTGAGGCATCATACGAACGACGATAATCCCAATTTTTTTCATGTAAAATGTTCGTAAAATCTGTCTTATCAACAAGGGAACGAATACCATGTTTTTTTAATGCTTTAGCAAAATGTTCACTTGCTTTTGAAATATTGACCGATTCATGGTAAGCGTGATTTGGTTTTTTGACATCGGGTAAATGCGGTAAAAACGACTCTCGATTATGTGTGTTATAAATAAAAACAATATCCTTTTCAGTCATATGGACAGGTTCTGTTGCCTGGTCTTCTTCATCATCTTCATCTCGTTCAACGAATACTGCTTGCCGATCTTGCATAATCTCTTCTAATGGTGGTGAAGATTCTACCATCAGAACTTCATTCGTATGATTCGTTCCACCGATTACAAATCGTTGACCAAGATATGGAAACCCGGGTAATTCTCGTCCTAAAAAACTGCGCGGTTCATTTGGACTAATTTGCGCCATCATCTCAAACATAATTGTCGAAAATTTTGGAACCGTATAGTCTTGAGAAAGCGCATTTTGATAAAGACGGTTTTCTTTACCGATTAAATATAATAATGTTTCACTATCGAGTTCACTCGTAAATTGTGTCATCACATGTGATGAAAGTCGATACGCTAATTTATTCGTCGTAAGCAATGTAATGCTGACAAAAACAAACATAAAGCAAATGATATAAACAATCGTTGAACGATAAAAGAGTTGTATATTATTTTTAAATGGTCTACCATTTCGTCTTAACAATGTTCTACTCTCCCTCTAGCGAGCGTTATAGTAAAATCTATGAAATTTACCGGGATAATAGAACTGTTTTTAAAATTATATATTAACGCGTATACGAAGCAGCATTATTTGGAATAACTTTTTCATGAAGGGCACTATTTATTCCGTGGGCAATTAAATGAGCCATATCTTCCATAAAGCTATCAACTTCTTTTGGAGTAACAATTAAATTGTGCCCAATCGGTGTTAAAACTTCTTGAATTAACGTTCGTTTATCATCCTCTTGTAACGTACCGATCATCCCTAGAAATGTTTCTCGTTTTTTCAAATCGGGTAAATCATCTTCCGTATATTGTTTTGCTCCGAACGATAATCCACTTGGTGCTAAGGATTTTGCTGGACGGTCTTTTTCTTTCCACTCTCTACCAAAATGTTTTAATAAAAAATCAATCGTATCACTCGTAATTGTAACAGCATCAACGACCGTTGGTACTCCTATGGCAAATACCGGTATGTTTAATGTTTCTTTACTAATTTCTTTACGTTTGTTACCAACACCAGATCCCGGATGAATACCTGTATCTGTCAATTGAATCGTTTCATTAATTCGTTCAATCGACCGAGAAGCTAACGCATCGATGACGATGACAAATTGCGGCTGTAATTTTTCAACGACACCGAAGACGATATCACTCGTTTCCATTCCTGTTGTTCCCATGACACCAGGAGAAACAGCGGCAACCGGTCGATAACCATCGGCGATCGTTTCGTAATCGAGCATGAATAAGTGATTCGTTACCATAACTTTTTCAATTGTCATCGGCCCTAATGCATCGGGAGTTATTTGCCAATTTCCTAAACCGACGATTAAGCCAACATCATTTTTTTTCACGTTGTTAGCTTTTAATAAACTTGCTAATTGTTTAGCAAGAACTTCTGCAGCGGTAGCTTGTTTTTTCGTATCTTGTTTTTTAACCCCGTCCGCATAAATCGTTATATATGAACCTGGTTTTTTCCCAATCGCTTCACTACCACGTTCATCGACAATAATATGATCGATTTTAATACCATTCATTTGGGCGTCTTTAACCGTAACACCCGGTGCACCCTGTTCTTGTTCTTGCTCTTGAATAAACATTTCTTTTGCTTCGATAGCCAAATCCGTT
>Ga0209487_1004104_pt1 | contig 11276 bp, 7 predicted proteins | sample Poulit2012_FD_187524 | JGI IMG/M metagenome (GOLD analysis project Ga0209487, IMG submission 187524) | Agricultural soil microbial communities from Georgia to study Nitrogen management - Poultry litter 2012 (SPAdes) (version 2) | ecosystem: Environmental > Terrestrial > Soil > Agricultural land... | reverse complement strand
ATCGTCCAGGGACTTGAGGTTCCACACGCCCATGTCCATCTTGTCCCTCTCTATTCGGAAGATCAGCCCTTGTCGCTCAGTCACAATGTTGAGGTCAGTGAAGAGCGGATGAAGGAGCTGGCCTCGCAGATCTCTAACGCTGTAAGCTCATGAAAATTCTGATACTTAACGGTCCGAACCTCAATCTTCTCGGAAGTCGTGACAGGGATACCTATGGGTCCCGGACTCTGGAAGATATACGTCGACAGGTGACATCGACTTTCCCGGAGATCGAGCTGGAGTGGCGGCAGAGCAATCACGAAGGGGAGCTGATTGACTGGGTTCAGACAGCCGCCCAGAGTGGTTTCTCCGGTATTGTGGCCAATTGGGGAGCCTATACCCACACCTCGATCGCCATACGGGACGCACTCGACGCGGTCCAGCTGCCGAGGGTGGAGGTGCATCTCTCCAACATCCACTCCAGAGAGCCATTCAGAGAGAAATCCATGACCGGCAGCGTCATGAACGGCATCATCACCGGATTTGGAGCGGACAGCTATACACTGGGTGTTGAGGCCGTCCGTCTTCTCACGAAAGCAGACAGAGTCGATTGAACAAGCTTCGGGAGCTCTTTTCTGATACCCTGATCTACGGCATCAGCAGTGTGGTGGCCCGTTTCATCAACTATCTGCTGGTCCCTTTCCACACGGAGGTCTTTAATCCGGCCCGGTACAGCATCGTCGGGCTGGTCTACGCCGCCATCGCTTTTCTCAATGTGATCTTCACAGTGGGTATGGAGTCGGCCTATCTTCGATACGCCAAGGACCGGGATCAGGCGCCGCACATCTTCAAGACACTGCAGGTTGGGCTTTTGATCTTTGCCACCGCTCTGGTGGCCCTGTTCTGGCTGTTGGAGCCGCTGGCTCTCCCCTGGCTGAACCTGGATGAGCAGAGCTCCGGCATCTATCTGATGATGCTGGGTATCCTCTGGTTCGATACCCTGGCAATTGTTCCTCTGGCTGAACTGCGCCTGATCCGCCGCTCCATACTTTTTGCCGTCCTCAGGACGGGGCATGTACTGATCAATCTGTTTCTGAACTTCTACCTCATCCTGGTAGTGGGTGCCGGCATAGAAGCTGTCTTTATAAGTAATCTGGCGGCTTCTGTTCTGATGACTCTGCTGCTCTGGGCATTCACACTGCCGATGCTCCGGGGAAACTGGGACAGCAGCTGGCTTGTCCGGGCATTCACGTTCGGCTGGCCCTTTGTGCCGGCAGGTCTTGGATATGTGATCAACGAGATGCTCGATCGCTTTTTTCTCAACGGAATGGATCCGGATCGCGTCTTTGCGCTCTATGGCAGTCAGTTTACACCCGACGATATCGTGGGAATCTACAGTGCCTGCTATAAGCTCTCGGTCTTCATGCTGCTGCTGATCCAGATGTTCAGAATGGCCTGGCAGCCTTTCTTCATGCGCCATGCAGATGATCCGGAAGCTCCCGTTATCTTTTCCCGCGCCTTCTCCTATTTCAATCTGGCGGCTGCCGCCATCTTCCTTGTCATTGGCCTCTATACGGTGGAGATCGCGGCTATTCCGATCCCGTTTACCGAGGCCACCCTGATCAACAGCCGCTACTGGCTCGGCCTCGATATAGTACCGATTCTGCTACTGGCCTACTGGTTCCATGGCTGGTACATCAACTTCTCTGCCGGGATCTTTATCAGCGAACGGACCTCTATGCTTCCGGTTATTACACTGACAGGAGCCGGCATTACCGTTCTTTTCAACATTTTGCTGGTACCTGTTCTGGGGATGAACGGCGCTGCCCTGGCCACGGTACTCAGCTATAGCCTGATGGCGATGATGCTCTACAGGTACAGTGTCCGGGCCTTTTCGGTACCGTACCGTATCCGGAGAGGTTTCCTGGTGATGGGGTTCTCGGTCGCTGTGGTGGTGGTTGCGCGTGTGATCGGTCAGGCAGCGGGTCAGGCAACGGGTCAGGCAACGGGTCAGGCAGGGGGTGACCTGTTACGTCTGCTGCTGCTGGCGGGGAGTCTTTCGGCACTCTGTTACGTGCTCTTCAGAATGCTTAGGGGTGACCGATCTGCAGGTTAGACCGGGAGGGTTCAGACCGGATAGATCGGAAAGGTTTAGAGCGAGCTGGTTCAGGCCGACTAAATCAGACCGGAGGGTTCAGGCCGAAGGGCAGGTTCAGCACATTAAATCAGACCGGGAGGGTTCAGACCGGGAAGATCGGAAAGGTTTAGAGCGAGCTGGTTCAGGCCGACTAAATCAGACCGGGAGGGTTCAGACCGAAGGGCTGGTTCAGGCCGACTAAATCAGACCGTGAGGGTCCAGACCGAAGGGCAGGTTCAGGCCGGGAAGATCACGAGCAGGTTCAGACATAAAAAAACCCGGCCAGTGAATCACCAGCCGGGCATGTGCAAGTAGTGAAGAGCCTATGTCTTCGTTGCGATTTAAAGTTGAAGAGCTCGATCTTCAGGGCCTGCCGTTACCGTCAGAACCCGAAACAGGGCTGATCAGCTGACCAGCTTTTTGAACTCCTCAAGTGTTGAACGTACGGAGGCCGCAGATTCGTCTAAAAGTTTTTGCTCCTCTTCGTTCAGGTCCACTTCCAGAATCTGCTTGATGCCACCTTTGCCGAGTTTGACAGGGACACCGACATAGAGTTCATCGATACCGTACTGTCCGGTCAGCCAGGAGCAGCAGGGGAAGATCCGGTCCTGATCCAGGGCGATGGCTTCCACCATCTGGGCGGCAGCCGCTCCCGGTGCGTACCAGGCGGAGGTTCCCATCAGGCCGACGATCTCTCCGCCACCTTTCTTGGTGCGCTCTACAATGGCGTCCAGCTTGTCACTGTCGATGAGCTGGGTGACCGGAATACCGGAAACGGTGGTGTAACGCGGCAGCGGAACCATGGTGTCTCCATGACCACCGAGCAGCAGTGCCTGGATATCCTTCGGAGAGACGTTCAGCTCGCTGGCCAGGAAAGCCCGGTATCGCGCTGTATCGAGTATACCAGCCATCCCGATTACTTTTTCGGAAGGAAGACCGCTGTTTTCGTAGGCGACGTAGGTCATCACATCCAGCGGATTGGAGACCACGATAATGATGGTGTCCGGAGAGTGCTTGACCAGCTGCTTCGTGACACTCTTGACGATGTTGGCATTGATCTCAAGAAGATCGTCGCGGCTCATTCCCGGTCGACGGGGAACACCTGCCGTGATCACGCAGACATCGGATCCGGCCGAGTCCTCATAGTCGACGGTTCCCGTCAGACGGGTGTCAAAACCGTGGATGGGAGCGGCCTCCCACTGGTCCAGTGCGCGCCCTTTTGAGGGATAGAAGGTCTTGTCTCCATCTTTCCTCTCAATATCGATCATGACCACTTCTTTGGCGAAATCGCGCTGGGCGACTGAGAGTGCAACAGTTGAACCGACATTTCCTCCGGCTCCTACAACGGTAACTTTCATAAGGATGGTGATTTATGGGCTTCGATTAGTGCGGAAATTCAAGAAGGTTCAAAAATAAGGCCAATTCTGCAGATCAACCAACTCTTTTGCAGCCGGTCAGCTGCGGGAATCCATCCCCCACATCAGTTTGGTTCGCAGAGTATCAAAGTAGTTCTGGCCCGGAAGCTGGATCAGTTTCAGGCTGTAGGAGGAGCGACGCACCGTCACCTCAAGGGGCCGCTTCTCGACCTCCATCAGGTCCCCGTCGTGAGAGAAGAGGATGTGTTCGATATTCTCATCCATCCGGACGGTCAGCTCCTTGGTCGAGGGGAGCACCAGGGGGCGGGTCGTCAGGGTGTGGGGATTGATGGGAGTGACGACCATCACCTCGGTCCCCGGCATGACGATCGGGCCGCCGGAGGAGAGGTTGTAGGCGGTTGAACCGGTGGGAGAGGCGACAATCAGTCCGTCGGCCCAATACCGGTTGATAAAATGCCCGTCATAGTCGGCGTTGATGGTGACCAGTGATGTGGTGTCCTTTTTCGTAAAGAGAAACTCATTCAGGGCATGGAAAGTCTTGCCGCCATTGATCGTCGCTTCCAGCATGAACCGTTCATCCAGCCGATACTCCCCTCTGCTGACCGTTTCCAGTGCAGCTCCGATCTGATTGTGCTGAACATTGGCCATGAACCCGAGCCTGCCACTGTTGATCCCCAGAACAGGCAGGTCGAATCTCCTGATCTGCTGGGCCGTATGCAGCATGGTGCCGTCACCGCCGATGGTCACCACCACATCAGCCTGCTCCAGAGCCTGCAGGTCAGTTTCCACAGCATGCAGAACACCTTCAGCCTTCATCTCGGCCACCGCGAAGAGCGAACGAATGGCGTAACAGCCGGTCCCGCTCTCTCTGCACCATGAGAGGACGGCTTTCAGAGAGGGAGCGATGGTGTACTTGCCGGGATAGGCGATGATGGCAATGTTCATACTCTTAATCTCTTATCAGTTCCGGGTCATGCCCGTAAAAGGTCATGCAGACTACTTGCTGCCTTTCAGTCCCTTGAGCCCCTTGACGGCCTTCTGACTGAGCAGGTTGGTGTCGTAAGACTGGATTCTTCCGGTCTTCTGGCGGTGGCGGGCCAGGGCCAGATCGATCAGCTCCAGAAGCAGGCTCCTGAAATCGGTGCCTGAGTGGTCCCAGAGGTAGAATGAGAAGGATCCGGGAATGGTGTTGATCTCATTGAAGAAGTACTCCCCTGTATCCGCATTGACCAGAAAATCGAGCCTGGCCACACCGCTCGCCTTGAATATAGTGAAAATACGACGGGAGGTCTCCTGGATCCCCCGGGTCAGCTCTTCGGAGATATCGGCAGGGATCTCTCTCGCGGCAGACGCCATGCCTTTCGACTCCCCTTCATCGCTCTGATACTTGTCCCTGAAGGAGAGAAGCTCTTCACTGCCGAGAGGGCGCTCACAGACACTGGCGCGACAGTCTGTGGTGCTGCCGAGGACCGAGCAGTTGATCTCCATCAGCGGGGTGACCGCCTTCTCGACCAGCAGCTGGTCATCGTAGCGGAAGGCCATCTCGATATGGGTGATCAGCTGGTCTCTGTCTTCTGCTCTGGCGACTCCGATGCTGCTGCCAAGGTGCACCGGCTTGACGATGAGAGGGTAGCCCAGCGCTTCGGCGGATTCCACGATCTTCGCCTGATCCTGCTCCCACTCCGATTCATAGAAGGAGTGCTCATCCACCACCGGAATCTGATGGGCACGGCAGACGGCCTTTGCCGTCACTTTGTCCATCCCGAGGGCAGAGGAGAGGACATTGCAACCGGTGTAGGGGATTCGCCAGCTCTCGCAGAGCCCCTGAAACGCTCCGTTCTCTCCGTCTGAACCGTGAAAAGCGAGCAGAACCACGTCGATCACATGCTCTTCAGGCCGACTGAAGAGGCCACTTCTCTCTGTCCGGAGGACCGGCCGGCCGTGGTGACTCCTGGCGAACGTACAGGGTGAGGCCTGTTTCAGGGTCCTGTCCACATCTTCATAGCCGGACAGCTCCTTCAGTCTGTCCCCGGTGTACCAGTGGCCCGCCTTCGAGACGTAGAGAGGCAGCAGACGCAGAGATCTCTCCTCACTCAGTGCGGCAAAGGCCTGCATGGCGGTCAGAACCGAGACCTCGTGCTCAGGTGAGACACCGCCAAACGCGACGACAACAGTCTGTGGATTCATTGCATCCTACTTCGAGAGGTAGAGGTTTTTGAACTCATACGGTTTTCTGAACCGTTCGTCATCAAAATCGTCCATAAAGTAGATACTTTCACCGGTCGATTTCATCTCGGGTCCCAGCTCCTTCTTGACCTCCGGGAACTTGTCGAACGGAAAGACAGGCTCCTTGATCGCCCACCGTGTCAGTCGTGACTCCAGGTCGAACTCGCTCAGCTTCGCACCCAGCATCACCTTGACACCAATTTTAGCTTCGGGGCGTTCGGTCGCCTTGGCCAGGAATGGAATCGTCCGGGTGGAGCGGGGGTTGGCCTCGAGGACGTAGACTGTCTCGTTCTTGACGGCATACTGCACGTTCAGGAAGCCTACAATATCCATGTTGGAGGCGATGCGCTCCTGATAGTCCTCGATGGTGTCGAGAACCTTCTTGCTGAGGGAGTAGGTCGGAATGACCGCGGTGGAGTCGCCGGAGTGCACCCCTGCCGGCTCGATGTGCTGCATGATGCCGGCGATGTGGAGTTGATCACCATCATAGACAGAGTCCACATCGACCTCGATGGCTTTATCGAGATACTTGTCGATCAGAAAGTCGTTCTCCGGGTGTGTCTTCAGAATCCGCTCGACATAGCGCTTGAGCTCTTCCTCCTTGACAGCGATCCGCATTCCCTGCCCGCCAAGTACATAGCTGGGGCGGATCAGTACCGGATAGCCGATCCGTTTCGCGATACCCAGAGCGTCTTCGATATTACGTGCGGTTCCGTACTCCGGAAATGGAATGTCGAGCTTTGTCAGGAAGCGTGAGAAGGATCCGCGGTCTTCAGCGAAGTCGATCATCTCGAAATCGGTCCCGAAGATCTTGATTCCCGCCTCGACAAGCCGCTTGCCCAGTTTGAGGGCGGTCTGGCCTCCCACCTGGAGAATCACCCCCTCCGGCTTCTCATGCTCGATAATATCAAGAACCCGCTCCCAGAAGACCGGTTCGAAGTAGAGCTTGTCGGCAATATCGAAGTCGGTTGAGACGGTCTCGGGGTTGCAGTTAAGCATGATCGCCTCATATCCCATCTCCTGCGCTGCAAAAACAGCGTGGACACAGGAGTAGTCAAACTCGATCCCCTGTCCGATCCTGTTCGGACCACTTCCCAGAATCAGCACCTTGGGCTTGTCCGATCGCTCGCTCTCATTCTCTCCGTCGTAGGTGGAGTAGAAGTAGGGCGTCTGTGCCGGGAACTCACCGGAACAGGTGTCCACCAGTTTGAACACCGGTTTCAGGTTCAGCTCAAGCCGCCGTTCACGGACCTGGTCCTCCGTCACCTCGTCGCCGCTCCGGCTCAGCAGCCAGGCAATCTGTACATCTGAGAACCCGGCCTGTTTCAGCTCATACAGCTCTTCACGGCTGAGGCCTGACAGCGCCTGCCCCTCTGTCCGGTTCTCCAGCGACACCATATAGTCGATCTGCTGTAGAAACCACGGATCCACCTTGGTGATATCCGCCACCTCATCGACTGAAGACCCCATCTTGAAGGCGTTACGGATCTGCAGAGAGCGGTCCCAGTACGGTTTCAGCAGCCGATTTCTCACCGTCTTGCGGTCCGGTTCGTCATAACCGTCAGCTCCGAGTCCGGCACGACCCACCTCCATCGACTGCCACGCCTTGTTGAGTGCTTCCGGGAAGTTCCTGCCGATGGACATCACCTCACCCACCGCCTTCATCTGAGTCGTCAGCTCCTCATCAGCTCCAGGAAACTTGTCGAAGTTGAACCGCGGAATCTTGACCACCGTATAGTCGATGGTTGGCTCAAAACAGGCGGAGGAGACGCCGGTGATCGGATTCGGAAGCTCATCGAGCGTATAGCCGACCGCCAGTTTTGTTGCGATCTTGGCGATCGGGTAGCCTGTCGCCTTGGAGGCGAGGGCTGAAGAGCGGCTCACCCGCGGGTTGATCTCGATCGCCACCATCCGGTCGGAGTGCGGATCCACGGCGAACTGGACGTTGCACCCGCCGGCAAATGTACCGATCGATCGCATCATCTTGATTGCGGCGTTACGCAGCCGCTGATACTGTTTGTCGGTCAGTGTCTGAGAGGGGGCAACAGTGACGGAGTCTCCGGTATGAACCCCCATCGGGTCCATGTTCTCGATTGAACAGATGATCACAACGTTGTCATTCTTGTCACGAAGCAGCTCCAGCTCAAACTCTTTCCAGCCGAAGATGCTCTGTTCAATCAGGACCTGGTGGACCGGGCTCAGCTCCAGTCCCCTCAATACCTTGCTCTCGAACTCCTCCTCGGTCCAGACGATACCTCCACCGGTACCGCCCAGGGTGAAGGAGGGGCGGATCACAATCGGCAAGCCACCCAGTTCAAGAACGATCTCCTTGGCGTCCAGCAGCGATTCAGCTGTCCGGCTCTTACACTGCTCGATGCCGATCTCCTCCATCAGATTTCTGAACAGCTGGCGATCTTCGGTAATGTTGACGGCATCCAGATCGACTCCGATGATCTTGATGTTGTTCTCTTCCCAGAAGTTCTCCAGATAGAGATCCCTCGCCAGGTTGAGGGCGGTCTGGCCTCCCATGGTCGGAAGGACGGCATCGGGTTTCTCTTTGGCAACGATCTCCTTGATAGAGGCCGTGGTGAGAGGTTTCAGGTAGATCGCATCAGCCATCATCGGGTCGGTCATGATGGTCGCAGGATTGGAGTTGATCAGAACCACTTCATACCCCTCCTCCTTGAGAGACTGACAGGCCTGGGTGCCTGAGTAGTCGAACTCGCAGGCCTGTCCAATTACAATGGGGCCTGAACCGATGATCAGAATTTTGTGTATGTCGTCGCGACGTGGCATGTATGGATGTCTGTATGTTGATTGATCGTGTTCGTAACTGCGCAGTGAATCGGTTAGTTGAGGGCTGGACTGAACCCATTTGAAAAAGGGCTTTGCCGGAATTCAGACATTCAGGAGCCCCGTAATCTGTTCAGTCATCAGCCATCGCTTCAGATTCAGGAAACTGGCCGCAATCCCTGCCTTCAGGAGTGGGGTCAGGAGACCAGCTCTTTCTTGCCCTCTTCAACCATCTCCACAAACCGGTCAAAGAGATAGGCGGAGTCCTGAGGCCCCGGCGAGGCTTCCGGATGGTACTGGACCGAGATACCCGGGAAATTCCTGAACCTCAGCCCTTCGATCGTCTGGTCATTCAGATTGATGTGTGTGACTTCCACCCGGCTCTTGTCGATAGAGTCTTCATCAACGGCGAAGCCGTGATTCTGGGTGGTGATCTCTACCAGACCGGTTTCGAGGTTTTTCACCGGTTGGTTGGCGCCCCGGTGACCGACAAACATCTTGCGGGTCGTGATGCCTTCAGACAGAGCCATCAGTTGATGTCCCAGGCAGATGCCGAAGAGGGGACGTCCGGTGGATTTGGCGTACTCAACAGCGGGCAGCGCATAGACAGCGGTCGCTTCCGGATCACCCGGGCCGTTGCTGAAGAAGTAGCCGTCGGCCTGCCACTCCCTGACCTCCTCAAGGTCAGCATCAGCTGGAAAAATCCTGAGGGTGCAGCCGCGGTCCACGAGTTGGTTGATGATGCTCTGTTTGATGCCGTAGTCAAAGACGGCGATCCGGTACTCCCCATCTGCGGGGACGGTCTGCGCCTCCTTGCGGGTCACTTTTGATGCCAGCTCCAGGCCTTTCATCTCCTGCCAGTCACGGGCCATGGTGACGAGCTTCTCAGGATCATCGATCTCTGAAGAGATGACAGCATTCATGACCCCTTTGTTCCGGATGTGACGGACCAGTTTCCGGGTATCGACCCCGGTGATGCCCACCACGTTGTGGCGCTCCAGATACTCCTGGAGGCTGCCTTCGGCGAGTGGGTTGCTGTACTCCCAGGAGAAGGCCCGGACAATCAGTCCCGAGATCATGACTCCGGATGACTCATCATCGCCGGCCATGGTGCCGTGGTTCCCGATGTGAGGATAGGTCATCATCATCATCTGGCCGTAATAGCTCGGATCGGTAAAGATCTCCTGGTAGCCGGTCATGCTGGTGTTGAAGCAGAGCTCCCCGCCGGTGGTGCCCTCAACTCCGATGGCTGTTCCTTGTTCTACGGTTCCGTCAGCAAGTGCCAGAATTGCCTTTCTTTTTGGATAAAGAGTCATAGAAACGTGGTGATGGTTGAAATGGGTGAGTGGCGCTCTGGAGAGTAGAAATCAAAAAAAATCCGACTACGGAACCCGTGTCGGATCAGGGAGATGAGCTCGTAAACAGAAGAGTGTGTGTTCAACTCCTTCATTTGCGCGATTTGAAAATTCCAGCCAATTTACGGACTCTTGTTTTGAGTTGAAAGGCAAAAGTGAATTTATAACCGAAGGCCGGATCTGGTATCGTACTAGGAGGGCGTAGATGTATGGGAGGCAGGGGGATGGTTCAGCCGAAAACAGATCAGACGAAGAAGATCACCATCAGCGTATAGCTGATGATGGCCAGCAGTCCGGCTGCGATGGCCAGTGGGAACTGGGTGTAGACGTGATCCATCAGGTCACAGCCTGTCGCCAGTGAGGAGAGTATGGTTGTATCGGAGATCGGGGAGACCTGATCACCGAAGACGCTGCCGCCGATGACTGCGGAGAAGCAGAGAGTCAGGAAAAATTCATCCGGAAACACTGCCCAGGCCAGTGGAATCGCAACCGGAAAGACGACGGCGTAGGTTCCCCAGGAGGTGCCGGTTGAGAAGGCGATCAGAATACAGAGCAGCATCAGTATACCGGGAAGGGCGACCGGATGGATCAGGTCACCGATCATCGCAACCACATAGGTCGCTGTACCGACGGAGTCAGTTACCGACTTCAAGGTGACGGCAAATGCCAGTATCAGGGCACCGATAGTCACCCCTTTACAGCCATCGATGAACCCTGAAATGGCCTCCTGAAGTTTCATCCCCTTGGCCAAGGCGATTACAAAGGCGACCAGAACCGAGAGAACGAACGCTTCGGCGATCAGCAGCGTCGGGTCCTCACGACGGCCCATTATAAAATAGGTGATGATATAGGGAATAATAGCCACTCCGAGGAGCGTGCCGATCGGGCCGAAGAAGTCGATCAGGCCCGGTTTATAGCTCTCGGGGACCTTCTGCTGTGTCAGCTCTTCGGCGGCCATCGGGACGGCTCCGTCACGATCCAGTTTCTGCTCCGTGCGTGACCGGCGGATGGCGTCGCGCATCTGTTTGCCGGGAATCCAGGGCAGTTTCTCCCAGGCGAAGAGAAAGGTGATGATGACCGCAAAAATAGCGTAGAAGTTGTACGGCAGAGCGGAGAAGAAGAAGGCGATCGACTGCTGGGACGTTTCGAAAAGGGGCAGGGTGCCGATGATCAGACCCCCGATATAGAACGGCCAGACATTGAACGGAATGAGGGTGGCAATGGGAGAGGCGGTGGAGTCAACCATATACGCCAGCTCCTCATGAGAGACGTTGTATTTATCGGAGACCGGCCGGACCGTCGCTCCGGTCAGCACCGTGCTGATGGTGCCACCCTGGTGAAAGACGAGGCCCATCAGCCAGGCGAAAAACTTGGCAGACCTGGGTCCGCGGACGATCTTGCCGCTGGCCC
>Ga0209487_1004103_pt1 | contig 11276 bp, 15 predicted proteins | sample Poulit2012_FD_187524 | JGI IMG/M metagenome (GOLD analysis project Ga0209487, IMG submission 187524) | Agricultural soil microbial communities from Georgia to study Nitrogen management - Poultry litter 2012 (SPAdes) (version 2) | ecosystem: Environmental > Terrestrial > Soil > Agricultural land... | reverse complement strand
GTTCGGGAGCTGTCGGTGAATTTTTTACAGGGGTATTACAAGAAGGATATCGGAACAACTTATTCACTAATGAGCATGAATCAATGTTCGAGGCACGGGAACAAATTTCAGCAACCAAATATGAAGAAATTTTTGAAAAAGTGTTGCCGGTGGATGGTTTAACTATCGAATTGGATGTAAAGAAAGATCCGGCGAGGATTTGTGTTTCTGGAATTAAAGAGCATATGAGGCAGTATTTAAAAAGGTAAAGTAAAGGTAAGGCACTTGAACAATTTTGTTCAGGTGCTTTTTCTATTTAGGGGTGATCAATTTCTTAAGGTATCTTTATATTAATTGGATAATTGTGTTAATTAGTGGGGATAAATATAAAACAAGCAATTTAGTTTTAAATAAAAAAAGGGGATTTCTAACATGTCAGAATTTTGTCCAGAGGTTTGGCCTGAAGACCCAACCCCAAAAAGTGAATTAAATTGTAAGGAGTGCGGATTATACGATCATGGAACACGTATGATTTGGGGAGAAGGGAATACAGATGCTCCGATTACTATTATCCTTGATAATCCGGGAGCCCGTGAAAATTCTATGGGGGAATCTATCGTATGTGGAACAAGAGAAACATTACAACACGCTATTGATCATGTTGGATTAGGTAAATCGTTATTTTATGTTACATATATTTTGAAAAGAAGACCAATTAAAAAATATAATAAAGAGCAAACAAGGAAAATTTGTATGACACATCATTTAAATGAGCAATTAAAGCACCAAAATCCACAATATATTCTTTGTCTCGGGAATGTCGCCGTCCAATCCTTTTTTGCGGATCATGATGTGGATGTGAAAGGATTACGTGGAAGTTGGTATAATGTTAATGGCTATGAAACAACTGTCGCCTATCATCCTCTTGCTATTAGACGCAGGCCTAATTTGCATCATAAATTTATAGAGGATTTAACGTTGGTAAAAACTAGATTTTTAAATGAAAATTAATATGAGGATTATTTTGATAATACTTGCTAAAATGATAAAAGAGAATTATTAACCTAGTATTTGATAAAAATATATTGCAAAAAACCACATGTAAATAGGAGTTGGCATTAGATAGACATAGGTTAGTTATGAGTATAGAAGAGTTTTTGAACATTCAACAAGCATTGTTAAGTGAAATTAAATTAACAAATTTATTGGTATTAAAAATATTCAAAGATTTGCGGAATAGATGTGGTACACTCTACCGCCCCCGTTACCTCTACGTCCGCATCTTTCCGATGGATGGCCTTCCCAATAATTGCCTTCATTATTTTGTATCTCTATATAATTGATATATTGTAGGATGCCACTTTTGACGGTAATTATGGTAAGGGATAAACAGACAATTCAAATGATGTTTTCAAGTGTGCAGGAGCGTCCAGCTTCGCTGAGAAACGAGAAAACCGAAATTTCACATGAGCTAGGTGCTCCAGCTCCGCTGAGAATTGGAAAAACCGAAATTTCACATGAGCTAGAGGCTTCAGCTCCGCTGAGAAATGGGGAAACCGAAATTTCACATGAGCTAGGTGCTCCAGCTCCGCTGAGAATTGGAAAAACCGAAATTTCACATGAGCTAGAGGCTCCAGCTCCGCTGAGAAATGGGAAAACCGAAATTTCACATGAGCTAGGTGCTCCAGCTCCGCTGAGAAATGGGGAAACCGAAATTTCACATGAGCTAGGTGCTCCAGCTCCGCTGAGAAATGGAAAAACCGAAATTTCACATGAGCTAGAGGCTCCAGCTCCGCTGAGAAACATAAAAACTAAGTTTTTAAATGAGGAACGATATTACTTTCAATTTAATAAATATTAAGAGTCTAAAAGGTATAGTAACTTTTGGTTCCATTTATAATTAGGTTTAATCTACTTTTCAACAAATTATAGATAAAATCTTTTGATAATGCTTCATTAATCCATTCAAAAATAGTGGTTACACTAATCCTCTCATTAGGATACAGTACACTAAAATCCTCAACGGCCCTGAGCAAACAATCTTCCAATGAATATTTCTTCCCACATGAAGAACAAAGTAAATAATGCCGTCCAGAACGCTGTAATTGTTGATGGCAATTATCATCTAAACAAAATAATCCTTTCCGTAGTTGGCCCCATTCATAAACCGGATCATTTTTATTCCGGATAATCGGACTATGCGAGCTAATTAGTTGATTGCGTACTTTTTCATAAAATTTATTCCAGTTCGAATTTCCATTTGATAATTTTTGAATAAAATGCTGTAATTGTCCTGGGAAAATGATTGGCATATTTTCTTGAGCTTGATACATATGGAAATGTGGATGTGCAAAAATTAATAGTGATTTGACTGGAATTTTGAGTTGATGTTGTTGAAGGAATGATTGGAGTAATCGGTGAGAACGATGAAGTTGATGCACGGGGTTATTTACTTCTCTTTTTTGTCGTGCTAGATACCAACGGTCATCGTAGTAACTATACTCTCCTTCAAAATATTTGATTTCTAAATAGTGAAGTTCTTGTTGATGAAAACAGAGGAGATCAAATTGACATTCATTACCGTCAACATTTAATTCTAAGTCAAAAATGGGGCGAATTTTTTCGCGGGTCTCTTTGTCTAACAAAGATGATACGTAACATTCACCTTTATACCCTTGGGAAAGTCTTGAAAAATCTCTTTTGTCATTCGCTGTTAAAAAGAATCGAGGGGATAAAGCTTCATATAACTTTAATTTACGAGGTTTTCTCGGTTCGTTAAATATATGTATTCCCCCTTTTTAAAAATATTTCCATCTTCTCTAATCACCTTTCCTTTCCTTAAAATTACCATCATCATAACTTAAAGCGCTTACCTTTTCAACAAAATTTACTTTAAGAGATTAATAAATATATCCCAGTAAAAATTAAAATAATATATGTGATAATCCGAAAAACACGCTGACTAATCCACTTGAACAAAAGTTGGCCTAATACGATGCCGGCAAATAAAGCGGGTATTGCTATAATCGAAAAGGTCCATGTTTCCTTTGTTGTACCTCCAAAAGTTATTTGCATTATTAAACTTGCAAAATATACGAACAGGTAATAAGCAAGTGTTGAACTGCGAAGGGTTGTCTTATCAATTTGAGCACCTGAAAAATATAGTAATAATGGGGGACCTGGTACACCAATACTCGTTGTGAGCAAGCCTGACATACCCCCAACGATAAAATCTTTCAATTTCGTTCTTCTTATTGTCAATTTAAAAATGAGTAGTATCGTTAAAACGATAATGAGAATACCAACAGCCATTTTAAGAAAGGTAATGTTTAAATATAAATAGATGAAAATTCCAAAAATTAACCCGATAAGGCTCCCTTTTATTAACCTTATCACTAAAGTTTTATCAATTTCATTTTTAATTTTAAACATCATAAAAGCAGACAGACAAATAGAGAGGATAATGTTTAATTGGATAGCAGTATGTACGGGGAAAATAATAAGTAAAAAAGGCGTTCCAATAATTGAAAAGCCATAGCCAGTACTGGTTTGCAATAATGAGGCAATAAGAACGACAGCTAATAGTATCATGATTTCTTCATTCAAATGGTGTCACCAACTTTCAAAGTACCTTTACTCTGGCAAAACTTTCATTAAAGCAATAAAAATGTAAATTAACATACCAACAAATAGTAAAATTTGTACAATAAAGTTATCGATTAAAAATCCCAAAATGATAGCTGTCGTGAAAAGGATACCAAAAAGGGTGATGTATTTATTCAATCGAATTCTCAAGTCGGAAAACTTTGGTTTTTCTTCATACTCCCATCGGTTTAAAAATAATAAACTTTCTTCCGGAAAAATATATACTAAAATGAAAATTGCATATTTACTAAATGGGAGATATTATTTTTTACGGTTTCTGGATTTTCAATAATGCATTAAAAGTTTAACGGGATCTCCACTTGATACATCGTGTCTTTTTCAACGTCTAAATATCTTCCTTTAACTCCCAAATTCATCATTTCATGATAATAACCTATTTCAAAAACAGGCTCATTCTCATTGTTAAAAAATATTAGCCTAAGGTCAGGTAATGGATAATCCATATTGGCTGTCGTTGAAGTGTTAGCGCGATTTAGTTTTTTCACAAGCTCATCGATTACTTCGTTATCATCAATCGTTGTCATCATTGTATCACTTTCCCATTCAAAAACTTCTATTTTAGAAACGTCGTTAGAAAAATCAAGGTTATTTTTTTGACAACCTATCATCGTAATTGCTAGAAATAATATCATTGAAACAAATAATTTTCTCATCAACTAATTCCACCTTTTTACTAGTTTAACATAAATGCTAATATGGTTTTATTAGAAAATCATTCCTGAATTTCAGGCATTTAATAAAAACATAAAACGAACTTTCATCTTTAATTAAGATGAATCGCTCGTTTTGCTAACTTATCTGCATGGAAATTTTCTTTACTAGGTATCCATTTTATAAAGAAGTGAGGATGTTGATCACTTAATAGATTAATTTCTTCAAGAAGTGAATGGAAAACTTTATTTTTAACAAAGTTTTTCTCGATTGATTCAACGACAATTTTAGCATCTGTTTGGAAGGCGAGAATTTCACCTGGGAAATGTTCGTTACATATTTTTAACGCATGAATAACAGCGTGAAACTCTGCTTCATGATTTGACATGATTCCTAGGGGAATTTCATATGAGAAATGTTCGTTATTCTTTTTTATATAAATCCCAGCACCACTCAAGTTTGTTTTTACATTCGTAGCCCCATCAGTTTGGACTGTTATCATTTGTTGTACCCCTTTATTTTTGGACACTATTCCTAGTATAACATGTTATACTAGTGTTAAATAATTACGGGAGCGACTTGTGATGAATAAAATAATGATTGTTGAAGACGATCCAAAAATCGCTTCACATTTAGAAAAAGACATACAAAAATATGGTTATGAAACATTCAAAGTGACGCATTTTGAAAATATTATGGATGATTTTAAAAAATTTAAACCTGAATTAGTGTTGTTAGATATTAATTTGCCTAGTTATGATGGGTTTTATTGGTGCCGACAAATTCGGAAAGAATCGACTTGTCCTGTTATTTTTATCTCTGCTAGAACTGGTGAAATGGATCAAGTCATGGCACTTGAAAATGGTGGCGACGATTTTATTACGAAACCATTTCATCCAGAATTAGTGTTGGCAAAAATAAATAGTCAGCTACGTCGTGCATATGGAGAATATGCTGTCGTGAAACAAGAGAGGGTTGTAGAAAATGCTGGGTTGAAATTGTATGTCGAACGATTAGAACTTCATTTCCAGGAAGAAGTTGTTTTACTGACGAAAAAAGAAGCTGATATTTTAGAAATGTTACTTACCCGTTATCCCCGTGTCGCCGGTCGTGAAGATTTACTCGAAAAATTGTGGGATGAACAAGCATTTGTTGATGAAAATACATTGAATGTTAATGTGACAAGAGTACGTAAAAAATTATCAGAAATAGGCATTAACGATGCGATTGAAACAGTTCGTGGTGTCGGTTATCGTTTGAAGGTAACATGGTAAAATTATGTGTAGGAGGCTGTCATGATGAAGTTGTTTTTACGAGAGCATGTCGCATTAATCATCGTGCAAATAATTCAATTCACTATTATTTGTGGCATATTTTGGTTATCGGGATTTCGTGATGTATCTATTATCTTTTACAGCCTTTTTCTCAGCATGTTTTTTCTATCCGTTTATTTATTGTATATGTTCATTTCTCGAAGAAATTTTTATAAAAGATTGTCAAAAAAAATAGATCACCTTGATGATTCTCAACAAGAATTAGAAGAATCACCGATTTCTAATGCATTAAAAAATCTCTTAATTTCACAATATAATTTATATGAAAATGAAATGATTCAATTACAGAATAAGCAAGAAGAGCATTTTATTTTATTGGATCGATGGATTCATCAAATGAAAACCCCTTTATCTGTCATTGAATTGATGGCAAATGAGCTAGATGAACCGGAATCTTCTGATATGAGGGAAGAAACAGATCGAATGAAAAGTAGTTTGAACACGATACTACATATGGCACGACTACGCTCATTTGACCGGGACTTTCAGGTGGAATTAGTTGATGTTGGAACGGTGATATGGGAAGTGAGTAAGGAAAATAAACGGTTATTTATTCGGAACCGGATTTATCCAGAAGTATCCATTGAAGATAATGGAATAAAAGTTGAAACAGATGAAAAATGGTTCCATTTTATGTTGACACAAATCATCCAAAATGCGGTGAAATATACATGCGAACATGGGGAAATCTCGGTGAATTTAATGCAAGAAAACCAAAAAGTAGTTTTGGAGATTGTCGATAATGGGATTGGTATCCCGGAGTCAGATGTTCGCAGAATATTCGATGCGTTTTTCACTGGAGAGAATGGAAGAAATCATCGTGAGTCAACGGGGATTGGGTTATATTTAGTGAAAGAAATAGTTGACCAGTTAGGGCATCAGATTAAAGTAGAATCGGAAGTAGGTAAAGGAAGCTTATTTCGAATTATTTTTTAGTAATAAAAAAAAGGGTATTCGGATTATAGTGTGGAATCCTCACTTTATTACCATAAGATTCGCATAAAGCTAATTCGGATAATCGTGTGGAACTCAACCAAATATAAGTTTGTATTGTAGAATAATTTTTACCAAAGATTATTATCTTTTATAGCGTAATAAAGTAACCCCCTTAATAAATTAAGGGGGTTACTTTAACTGGATAAATGTATATTTAAGGAAAATTCTAAAAATATATTGTGCTGTATATAGGTAAACTATTTCTAAAATGTTACCCTTTAAGTTGAACTGCTATTGCAAAAGAGTGTTCGCAACTTCAATGTAAACAGATAGTTGACACATGTATATTAAGGGTTTATCGAATTTTTATGATTGTTCCTATAAACTAAAATCAAAGGAGGAAGACAATGAAAATTGGTGAACAGATTCGAATGCTACGTAAAAGTGAAAACCTTACTCAAGAGCAATTAGGGGAAAAACTTAATGTCTCCCGTCAAGCTGTTTATAAATGGGAAAGTGATAGAGGTTATCCTGATATTCAAAATTTAATTAGACTAAGTGAAATATTTGATATCAGCATAGATGAACTGATTAAAAAAGATAGAGTTTTTCAACAGAGAATAATAGTAAAAGGAGGAATTGTTTCTAATCGTCGCCTTTTATCGTCGTTAAATTATTTCAGTATTTTTTTTGCTCCTTTCTTATTCCCTTTTATTACGATTTGCGTTGGCGAAAAGGATATAAAAGGTCATGGAAAAAGGGCTGTTATATCCCACTCTATTCCTGTGATTTTATATTTCATAATGATGAGTGTATTTTCCCTATCTTCGTATTTAACAGGAGCAGATCAACCAAATTCCATTTTAGTTATTTGTGGAATAACAATCCTTGCTATTTTCAGCATAAGTGTTGTCATTTGGAATGTCGCTCAAGGAGTAAAAGTGATGAAAAACCCTCTAAAATATGAAGTTGAATAATGGAGATGAATATTAATGGACAGTAAACCAGTTTTGCAATTAAAAAATGTCAGTAAGACTCTTGGGAACAAAGTCGTTGTAGATGATATATGTTTAGATATATATTCTGGTGAGATATTTGGATTATTAGGTCCTAACGGAGCTGGAAAAACCACCACTATTCGTATGCTCGTTGGATTGCTATCAATAACAGAAGGAAAAATATTACTGAATGGTGTGAACATTGAAAAAGAGTTTGAACAAGCAATATCTCAAGTTGGTGCTATCGTTGAAAATCCTGAATTATATGATTATTTAACAGGTTATCAAAACTTGATTCTTTTTTCTCGTATGTCTGGAAATGTTTCGAAAGAACGAATAGATGAGATCATACAAATAATTGGATTGGAGAATGCGATTCAAGCTAAAGTGAAAACATATTCGTTAGGCATGCGCCAACGCTTAGGCTTAGGACAGGCTCTTATGCACTCTCCGTCTATACTCATATTAGATGAACCAACAAACGGGTTAGATCCATCAGGTATTCGAGAGTTTCGTCAACTTTTAATAAAGTTAGCTAAAACAGAAAAAATGGCTGTTCTTGTGTCAAGTCATCTCCTCGCTGAAATGGAAATGATGTGTGATCGGATAGGTATTATTCAACACGGAAAATTAATTGATGTTCAACCGGTACACAACTTTGTTGAATCAGAAAAGAAATTGACTGTCACTTTTACCGTTGACCGAGTTGATTTAGCAGAACAAACTATACAACAGGATTTCAATAATAATCCATTTAGTGTAAGTGGCAAGACCTTCGAAGTACATCTGGAGTACAATCAAGTTCCGCAAATGACAAAATCCCTTGTGGAAAAAGGAATTAAAATTTACGGTATTACATCAACACGGAAAACGCTGGAAGATAAATTTATCGAAATAACAGGAGGTCAGCCAATTGTCTAAATTAATCGTATGTATTAAAAATGAAAACTTGAAGATCTATAGTCGTTTAGGAACCAAAATAATGATTGGCTCCTTAATTTTAGCTGCGTTTGTTGTTGGTTTAATCCATAATTATTTACCCGAATCTCCTTCGTCTATGTGGGAATTTTTAAATGTTAATTTAGAAATTTATGTTTCCATTATCGTCTTGTATGCAGTCATTATAGCTGCGGGAAATATTCCAAGTGAGTTTTCGAAAGGCACCATCAAGCTGCTACTCATACGTCCAATTAGTAGATCAAAAGTACTGTTATCCAAATATATCGCTACTGTTTCTTTTTCTCTTGGTATGCTCGTAATTACATTCGCTTTATCCCTTTTAGTAGGGGGTATATTTTTTGGATTTGATCCTCCATCTCAAGCAAACTTAATAACAATGAGTGGTAGTCCGGTGGAAAATGTTATTCCTCATCTTATCACTGTGACTGCATTTATTTTTATCGATATGCTGATGATGATTACTATCGCCTTTATGATTTCCACTATTTTTCATAATAGTGCAATGGCCATTGGTCTGGTGATCTTTTTAAGATTTGCAGGTCCGAATATTGTGATTGCTCTTCACCAATACGATTGGTCAAAGTACATTTTGTTTGCTAATTTGAATTTAAGACAGCACATTGGTGGGACTTCTATTGTAGAGGGATTGACGATGAGCTTTTCCATCATTACGCTTGCTGTTTATTTTCTTATTTTTATTATCCTAACTTGGTGGATATTCAATAAAAGAGATATAACTGCTTAGAAATGTAGTGCTAAATAATTACTATACAATAGAATGGTGTGTTAACTATGGAAACTAATCCTTTAAATATAGTACTTATTCTTGTGTTAATTCTCATTGGAGCTATTATAAATATCATTACAAGCTTATGGATTTACCGAGATGCTATTAGAAGGGGTAATAGTAATGAATATGCGTTAATTGTATTATTCGGAACTTTATTTCTTCCATTTATAGGAGGACTTGTTTACTTAATTATTAGAAAAAGCAAGAATAGCGAAAGGGAAAAGTAAATGTTAATCAATATGCTTAATCTGCCAATGCACGCAAAATGTGTCGGTACTTATTTCAAACGCCAACGTTATAAATGTAAAGAATGTGATGAAACATTTTTTGAAGACCTCCCTAATATGGATATCAATCGCTCAGTTACCAATAGGCTTAAAGCAATAACTATTCGTTTTATCGTAAAAAAGTTCCCAGTCATTTTGGTTGTAATGCTTGGTTGCCCACTGATATAAATAGTCTTCAACCTTCGATAAATTTTCATTTTACAATTCTAGTCTTCGATATAACGTTGTAGATCTAGTCCGTTTTCCGGAGTGACAAAGTGGAACAAGGGTGTATGGGGATATGCTTTGGTTAAATGTAGATTACTATCAGGTTAAAAGGTTATTGTGCTTATCTATCAAAAACGTGTTATAATGGAAAATCAAATCAAAGATAAAAGGAGATGATATTTTGGTAACATGTGGTATTGCTGGAATTGGTCATTTAGGTGAAGCGTTGGCACAACAGCTTGAAAGGGCGGGTGTACATGTTTGTGCTTATCATCCGAACCTACAAAGGCGGACTAAATTTGCTAGTGACTTTAAAGAGGTCAAGGCTGTAGACTTTGCCGAATTATTAAAATTACCAACAGTTTTGTTAGCTTTACCTGCTGAGGCAATTCAACCTTTTTTAAAAAAAGCACAAAAAGAGATCTCCCCCAATAATACACAACCAAAATTTGTCAGTTTATCGACACTCATAGATACGAAAGAATTACAAAACGAGTTCTCAAACTTTCAAATATATGGTGTAAAAATGATAGGACATGCAAATTATTTGTATGAACATGGTGAAGGTGTATTTGTGACGGAAACGCCCTTAGAAACGGAGGGATTTCAGGAAATACAATTTTTGTTTGAACAGGTAGGAACTCTATTTGAGGATAATGAAGAGGTGGTTAGAGAAGTAAATGGGCTTGCAGTTAGAAAGATAATAGAGGCATGTATTACCTTTGAAAATGAAACAAAGAATTACCCTAATGAATATAGTAAAAAAGCGATGGATACAATTTTCCCCAATACAATGAGGCTTTATAGAGAAGGTTCTTTTGATGGGTTTATGCTAAAAATTATGGACGAAATAAATCATGATAATATGAAATAAGCAATAAAAATTTCTAATAAAAATAAGCAAATCGAGTAGGAGGGAACGGGATTAATCCCGTCCTCTTACACTATTAGTATATATCGTTAGATATAGATTGGTATGATTAAAGTCTAACGTAGTTTTATATTGTTTCAATCAACTCTCCAGCTCTTGCTCCATCCAGTTTTGGTCATCAAAATTAATGAATGATACGACTAGCTATTAATCAATATCGTCAATAGGCTTTGCGGCTCCTCACCAACTTCCGCGGTTTACAAGTTCCGATATTTTGTTCTAAATTTTCATTTTATTTATCGATTTTTTCTTAGTCTTAATTCCAAAAAACAATTATTTATACTTAGGAATACAAATGGTATTCAACTATATCACGGTTTCTCCTCTTGTTTTAATAGATTCTCAATCCGCGAAAATAACTCTCACAAATTCCGTCTCCTATTTTTACCATTTCCTTTAACTTATTCTGTCAGATACACCCTTTAAAGTTGAAAATTACTTACAAATAGATAAGTATGTCCATATTTCTGGAGATAATTAATAAGTATAAGATTAAGCATATGGTTGGTTCTCATAAAGGATAGTTCTTAAATAAAC
>Ga0209487_1004102_pt1 | contig 11279 bp, 7 predicted proteins | sample Poulit2012_FD_187524 | JGI IMG/M metagenome (GOLD analysis project Ga0209487, IMG submission 187524) | Agricultural soil microbial communities from Georgia to study Nitrogen management - Poultry litter 2012 (SPAdes) (version 2) | ecosystem: Environmental > Terrestrial > Soil > Agricultural land... | reverse complement strand
CGAGCAGCCCGGAGCGACGGCCGACGAGCAGCCCGCCGCGGCCTCAGCCGATGAGCAGCCGGCCGTGGGCCCGGGCGACGTCGAGCATGCCGCTGATCCCGATGAGGGCACGGAGTGCTCCTCCCCACCGTGATGCTGTCCCCAGCGGAGGGGATCGTCAGTTGCCTCCATTAGCCTGTGTGGGTGGCCATCGCTCTGTACCGCCGTTACCGCCCCGAGTCCTTCGCCGAAGTGATCGGCCAGGACCACGTCACCACGCCCCTGCGGCGTGCGCTGCGCGCGGGGCGGATCGGTCACGCCTACCTGTTCTCGGGCCCCCGCGGCTGCGGGAAGACCACCTCCGCGCGGATCCTCGCACGGTGCCTGAACTGTGAGCAGGGACCGACCGAGGCTCCCTGCGGCCAGTGCGATTCCTGCCGTGACCTCTCTCGTGACGGCTCCGGCAGCCTGGATGTGGTCGAGATCGATGCGGCCAGCCACGGCGGTGTCGACGATGCCCGCGAGCTGCGCGAGCGCGCTTCCTTCGCGCCCGTGCGCGACCGCTACAAGGTGTTCATCATCGATGAGGCCCATATGGTCACCTCGGCCGGCTTCAACGCGCTGCTCAAGCTCGTCGAAGAGCCGCCCGAGCACGTGAAGTTCGTCTTCGCCACCACCGAGCCGGACAAGGTCATCGGCACCATCCGCTCGCGCACCCACCACTACCCGTTCCGCCTGATCCCCCCGCAGATCCTCACCCCCTATCTGGAGGAGATCAGCGCCACCGAGTCCGTCAACGTCGGCGAGGGCGTGCTGCCGCTGGTGGTGCGGGCCGGGGGAGGCTCCGCGAGGGACTCGATGTCGGTGCTGGATCAGCTGATGGCCGGCGCCGGTGAGGACGGCGTGGACTTCGCCACCACGATCGCTCTGCTGGGCTTCACCGACACCGCGCTGCTGGACCGCGCCGTCACCGCCATCGCCCAGCGTGACGCCGCCGCCCTCTACGAGGCGGTCGAGCAGGTGCTGGCCACCGGTCATGAGCCGCGCCGCTTCGTCGAGGACCTCCTGGAACGCGTGCGCGATCTGATCGTGCTGGCGGCCGTGCCCGACCGTGGCGCCGATCTGCTGCCTCAGGTCCCGGCCGATGAGCTGGAATCCATGCGCGCCCAGTCCACCCTGTTCGCCCCCGCGGATCTGTCCCGCTGCGGCGATCTCATCCACGAGACGCTGTCGACCATGAGCGGGGCCACCTCTCCGCGCCTGCACCTGGAGCTGCTGGCTGCGCGACTGGTGCTGCGCGATGAGCTCGCCACCGGTGGACCGGCCCCGGCCGACGCCGGGGGCGGGCGCGCCTCCCACCCAGGGCAGCTGCCCGGCGGTGCCCCGGGCCAGGGCGCACCGTCCGGGGGCGGGCCTCAGCACCCCGGGGGAGGTCGGGCCGCTACTGGCGTTCAGACTCCGGCGGGTGCCTCCGGCGCCCGTGAGGAGGCACGACGCATCGCGCAGGAGAAGGCCGACGCCTCCCGGCAGGCCCGGGAAGGCCGCCCGCAGGCCCCGCGGCGGGAGCAGGCCTCCGTCTCCGATGCCGGCCCGGCACGCGACCAGGCCCCGCAGGGCCAGCAGCGCCCCCAGGCCGCTCCGGCCCAGCAACCCGCCTCCGGTGATGGCGGCTGGGTCCCGGCCGCAGTGCCCGGGCAGGGCAGCGCCTCCCAGGACGCGAGCCGCCCGCCGGCGCCTCAGGAATCGCAGGCGGCGTCTGTGCAGCCCGGTCCGGGCGGGCATGACGAACGGGCCGACGCCCCCGAGCAGGGCGCGCCGAGTGCTGCCCCTGCCCAGCAAGCGGCAGCGGGGGGCCCGGATGCCGACGCGGTGCGCGGCCACTGGTCGGCCATCCTCGACGAGCTCGCCCAGATCCGCCGTCCCAGCTGGGCACTGATCTCGCAGAACGCCCACGTGCACGAGATGCGTGGCACCACCTTGGTGCTCGGCTTCCGCACCGACGGCCTGGTCTCCGCCTTCCACCGCGGCACCGCCGCCGAGAACGTCGCCGACGCCGTCCGCCGCATCATGCGCGTCGAGGTGAGCGTCGAGGCTGTCACCGGGGAGGATCCCGGCCCCGGCGGGGGCGGGACCGGCAGCAGCGGTCCTGGCGGCACAGCTCCGGGCGGGGGCGGCCCCGCCGCGGGCGGACCTGGCGCGAGCGGCCGCGGAGCGGGCGGTCCCGGTCGGGGCGATCCAGGCGACACCCGCGAGAGAGAGCCCGGCCCTGGCGGCGACGACTGGTCCCGTGACTCCGGTGCGGGCGCCGGCGGTCCGCGAGGCGATGTCGGCCCGCGAGGCGAGGGTGCTGCCCAGGCCACTGCGCCGGCGCGTCTGTCCGGAGCCTGGGGCGACGCCGTGCCCAGCGCCACACAGCCGTCGCCCGCTGCTCGCCCCGATCCGGTCGGCCCCGACCGGTCCGGCCCCCAGTCGTCGCGGCCCGACGGCGGCGCCGCCCCCCGTGCTCGCCCCGGGGACGATTTCCCGCCCGAACCCGACGAGGACCCCTACCCGCCGGAGCCCGAGGACGCCTACCCGCCCGACCCGCGGGACTCCTACGGTCCCGCACCGGGCCCCGAGCGGACCCCGCCGCGCAGTGACGGCTTATCCAGCGCTCCGGCCCCGTCGGCAGGCCCGGCGCCATCGACGAGGCCGGCGGTGGTCGCGCCCGGACCTGCCGATGCTCCCTCGGCCGGCACTGCCCAGACGTCCGCTGCGCCTGCACCCGCTGTGACGCCCGGGGACATCCCGGTCGTCGAGGACGAAGGCCGCGACTCCCTGCCCGAGGGGGAGCCGCGCACCCACGGACAGGCCGCGCTGAAACGGGCCCTGGCCGAAGGGCGCGTGGTCCACTCCCGCCCGGCCACCGCCCCCGCGCCCGCGCCCGCGTCGCAGGCCGGTGGCACGCCCCCGCCCGAGACGGCATCGCTGCCCGGCTCCACCGCGGCGGCCGGGCCTGCGTCCTCGCCGGATGCCCCTGCCTGGTCCGATCTCGCCGCCCAGTCCGAGGCCTCCTGGTCCCAGGCCGCGCCGCGCTCCGAGGACCCAGCCCCCTCCACCGAGCCCCGGCCCCCCGGTGACAAGCCGTGGTCCGAGGCCCTGAACGAGGCGGACCCGTCCTCGGCGCCGTCTGCGCCGCCAGTGCCCACCGGTCCCCGCACCGGGGCCGCGCTCGCCCGCGAAGCCGCCATGGCCTCACGCAACGCCGGCAGGCGCTTCGGGTCGGGCACCCCGTCGCAGCCGGAGGCGCCTGCGCCCGACGCCGACCCCACCGGAGGCGCCTCGCGCGACGATGAGGACGCCGTCGTCGCCACCCGCAACGGGCGCGAGGTCATCGAGAAGATACTCGGCGGCAAGGTCCTCGAGATCATCGACGAGACCCAGAACCGTTAGAGCGGGAGCGCTGCGACGGCCGCAGCTGCTGATCGTCGGGGGAGGGGCGCCAGTCCCGGTATGTGACGCTTGCCACTGAATATTCCCGGCGGTAGTGTGCGGGCCCCTATCACCCAGCAGGAGGCCTCGTCGCGTGAGTACTGTCGATCGCCGTTCCTTCTTCCGCCTGTCCTCCGGCGCCGCGGTCACCACCGCCGCCTTCGCCGTCTCCCTCGGGCCCGTCCCGGCCTGGGCCGATGGCCGCGGAGATGAGGGCCCGGACGATCCCCATCCCTCGGCGCGCCAGTTCCGCGCCATGTGGATCTCCCTGGTCGAGAACATCGACTGGCCCTCGGAGCCGGGCCTCGACGCCGAGGCGCAGCAGGAGGAGTTCGAGACCTGGATGGATCTGGCCCGCGAGCTCGGCCTGAACGCGGTGATCTCCCAGGTGCGGCCGACGGCGGATGCGATCTGGCCCTCGCCGCATGAGCCGTGGTCGCAGTACCTCACGGGCCAGCAGGGCCTGGATCCGGGCTATGACCCGCTCGCCTTTCAGGTGGAGGCTGCGCACGCCCGCAACCTCGAATACCACGCCTGGTTCAATCCGTACCGGGTGGCGATGACCGACGATCCGAGCACCCTGGTCGAGGACCACCCGGCCCGCGTCCACCCCGAATGGGTGTTCGCCTACGGCGGGCAGCTGTACTACGACCCCGGGATCCCCGAGGTGCGCGCCTTCGTCCAGGACGCGATGCTCGACGCGGTCGTCCGCTACGACGTCGACGGCGCCCATTTCGACGACTACTTCTACCCCTACCCCGTCGAGGGCGAGGAGATCCCTGACGAGGAGACCTTCGCCGAGCACTCCGATGGCAGCGAATCGATCGAGGACTGGCGCCGTGAGAACGTGAACCTGCTGGTCAAGGAGATGCACGAGCGGATCCATGAGCAGAAGCCCTGGGTGCGCTTCGGCATCAGCCCCTTCGGGATCTGGCGCAACTCCTCGAGCGACCCGGACGGCTCGGACACCAGCGGCTCGGAGTCCTACGACATGATCTCCGCCGATTCGCTGACCTGGGTGCGCGAGGGCTGGGTCGACTACATCAACCCGCAGGTGTACTGGGAGTTCGGCAACGAGGCCGCCGATTACGAGACCCTCGCGAAGTGGTGGGCCGGTGCCGTCGAGGGCACCGGCGTCGCCCTGTACATCGGCGAGGCCGCCTACAAGGCGACCGACGGCACCTTCCCCGACCCCGCCGAACTGGGCGACCACCTGGACCTCACCACCCAGCTCGAGCAGGTCGACGGCAACGTGTACTTCAGCGCCGTCAGCCTGCGCGACGACACCACCGGCTTCGTCGAGGACCTCGTCGAGCGTCACTACGAACATCCGGCCCTGGTGCCGGTGATCGACTCCATCCCCGGCCAGGCCCCCGAGGAGCCGACCCTGATCTCGGTGCAGCGCACCGGCACCGGGGTGCTGCTGCGCTGGACGGGGCGCGGCACCGACGCCACCAGCTATGCGATCTGGCGGCTGCCGTCGGAGCAAGCACGGGAGAAGGACCTCGCAGACCGCCGGAACCTGGTGGCCACCATGCGTGACGACGGTCCCGGCCTGCAGGAATTCGTGCACGACGGGGCTGACGGATCCGGCTGGTATGTCGTCACGGCCTACGACCGCACCTGGCGCCAGAGCGACCCGTCAGATGCGCAGGAGGCGCGCGGCTGACCGTCGGCCGCACGGCGCTCGGGCGGCCGGATGTCCGATCGCCGGCCGGCGGGCCACCGGCCGGCCGACCGACCGACGGCGTCCTCAGACGTCGCGCGGCTCCAGCATGCTGAACAGGTCCGTGCGCAGCGTGGCGGGATTGACACCCGGCACCGGCGGGGTCACGTAGAACTCCCAGAACGGATGGGTCATCTGCTCCTCGGATTCACCGATCTCCGCGGTGAACGCACCCCAGGCCTCGGCCAGGCCCCCATAGCCGCCGATATGGCTGATCCAGCCGACCCGGCCAGCCGGCAGCACCGAGCCGGTCACCTCCAGCTCACTGGGCAGCAGCAGCGTCTCGGTCAGGGGCTTGTCCACCGGGAACCCCACCTCCACGTCGGCCGTGGAGACCGGCTGACGATGGTGCAGGGCGAACGCGGGGCCGATCGGCTGGATCCCGACCTCCTCGAGTGCGCTGATCAGATGGGAGAACGTCCCGTCCATCAGCGAGTTCATCTCGTACATCGGGAAGTCACGCTTGGAGACCACCGCAGTGGGCACCTCCGGTGCCTGCGCCACCTCGCACTCCCGCACCGGCTCGGAGGCGCCGTACGGATGGGGCATCGACGACATCGTGTGTTCCTGTTCAGAGTCGACAAAGGGCCGTCCCTGGTCGCAACGGCCCTCGGGAGACGGTACTCCGGAACCCCGACGTTGCCTATCGGCTCTCGTCAGTGTCGCGGGGAGTGTCCGCTCACGCCCGCCAGGTCGAGGGCCAGCTCACAGAACATCGAGTTCGACCAGGAGAACCATTCCCGGGTGAAGATCGTCGGCTCGTCGATGTGGACGCCCTCGTGCATCATCCCGGTGCCGCCGTCGGTGCGGATCAGCTGCCGGAGGATCCGCAGCTTCTCGGCCGGGTCGCGGCTGGTGAGGCCCTCGACGCTCTTGGCGATCGGCCACACATGATCCTTCGGCGTGTGCGGGGAGCCCACCCCTTCCAGGAACAGGCCTGCGAAGTAGTAGGGGTTGTGCCGCGAGAGCACCGCGGCCCGGGTGGCGAGATAGACGGCACCATCATCATCGACGCAGTCGAGATAGGGCAGCGACAGCAGGCTCGGCACATTCGCGTCGTCGAGGAACACGTGATTGCCGCGACCGTCGATCTCGTACGCCCAGATCTGCCCGCCATCCGGGCCCTCGATCACGCCGTGCCGGTCCAGAGCGCCGAGGATCTCGGCCGAGAGCCGGCGCGCCTCGGCCGCGTCCTGGCCCTCGCCGGCCACGTACTCGAGCAGATCGCCCAGCCGATCCAGCGCCAGCGCCAGGAAATGGTTGCCGGGGATGTTGTATCCCAGCTCGCAGGCATCATCGGAGGGCCGGAAACCCGCCCACACCAGGCCATTCGGGGTGGTCAGCGAGCCACGACCCTCACGGTCCAGGGTGTCCTGCGCGGGCACCCCGGAGCGGCGGAAGACGTACGGGGAGCGCTCCTCGTGATGCTGCTCGGTGGCGACCGTGGCCAGGATCGCGCGTGCGGCCGGCACGAACTGCTCGTCGGCCCAGGAGGTGTCGCCGGTCGCCCACCACAGCCGCCACGCCAGATCCGGGCCGTAGGACAGCGAGTCCAGCTCGAACTTGCGCTCCCACGCCCACGGGTTGTCGCGCTCGGTCTCGTCCTCGTCCCAGTGCGAGGAGTCCGGGGTGCGGTTGAAGGCGTTGGCGTAAGGGTCGATCGCGAGGTAATGCCAGTGACGGCGCAGCAGGCCGCTCAGCAGCGAGACCAGCTGGGCGCGGTCCTGCTCTGGGCCGACCTCGGCGCTCACCAGCCGCAGCAGCGGGGTCAGCTGGGCGGCCGAGTCCCGCAGCCACATGGCCGGGATGTCGCCGGTGATCACGAAGGTGGTGCCGTCGTCCTCGACGCTGACCGTGGTCTCGGCGGTGTTGCGCAGGTAGGACACGACCCGGCCCGTGATCTCCTCCGTGATGGCGGCGTCCCCGTCGGCGATCTCGGCGAGGCCGCTGCGCAGGCGCTCGCGCACGGCATCGAGCAGGGTGTCGGGGAGCTGGACCATGATTCTCCTCGTCGAAGCAGGGCTGGCCCCTCAGGTTAGCGCCGGAGCCGACGGCGATGGCGCCCGTCCACGCGCCCGACGGGAACGGACGAAAAGGGCGTGACGCCGGCTATCGCATCGACGGGGCTCCTCGCTGGGCCGCCGCCCGCCCGCAGGCGCGGTTTGCTCACAGCCGAGGCGGCTGCACGGCCGACCGTCGGAGCCGACAACTACAGTTGGCACCGTGTACGAAGGCATCGTTCAGGACCTCATCGACGAGCTCGGCAAGCTGCCGGGCATCGGCCCCAAATCGGCGCAGCGGATCGCATTCCATCTGCTGGACGCCGACGATGCCTCCGTGCGCCAACTGGCCGACGTGCTGATCAAGGTCAAGGACACGGTGCGCTTCTGCGACATCTGCGGCAACGTCTCGGCCGACGAGCGCTGCCGGGTCTGCGCCGACACGCGCCGCTCCGACGAGGTGATCTGCGTGGTCGAGGAGTCCAAGGACATCGTCGCCATCGAACGGATCCGCGAGTTCAAGGGCCGCTACCACGTGCTCGGCGGGGCCATCGACCCCATCGGCGGGGTCGGCCCCGACGACCTGCGTATCACCCAGCTGATGAGCCGCCTGGGCACGGGGGAAACCCACGAGGTGATCCTCGCCCTGGACCCCAACATCGAGGGCGAGGCCACCGCCGCCTATCTCTCGCGGCTGCTGGGGCCGCTGGAGCTGACCGTGACCCGCCTGGCCTCCGGCCTGCCCGTCGGCGGGGACCTCGACTACGCCGACGAGATGACACTGGGACGGGCTTTCCTGGGCCGTCGCACCATGTGAGGCCGACGCCATGTCGATGACCCCTGCCCGAGACCAGCCGCTGGCGCCGCTGACGAACCTGCCCCCACCGCCGCAGCTCCCGCCCGAGGACCCCTCACTGGTGCTGCCGGCAGAGATCATCGCCGAATCCCGCCGCACGATCACCCGGGGACTGCTGCGGATCGCCTGGGCCCCGGCGCTGATCCTGATCGCGCTGTGGTACGTGCTGTTGGTGCTGTACGTGGCGGGCGGCTCGCCCACCTACTGGGGTCTGGGGGCGCTGGCGAGCCTCGCCGAGCCCACGCTGCTCCGCACCATCATGTATCAGCTGGGCTTCACCTCCTCGGGCCTGTGGATGGCGTTCCTGCTGCTCCCGGTCGGGGCGACGGTGCTGAGCCTTCTGCTGCTGCCGCTGGCCACCGCCGCGATCGCCGGGATGAACCCCCGGCGCCACCTGTCGGAAGCGGGCTTCCAGCGCGAGGTCGCCACCCGCATCACCGCCGTGCTGATGATCCCGCCGCTGCTCACCGTCGCGGCGCTGCCGATCACGGTGCTGCTCGGCGTCCCGCAGCCGTGGTCGGGGATCGGCGCGGGCCCGCTGACGGCGCTCGCCCTCGCCGTGGTGGCGCTCCAGCTCACCTGGGTGTCGATCCGCGGCTGGGTCACCGCCCCACGGGTGCTGGGCATCCAGTCCGCCGCAGCCCTGGAGACCACCGCCCGTCTCGACCGTGACCTGGACAAGCGCCATGCCGCAGCGCTCAAGGTCCTCGCACAGGACCGCCGGCACCTGCCCCCGACGCCCGGCACCCCGCAGGCCGCCGGCGCCCTGACCCCGCGCGGCGCCACGACCGCCCTCGCCCTGATCCTGCGCTCCAGCCTGACCTGGGTGGTGCCGGCGCTGATGGGCCTGGCCTGGATCGTCTTCGGCATCACCGACATCGTGGTCACCTTCAGCGGGATCTCGGACCTGGAGTTGAACCCTGGCCCCTCGCCGCTGCGCTGGCAGGCCCTGGCCGCCGGCCTACCCCTGTTGGGCCTGTCGCTGCTGGCCATCGCCATGACCCCCGCGCTCGCGGGGCTGCTCAGCAACGGCATGCGCAGTCAGGTGACCGATCAGCGCACCTACCCGTCCTGGGCGCACCGGGCCCGCGTGAACCCCTGGGAGCAACGGGTGGTGAACCTGACCGGGTGGCTCAATGCGCTGATCGTGCTGGGCGCGACGGTGGTGCTCGGCCTCGCGCTGGTGCTGCTGGACGCCGTCAACGGCCTGGCCTGGGTGTGGATGACCTTGAACGTGCTGGTGATCGCCCCGCTGCTGGGGCTCGCGGCCGCGGCCGCGATGCGCACCGGGTTGCGGGATGTGCTCTACGGCCCGGCCGGCCGGTACATGCGCCGCGACACCGAGTTCGCCCTGGTCGCCCCCGATATCGGTACCCGCACCGAACGGGCCGAGGATCCCGCGGTGCGCGCCGAGATGCGCCGCCGCCTGCAGGAGCAGGACGGCGACCATTCGCTGGAGATCTTCGACCTCGACACCGCCGGCGATCGGCTGTGGGTCGACGACTCCATGCCCGGTGCGCGGGAGACACAGATCCGCGCGGTCGACATCGCACGCGGCCAGCTGCCGGACTTCGGGGCCGACGACTCACCCTTCGCCGCCCCGGCCCACGCTGGCGCCCGGCGCGAGCGCCACGAGGCTCCCTCTCGTCAGCACGACATCCCGGGCTCGGTCGCCGACCTGCGGGAGGGGTGAGGTCGGCCCAGCCGGCCGGGTGGCTGGGCCGCTGCGGAGGGTCTCAGGGCGTCACGGCCCCCTCGTCGAACCACACGTCCCGGAAGTTGGAGAGGTACTGGCCATAGATGGCCGGGTCGATGATGCGCAGCATTGCCTCGTCGTTGTAGTTGAGGGCGTTATAGGAGATGTTCGGACTACCGGTGATGGTCACGTGCTGGTCCCTCTCGCCGTCGAACCCACCCTCCACGATCAGGTACTTCGAGTGGATCATGTTCTGTTCGGGATCGTCCTCGAGGAGGCGGAGCTCCACGCCCGGGTGCGGGAGAAGGATGTCGTCGACACCGAAGTTGAACTCGGTGTACGCGACCTTGACAACGCACCCCTCATCGGCGAGTTCGGTCAGCTTCTCGGCCACTTCCGGTCGCCCGAAGTAATTCTGTGCAGCCCGCACGATCGTGTTCCCCCGTCCATCACCCGTCGCCTCGTTCCCCGTGCAGATGACCGCATCCAGCTCGTCCAGAAGCGGGTCCTGCGGGCCGTCCCCCGGGTAGGAGGGGCCGACCGGGAAGAGGGTCGCGGCCACGTCACCAGCCTCGAAACCGCGGTGATAGTCCGGGTCGGTGTGTTTACGGGCGAGGTCAGCGAAGTAGTCCATGTATCCGTCGTAGAGATCCCGGTTGTTCGCGAAGCTGACCGCGTTGTTCCAGTACCGGCTCCCGTTCAGCACGGTGAAGTTCGCGGAGGACTGCACGACCACGTCGCGCTCGCCGTCCACCTCGGAGAAGAGAAAGAACTTGTTGTGGTTGATGTTGCTGCCGTGACAGCCGTCATCGCACGCGACGGCCCATGAATCCGCCTCGAGGTCGTCGCCGAGCGCCCCCAGGAGCATCCTGCCCACTGGGCTCTCGCCTGCGACCGAGCCCTCCAGCACCAGCTGCACGTTCACCCCATTGAAGGATGCCCTCAGGATCTCCGTCCCGAGATCCAGGTCGAAATCCGTGATGTTGTATATCGACATCGAGATCGTCGACCCTTCCGGGGCACGCTCGACCAGTCCCTGGACGTAGTCACGAATCCGGTACTGATCCGCTTCGGAGCCATTTGGATCGTTGAAGATGGCGCCGGTGCCAGCTTGCATTTGCGCCGATACGCTGTCGGCGTGCCCCTGGTCGGAATCCAAAGCGTCGGTGGAGCGGCCATCTGCGACGGCCCCGCTGCCGGGAATGATCATCGCCAGGGCCACCATCATGGCGGCGAGCTGTGCGCGCCACTTCCTTGTGCGCTCTTTCATCGTCTTCCTCCTCGTAGACGTCAGCCGGCCCGTGCAGAACGGTCCGCTGCCTGGCACGGCTCGAGATCGCGGCGGCGGATGCATGGAGCGAAGTCACGATTCGCGGCATCGGAGGGGAGAGTCGACCGCGTCGGCGCGGTGATCCAGCCGCATCCTCGATCCAGCGGCCGTGTCCTGGCGATCGTGTCGGTCCGGTCACTGCAGTGGGGTTGGTTTCTCTGCCATTGCCGCCGTGCGATGCTCGAAGCCCGGCCCGGCCCGACCGGAGCGGGATCCCGACC
>Ga0209487_1004101_pt1 | contig 11279 bp, 11 predicted proteins | sample Poulit2012_FD_187524 | JGI IMG/M metagenome (GOLD analysis project Ga0209487, IMG submission 187524) | Agricultural soil microbial communities from Georgia to study Nitrogen management - Poultry litter 2012 (SPAdes) (version 2) | ecosystem: Environmental > Terrestrial > Soil > Agricultural land... | reverse complement strand
TTGTTCTGCGCCCCCTCGAAGCTGAGCAGACCACGGCGTCTGGACTCGTTATTCCGGACACCGCGCAAGAGCGCCCGCAAGAGGGCGAAGTTGTTGCCGTCGGCCCCGGCCGCATCGACGACAACGGAAACCGCGTTCCGCTTGACGTTTCAGTCGGCGATCGCGTCATCTACAGCAAGTACGGTGGCACCGAGGTGAAGTACTCCGGTGAGGAGTTACTGATCCTCTCTGCGCGTGACATTCTCGCAGTAGTTGCCTAACTTGCTTTTCTAACATCAAGTAGGGCCGGACCTCCTGAGGGTTCCGGCCCTACTTTGTTATTAAGCGAAAGCGACTGACCCGTCAGGGCGGAATGGAAGCCCCCGTTCCCAATGGACATAGTCGTCTTCTAGCAGAGCATCTTCGTCAATCGTGACGCCCCAGCCGGGGACATCGGGCCGCAATTCCAGGTGGCCGCCGACCGGCAAGTACTGGTCTTTGCACCAGGTTGTGGTGTCGGGCTTATATTCCAGGATCGAAAAATTCGTGGTCGCCGCCGCGAAATGGACATTATGCGCGGTGGCCAGCGGCCCCATCGGGTTGTGGGGCGAAATGGGAACAAAGTGCGCGTCCGCGATCGCGGCGATCTTCCGCATCTGACTCAAGCCGCCCACCACGCAAATATCGGGCTGAATGATGTCCGCGCCTCCGGCTGACAGCAGGTCCAAGAATTCGTTCGGACTATAGAGAGACTCCCCAGTCGCGAGCGGAACAGTCATTTTGGAGCGCAAGTCACGCCATCCGGAAATGAATTCGGGACGCAGTGGTTCCTCCAAGAAGAGGGGATCGAACTCGGTGATGGCCGCTGCCAGTTGGGCCGCTTTAATCGGCTCATAGATTTGGGCGTGTGCATCGAAAGCGAACTCCCAATCGGCAGGCGCAGCGGCACGCAATTGCCTGAAATATGACTGTAGCTCTTCACAGACTTTCCCCCAGCGGTTCGAGTGGGGAGCGATTCGGTATGGGCTCAACTTGAACGCTGTGAAGCCGTACTCGCGGTGCATCTGCCAAGCGCGGGCAAGGCACTGGTCAACCTCGGGAGCGTCGTATAGCCCGCAATAAACAGCGACTCGATCGCGCACGTTCCCGCCTAGCAGCATGTAGACGGGCAGGTTGACGGCTTTGGCGGAAATGTCCCACAGGGCGTGATCGATAGCCGAAATTGCAGCCAATCCTAGGGCGCCGGGTGGGAACCGGGATTGCCGCAACAACAGGGTGGAAAGGTGTTCTACGCGACGGGCGTCCTCGCCCTTGATGAACGTAAATAGGTAATCGATTAGGGGAATGAGAGCGCGATCCGGACCGTGGTTATATGCCTCGCCCCACCCGCTAATGCCTTTATCAGTGTCAATGCGAACTAATAAACGAGGCCGGTTCCCGACCCGTTGCATGAAAGTGGTGACGGCAGTAATTAATACGGGCTCGCTCGTGACAGTCGTTGGCACGGGATGACTCCTAGTAATTTGTGGGTTCGCTAATGCGCTTATTCGCTGAAGTGTGCGGCACAGCGCGCCGCAAATGTGGCGATGTGGTCGTGAGTTATTGCTTGAGCGCGCTCAATTTCACCAGCCTCGGCAGCCTCGAGTAGAGCGATGTGCTCATCTGCTTCCGTGTCCCAGCTGGCCTCGCTCTTCCACAGAGTCACGGTTATTAATGAGGTGCGTTCGCGCAAATCATCGAGAATCTCCACGAGCAGGTGATTGCCGCAGTTTGCGTAAAGAACACGGTGAAACGCTCGGTTCAAATCGCTGCGTTCATGCGCGCTATCGGCGGCTTGAGCCTGATCGAGTAGGACTCGAGCAGGGGTGAGGTCGACACCGCGCGCGACTGTGGCAGCAACGGCCGCCGGTTCGAGGAGTTTTCGGACCCCAAAAACATTCGCAACCATTTCCTTATCGACAACCTTGACGGTTGCCCCCTTGAAGTCGCCGAGGTGCACCAGCCCTTGGCCCGCTAAGGTTTTCAAGGCTTCGCGCACCGGTGTCTTCGAGACGCCGAAATTTTGTGCGAGGTCCGCCTCCGTCAAAGCGCGACCCGCCGGCAGTTCACCGCTGAGAATCATGCGGCGAATCTCTTCTAGCACCCAGACCGTGCGTGAGGGCATGGGGCGTCTCGGCGTAGTTTTCGCTGTCGGGTTCAGTGCTGCCGTCATTTTTACCTCTGTCTTGAAATTTTCTATGCCTGGGGCCATACTAGCCGAGACCATATAATATCTAATATACGATATCTGAAACATCAGTTTTCGGAATCGCTGTAGCAAAGGAGCTGCAAATGTCGGTTAGAAGTACCAGGAAGAGCCGAGGTCGCCTTGGTCGCACCATGACGTTGGTGGCGAGCCTCGGTATTATTGCCCCGCTCGCACTCACCGCATGTGGCGGCAGCGAAGAGGGGGGCAGCGATGTAGTCACCCTGACCCTGTGGGATACGGACGCCCGCACCGCGCGCACCGAAAGAATTCAGCACCTCATCGCGATGTTTGAAGCTAGCCATGAGGGCATCAAGATCGAGTACGTGGGCCTGCCCACTGACTCCTATATGGAAAAGATCGAAACCGCGATCGCAACTGAGACCACGCCAGATCTGCTCACCCCCAAGGCATCTGACCTCTCAGCACTCACGACGCAGGGCGCATTGTCTGCTCTCGACGAACGCTTCGTTGCGGATGGTTACGACACGAAAATGTCGGCATCGATGGTCGCCGCCGCAAGATCTGCTGTCGCTGACGAAAAGCTTTACCTCACGCCGTCCACTTCACTCACCGATGTGATTTGGTACCGCCCCGACCTTTTTGAAGATGCCGGCCTGGGCGCCCCTGAAACCTGGGATGACTTCTTCACCGCCGCCGATGTGCTGACCGAGCGCGACAGCGGCGAGTTTGGTTACACCATCCGCGGTGGTGCCGGATTCTGGCCGCAATTCGTCGGAATGGTGCTCCCAATCGCCGGCGAAAACCGCTACTTCGACGACCAAGGCAACTCAATTTTTCGTAAGCCCGAGGTAATCGAAGCCGCGCGCCAGTACGCGAGCCTCTACGACACGACTACGGCAAAGAGTGACCTGACAGCAGACTTCAAAGTAATGGTCGCCCAGTTCGGTACCGGCGCAGCCGCAATGTTGTCCCACTCGATCGGCTCCTACCCCGACCACGTTGAGGCTTTGGGTGCCGAAAACGTAGCCGCTGCAGTTGCCTTCCCCTCAGATAACAATGGCAAACGAATTCAAAGCAGCCTCGTTCTGGGCTTCGCGATGTTCGAAAACTCCGACCATCCGGAAGAATCTTGGGAATTCCTGAAATTCATGATGGATGAAGAGGCCAACTCGTACTGGGCCGAGGAATCCGGATACATCCCCGGTAACCTCGCCGTCGCCGAGGAAGCTTGGGCAAAAGATTCGCAACCCATCAAGGCCTCCCAGGAGGCCATGGAAGACGCGAACACGCTCCCACTCGAACACCCCTACTACCTGCCCGAGTTCAACGCCATCACGGGCACCGAAATGCTGCCCGAATGGCAAAAGGCGTTGCAGGGTGACCTGACGATAGAGCAGTTCTGCGAACAATTGGCTGACAAATTTGAAGCGGCTAAAGAAGCATTTGATTCGCGAAACGCGTAACGAACGCGGGCGGGGAGAGAAACTTTTCCCCGCCCGCTCCTGGCCAAGGAGTAGGACAAATAATGACCGTTAGTGTCTCGTCTATTCGGCGGCGGCGAACAAAATCTCAGCCCCTGAAATGGGGCGGTAGCCGGGCGCCATATTTCCTTATTGCACCCTCGTTGGTGCTAGTCGCAGTATTCTTGCTGTACCCGGTCGCCAACGTGGTCTGGTCCAGTTTTCACCAGCAGAACATCCTGAAACCCTGGGACGACGGATTCGTCGGTCTGGACAACTTCTCGCGGATTTTGAGTGATGACCTGTTTTGGTCCAGCCTGGCGTTCACTGCGAAATGGGTCGTGACCGAAGTGGGACTGCAATTGATTTTCGGCGTAATTTTGGCGCTGATAGTCAATGAAACATTCCGAGGGCGCGGCCTCGCGCGGGCACTGCTCTTCTCACCGTGGGCCGTAGCCGGAATCTTGACCACCACCATCTGGCTCCTGATCTACAACCCCTCGACGGGCCTGACGCGGTATCTCGCGGATGCGGGAATCGGCGAATACGGGACGTCCTTATTGTCTAGCTCCACGGGCGCATTCTGGGCCGCCGTGATCGCAGAAATGTGGAAGGGAATTCCGTTCTTCGCGATCATGATTCTCGCCGACCTGCAATCGGTTCCCTCAGAGTTATATGAGGCGGCCCACGTTGATGGGGCGGGGCGCATGCGCAGATTCTGGAATATCACCCTGCCCCACATTAAGGGTGCCCTGCTGATCGCCACGCTATTGCGAGGAATTTGGGAATTCAACAACGTTGACCTCCTACTGACATTAACCGGCGGTGGGCCAGCAGGGTCTACGACCACGCTGCCCCTCTACGTAGCGCAGACCGCTCTCGAAACCAAAGAATTTGGCTACGGATCTGCGCTGACGATGGTGGCCTTCGTCATCCTTTTAGTGGCCTGCCTCGCATACATTCGCCTGACAAAGATGGGTAAAGAAGAATGACGGTAGCTGCAACGACTAAAGAGAACTTCGCCCCAGGTATCGGGTCCGAACAACGCGACAAAAAAGAACGTCGACCCCGCAAAAAGGTTGACTGGATGATTGGGCTGCCGCTCACTCTTTACCTAATCTTCACGCTCGTACCGTTCTACTGGATGTTCATGTTCGCATTCCGGGAAAAGGGCTCAACGTCACTCATCCCCAAACCGTTCACCTTCGACAACCTGAACTACGTCTGGAAAAACGGGAACTTCAGTCAATACTTCCTGAACAGCATGTTTGTCGCCCTGATGGCCGTGATCATCTCGACGGCAATCGCGGTGATGTGCGGATACGCGCTCTCGCGCTATAACTTCCGCGGCAAGGGCGCGTTCCAGTTATTGATGCTCGCGACACAGTTCATCCCGGGCGCGATGATGCTCATCCCGCTGTTTAAAACCTTCAAAGGCTTGGGACTCATGAACAGCCTGTGGTCACTAGTGATCGCAGACACTGTGTTCCATTTACCGCTTTCGATGCTGTTGATGGCGGGATTCATTCGAAACGTCCCTGTATCACTAGAAGAAGCCGCATGGGTGGACGGTTGTAGCCGCATCGGCGGATTCTTCCGCGTCGTTTTCCCGCTTCTCATACCGGGGGTGGTCGCAGTTGGGGCCTACGCGTTCATCGGAGCGTGGAACAACTTCTTGTTCGCGGTGATGTTCATCAACGAACAGTCCAATTTCACCGTTCCCGTCGGATTGAGCTACATGCTGGGCGAATTCGGAGTCGATTACGGCTCACTCGCAGCCGGCGGCCTGATAGCCGTTTTGCCCGTGATCTTCATTTTCGCGTACGTCCAAAAATACCTGGTTAAAGGCTTGGCATCCGGAGGGGTAAAGGGATGATCAACAATTTCCGTTCACTCGTAGAAAGCAACCAAGAATGAACTCTCGCGAAGGCTTTGCGACGCGGCTTCGGGCCGGTGACCCGCTGATCGGATACTGGTCCATGTTGGACTCCGTAGTCGCCACCGAAAGGATCGCCCGGGTCGGGTACGACTACGTGTGCATCGACGCACAACACGGATTTGGCGACTATCGACACCTTCTGCACAGCCTGATAGCGGTCGCCGGATCGCCGGGCAGCGCCGGACTAGTGCGCGTGGCACAAAATTCGACCATCGACATCGCCCGGGCGCTCGATGCCGGTGCCACTGGAGTGATCGTTCCCATGGTCGATTCGGCAGACGATGCGCAGCGCGCCGCCGCCGCGTGCCGCTACCCACCTCGGGGCAACCGGTCCTATGGGCCAATTCGGTCGGTGCTCGGTGAGAAAGCGACCACGGTCGACCGTGACCGGGACGTACTGTGTTTAGCGATGATCGAAACCGCTACCGCATTGCAAAATGTGAAGGAAATTTGCGAAGTGCCCGGTATCGATGGGGTCTACGTGGGTCCCTCGGATTTGTCCCTGTCATTGGGCGCGCGCCGCCCGGGTGATGAGGATATCGCGCCGCAGTTCACTGCCGCGCTGCAGGAAGTGGCGCAAGCCGCTGAAGCGGCTGGCATAGCAGCCGGAATCCACTGCTTCTCCGGTGCCAATGCCGCCCAGCGACTCAGCGAGGGGTTCGCTTTCGCCAGCGTCGCATCAGACATCACCCACCTCGAAAATATCGCGCAACGTCACTTAGCTGACTTTCGCGGCGCGATGTAACCAAAAGCAGACAGAGTAGTTGTCGTTCTAGGAGGAGTAAAAATGACGAAAATCGCATTCATCGGCCTGGGAATTATGGGCAGCCCGATGGCAGTAAATCTGCAAAACGCTGGATATGACGTCACTGGCTTCAACCGGACACCGTCGCGCTGTGCGGATCTTGTACAAGCCGGCGGCAAGCAGGGCGCGGACGTCGCTTCGACGGTGCGCAATGCGGAAGTCGTGATTCTTATGCTCCCGGATTCACCTGATGTCGAATCGGTGCTGACCAGTCCGGATGGCGTGTTCGCGAATGCGCAAGAAGGCAGCCTCATCATCGACTTCTCAACGATCCGCCCCGATGTTTCGGTAGCAATGGCAGAGCAGGCAAACGCGCAAGGGTTGGCGCTCTTGGATGCGCCCGTGTCCGGTGGTGAAGCCGGGGCCAAGGCCGCAACATTGTCCGTGATGGTCGGTGGTGACGCTGCAGACTTCGAGCGGGCCGCAGAAATTTTCAGTGCGGTAGGCAAGACGATCGTGCACGTTGGGCCCAGCGGTGCGGGACAAACTGTGAAGGCTGCCAATCAATTGATTGTTGCCGGCAACATCGCGCTGCTCGCCGAGGCCATGCTGTTTTTGGAGAAGCACGGCGTTGACCTCGGCCCCGCAGTAAATGTTCTCGGAGGAGGGTTGGCCGGCTCGGCGGTGCTGAACCAGAAAGCGCCCAACATGCTCGAACGCAGCTTCGACCCGGGGTTCCGCATCGACTTGCACCACAAGGACTTGGGCATCGTGTTGGCCGCAGCTCGCAACGTTGGCATTTCGATCCCAATGGGTACGACGGCTGCCGGCCTCGTCGAGTCGGCTCGACTCAACGGCGATGGCGACTTGGACCACTCGGCGATCTTCCGGGTCATTGAGCGTCTGTCCGGCAAGAACGCCTAATTTCACTGCCTGAGAAAGGAAGAGCATGGAACTGAAACTGGCGGTAAATTGTTCAATCCTGTTTACCGAGTTGCCGCTCCTGGACCGGCCCAAAGCCGCGCAAGAAGCCGGCTTTGACGCCGTCGAATTTTGGTGGCCTTTCCCAACCGCCACCCCGTCGAGTCATGAGGTGTCTGCATTTGTTGACGCGGTTGGCTCATCGGGTACGCAATTGGTGGGTCTGAATTTCTTCGCCGGTGACATGCCAGCCGGTGAGCGGGGCATCGTCTCGCACCCGGACCGCAAAGACGAGTTCCGGGCTAGCGTCGTAACCGCTAGCGAAATCGGCGAAGCTCTGGGGTGTAAAGCTTTCAACGCGCTGTATGGGCTCACGCTCGATGATTCATCGTCCGGTAACCAGCAGGCGGCGGCACTCGACAACCTCGAATTCGCGGCGGAGACCGTCGGTGAGATCGGAGGAACGGTTCTCCTAGAGCCTGTTTCGGGCGCTGAGCGTTACCCTTTGAAAACTGCAGCTGATGTAACAGCAATAATCCGGGAATTGCGCGAATCACGCGATATTTACAACGTCAAATTTCTTTATGATCTCTACCACCTGGCCGTAAACGGGGCGCGGGATCTGGAGCAAATAGTGGCCGATAACCACGAGTTGATTGGGCACGTTCAGGTCGCTGACGCGCCCGCTCGGCATCAGCCGGGCACGGGCCAACTCGACATTGTCTCGGCGCTGCGCGAACTCGATAGGCATGATTATGACGGATACGTCGCGCTCGAGTACGTGCCGCAGGGCACGACAGTCGAATCGTTTGCTTGGGTGCCAGCTTTCCGGGAAGCACTCCGGGAACAGGGATGACCTGTGAGCACGGTCGTAATTGCCTGCGACGCGTTTAAGGGATCACTTTCCGCCGAGCAGGTAACCCATGCATTAAGTGCGGGGTTCGATCTCGCGCGGCGCGGGATCACCGCGCGCGTGTTTCCCATAGGTGACGGCGGTGAAGGCACGCTCGAGGCTTTTCTGCGTGCCGGATTCACGGAGATGTCGACGACCGCTGCCGGACCGACCGGGGAACTGCTGGCCACCCGTTTTGCCCATAAGGGCGATATCGCATTCGTCGAACTAGCTGAAGTATGCGGCATTTTGCGTCTGCCCGGCGGTCACTTCGCACCGCTCGACGCCTCGTCATACGGATTTGGCCAAGTTATTCGCACCGCCTTGGATCACGGTTTCCGGACCGTGATCCTCGGCGTGGGCGGAAGCGCAAGCACGGACGGCGGCGCCGGCATGGCACTGGCCCTGGGCGCGCAGATCAGAGATGCCGCCGGGCAGCCGATCGGAGGCGGCGGAGGTGAACTTTCCCGCGCCCGGCAGCTCGACATTTCGAACCTGCACCCGGGAGTCGTCGACGCGGAATTTATCATCGCTTCCGACGTGCAAAATCCGTTACTGGGCCCTTCTGGTGCTACCGCCATTTACAGCGCTCAAAAGGGTGCCACCCCTCGCGACCAAGCTGAGCTCGAAACCGGAATGGGCGTGTGGGCCGATCTGGTGGAAGAAAAATTTGATGCTCGCGGGTTGCGCGAAACGCTCGGAGCGGGGGCAGCTGGCGGTGTCGGATTCGGGGCATTGTCCTTCTTGGGGGCGCGCGTCGAATCGGGCGCCAGCCTCGTTCTTGACCTGCTCAAATTTGACGCGCTGCTTGCCGATTGCGACCTGGTTGTTACTGGTGAGGGGGCGCTCGATCAGCAAACACTCGAAGGTAAAGCCGTGCACGGGGTGGCAGCGGTTGCCCGGGAACTCCATGTTCCCGTCGTTGCCGTGTGCGGGGTGAATTCATTGTCATCCAGTGAACTCGGTCAACTCGGCGTGGCAGACGTTTTTTCCCTCAGCGACCGCGAACCAAATGTGGAACGCAGTAAGGCGAACGCTTACGGACTGCTCGTCGAGGTCGGTCAATACATCGCCGAAAAGTTTTTTCCTAATAATGCCTCACTAGGCCGGAGCAAAAACCGTCACGAAAAGAGGCGAGTTCCCGATCCCTCAATCAGGAACTCGCCTCTGTAATACCTAGGCCCGGATGCCCTAGTTCATCCGAACCCGGCAAGGCTGGTGGGAGGTGATTAGCTCGCTTTCCGGTGGCGACGCTGCAGAATCGCGTCCCGTTCGTCCTCGGTCAAGCCGCCCCAAACGCCGTATGGCTCGCGAACCTGCAGGGAGTGTTCGAGGCACATTTCCAAAACGGGGCATGTCGCGCAAACGGCTTTGGCTGCGTTATCGCGCTGCCGACGTGCTGCACCGCGTTCGCCCTCGGGGTGGAAGAAAAGTGTGGGGTCTGCTTCTCGACATGCGCCCTGGTACTGCCAATCCCATAAGTCCATCATCGGGCCAGGTAGCCGTGAAATCTCGGCCATGAGTACCTCCCTTATCGAAGCTAGCGTCGTTCGGTATGAACAACTGCCTTTACGCTACAACCGCTTCACCAGTTATTCAAGCCCCCTATTTCACCTCTTGTTCGGTCATTGTTCAGGCGGCTACCCGTCAAAAGTGTGGTTAACTAATGGTTAAGTAGTTGCGCAATGATTGCGCACTCGAATCTTGGGCGCCCGAATCTTGCGCACCCGAATCGCGCAGCAGGGGTAACTGATCCATGATTAATAAGTAATGCACTCGGCAGAAGGTAAAGGATGTCTCAAAACACACCCGTTCCGCTGCCGGCTTTAACAGTGTCGGCAGTGGCATCTCGACTCGGTGTAGCCCCCTCAACTCTGCGGACCTGGGACCGCCGTTATTCCCTAGGCCCCTCAGATCACACCGCCGGCTCTCATCGACGATATTCCGGTGCGGATATCGCGCGTCTCATGATCATGCGCCGCCTAACTTTGGAGGGCGTAGCGCCAGCGGAGGCCGCCCGGATTGCGCGTGCCACGGCGGTTGAGGACCAGGTGCCGCTATCGCTGTTTACGGAAGACGGAGGAACCTATCTCCCCGCGGTGCCGATGAGTACCCACTCTCCTGGCGCCGTCCCTAATGGCCAGACCACACCCGGGGATGTTCTGGGCGGCGAAAACATACCCGGTTTTACCGCGGCCCAACTCGCATCGCGCTCCCATGATCGGCAGATTCGCGAGGCCTTGATCACTGCCGCGACCGCATTTGATGAGCCAGCGGCCGCTGAACTTGTTCAGGCAGTTAGTTCTGTGCGCGGGGTGGGGGACACGTGGGTGCAAGTCGTAAAGGGAGCCGTCACCGAACTGATGGGCAGTTCCGACCTAGTAGACCCCGGAATGGATCCCGTCAGCGTTATAAAGACGGCTGTCATGATTAGTTTGCGCCGGGCGGCACGTGAGGCACGACCTCGAGACTCTGAAGAGCAAGAAAGCGAGGGCAAGCGCATCATGGTGTGCGCGGCCCCGGACGAAATATCTTCGGTGGCAGCCCACGTGCTGGCGGCCGCCTTGAATCAATCTGACACCCGCGCGGCGGTGCTGCCGGGTCGGGTCCAGGTTCCAGTCGTGCGCGACACGATTAAAAATGGCGATCCCGAAGTCATCATTGTCGTCAGCTGGACCGAACCGAGCCGCGAGATGCAGAACGCCGTTGAATACTGTCTCGAAGCTGCGCCCCAGATTCCGGTGCTTTTGACCGGACCTGGCTGGACACGGGAAATTCCCGCCGGCGCTCACCGGGTGCGCACATTTATCGGCGCACTGCATGAGGCCCAGGCCTACTCGGCCTAACGCGAGCGAATTCCTACGCGTCAACAAATCGCGGCGTGAGTCGAAGTGCGCGTGAGTCGGAGTGCGCGTGAGTCGAAGTGCGCCGTGCGCCCAAGGGCTCCGCTGTTTCACGGCACATTGTCAAAAGCCCTTTAGTGCGCGCGCGTTCGCGCCGATACTGTGTATGTGCCCTCAGTATTGGTTTGTGGTGATACGCCAGCGATCCGCGTGACGCTGCGCCGCACCCTGGCCACGCTGCCCGGCGTGAAGCGCGTCGCCGCCGTCGGATCCGGCGAAGAACTTCTCGCC
>Ga0209487_1004099_pt1 | contig 11285 bp, 10 predicted proteins | sample Poulit2012_FD_187524 | JGI IMG/M metagenome (GOLD analysis project Ga0209487, IMG submission 187524) | Agricultural soil microbial communities from Georgia to study Nitrogen management - Poultry litter 2012 (SPAdes) (version 2) | ecosystem: Environmental > Terrestrial > Soil > Agricultural land... | reverse complement strand
ATTGATCTCCCAGTGGGCCCGGGCAGCGCTTCGGCGTCGCCCGGGCCCACTGCTGTGTCCGGGACGGGCCCACTGCGGTGTCCGCGACCGGGCGTGCCAGGCACCACGGACCCCCGCGCCTAGTGGGCTGAAGGCCCGCGCCTAGTAGAGCGGGAGGATCTGATCCGGATCTTCGCGGGTATCGGGCAGCAAACTAGCCAGGCGTTCCTCAGTGGATTCGGAGGTATCGCTGGCCTCCGGTCCGGCATACCATTCGCGCTCATCAGCCGGATCGCGGAACACTCGCGACGTGCCGATGAAGTCGCGCACACGCTGCCCGTGCAGCAGCCGCGCCGTGGGCGCGAGGTTCCGCAGTTCACGGTCCAACGCGGGTACCGCCCAGGGTTCCTGGGATCCGATCACCACGACGTTGCCGTAGCGGCGTCCGCGCAACACGCCCGGCTCGGCGATCACCGCCGTGTGCGCGAAGACCTGCGCCACGGTCGCCGCCTCCCGCCTAGCCACCGGCAGGGGAGGGTTGTCGGCCAGGTTCAGCAGATAGGACCCGGAGGGCTTGAGGCGGTCGGCAACCAGTTCGGTGAACTCCACTGTGCGTAGATGGGGTGGCACCGCTCCACCGGCGAAGGTATCCCTGATGATCGCATCACCAGCGCCGCTGCGCAGTGATCGGACGACCCTGCGCGCATCGGAGACGCGAATCCGCAACTTCGGGGCCCGGGGCAAGTCGAACCAGTCCCGTACGTATTCGGCGAGTTTCGCGTCGATCTCCGACACCAGGTGCCTCGAATGGGGCCACAACGCTGCCATCGCGCGGGGCAACGCGCACCCGGCGCCACCCAGATGCACCACATTCAGCGGCTCCTCGGGGGCGTATCGGGATTCCAGCACCACCCGCATTTGCTGCATGTACTCGAACATCAGTCGAGTAGGGGCGTCCAGATACAGGTGAGAACTTTGCACGCCGTCCAAGAGCAGCATGACCCCGTGGGGATCCTCGTTGTCAGGGGTCAGTTCTACCGTTGCATACGTGGTGGGAATCGGACCTTCGGGAAGCGCCGCGACTGCCGGTGCGACGGAGCGTGACCTACGCCGTGCCATGCTCCCGACGGTACCGCCTGGACGCTCCCCGAAACGAACCCACCCGTTGACTTTCTCGAACCGATGTTCGATAATGGTGTGAACGGGAAGGGAGCGCTCAATGGTTGACCTCGAGCCAGAACGCATATTGAAACGCGCCCATGCCGAGTTGGACCAACTCTCACCGGCCCGTCCGATCGAGGAGAACTTCTTGCACGCACATATGGCGGCACTCCGGGCCGGCGCGGCACTGCTGGCGTTGCACCCAACGGGCACACGGCGGCGCCGGGCAGTGCGCAGCGTTTGGGAGCAGATCGCAGAACTCGACGACGTGTGGCAGCCGTGGGCGGCGCTGTTCGCCGCTGGGGCCCCGGTCCGGGCGGCGATCGAGAGCGGGCGCCAGCGCAATCTGGATCAGCGCCAGGTCGCCAGGACGGAGCAGGCGGCAGCGGAGTTCGTGGGCATTGTCGCCGACACGATCCGTGCCGCTCGTCGTCTCAGCGAACCTGCTGCCCTGGCCTCGTGAACATGTCTCGGCGGCCGGTGCGAGAGCGGCGGGAGTGGGGGGATGACGATTCAGCCACCCCGATCCTGCACGTGGACATGGACGCCTTCTTCGCAGCGGTCGAACTGATTGAACGGCCTGAACTTCGCGGGAAGGCGGTGATCGTTGGCGGGCAGCACCGCGGCGTGGTGGTCTCGGCTACCTATGAAGCGCGGGCCGCCGGGGTGCACGCTGCCATGCCGATGGCCCGCGCCCGTGCGTTGTGCCCGCACGCTGTGGTCCTGCCGCCCCGGCACGAGCGGTACCGCGAGGTGTCTGCGGCGGTGCTGGACATTTTGCGGCAGGCCACACCGGTCCTGGAACAGGTGAGCATTGACGAGGCCTTCCTCGATGTGTCCGGTGCCCGGCGCCGGTTGGGTCCGCCGACGCGCATCGCCGCTCAACTACGCGAGGAGATCCGCAACGAGTTGTCGGTCGACGCCTCGGTCGGAATCGCCGCCACGAAATTCGTGGCCAAACTTGCCTCCAGCCACGCCAAACCCAACGGCATGCTGCTCATTCCCGCCGATGCCACCGTGCCCTTCCTGCACTCCTTGCCCGTCAAGGCGCTCTGGGGTGTGGGTGAACGGACCGCTGAGCAACTCGCCTCCCGGGCGATCCACACGGTGGCCGACCTGGCGCATACTCCCGCTGCCACGCTGCATCGATTGCTGGGCGTGGCCTCCGGCCAGCGGCTCCTGGACCTGTCTTGGGGCCGTGACCCGCGGCCGGTGCAGCCACACCGTCCGGAGAAGACCATCGGCCATGAACTGACCTTTCCGCAGAACCTGAGCCGGCCGGAGGATCTGAACGCGGTTCTGCTCGACCAGGCGCACCGGTGCGCGGCTCGGCTCCGCGCGGCTGAAGTAGTGAGTGCCACCGTCTCGATCAAAGTGCGTTTCGCCGACTTCACCACACTGACCCGTGCGCGAAGTCTGGCCACACCCACCGACGTGGCCCATGAGGTCTACACCGCCGCTCGGGAACTGTTCGCAGGGGTCGACGTGCCCGCCGGAGGCGTGCGGCTGTTGGGCGTGCGTTGTGAGGCGCTGAGCCCGGCCGCGACCACGGCGTTACAGGGGACGTTGGATGGCAGTGAGGCCAGTCGGCGCGAGGCGGAGCGGGCGATGGACAGCATCCGCGCCAGGTACGGCAGCAGCGCTGTTCGCGCCGGAGCACTCGTTCGCCCCAACCCCGCCGACCGGGCCGTGGGATCCGGCGAGCCACCGCCCCCGGGTGCGGGGTGACGAGGTCTACTCCGCTTCGGCTACCGCTATCGTCGTGAGGGACTTATCCTAGAGGTAGGCCTCGCTCATCGAGACATCCGACGACCGCCCCGGGAGGTGCCGTGCCTCTCTCCGAGTACGAGCAGCGCGTGCTGGAGGAGTTGGAGCAACAGTTGCGCTCCGACGACCCCAAACTCGCCGACACGATTTCCGGGCGTGCCAGCCGAAGACCGGTGCAGATCGGGCTGGGTATCGTCGGGCTCCTCGGCGGACTGACCGCCCTGGTCGCGGGCCTTGCCGGTGGCCAACTGTGGCTCAGCGCGATCGGCTTCCTCTTGATGTTCGTCGGCGTCCTAGTGGCGATGTCGCGCCCACGCCGGCCCGGCGGGGACGCTTCCAACGTCCATCCGATCCGCGGCGGAAAAGGTGGCGGCGGGAAGCAACCCGCGAAGGACTCGGGGTTCATGAACCGCCTGGAGGAACGTTGGGAGCGGCGCAGACGAGAGCCCTGAGGGCCGCGCCTGGGTACTTGCGGTTGTCGCGCGCGTCTTGAGGTTCGCGCCGCGAGTTCGCGGCCGACGCTTACCCCCGTCGGCCCACACGTGTCACCGTCGTCCGCCGACATGACGGTGCCGGCTTTCGACAGAGCCGGACGCCTCGGGGGAGCGGGTCCGTCGTAGTGCCCGCAAGATCTGGGCCCGCCAGGAACGTACGGTCTCGGGCCTGGGCGCCTCGGCGCCCGGCCGAGCATAACGTTGCTGCTCCACGGCCTCGGCAAGGCGCGCAAGATCCGACTGGGCCCGGTCAGGCAGGCGCAGTCGGCCGGTCATCGCTCGTGGTGTCTCCGAGGGTGGAGCCCGCCCGACCGTTCTGGCGGCGCGGCGAACATCCCTCCACGCGGTTTCCACCTCACCGCTTCGACGCCGCCGGAACCGCCACCACGACCCGATCAGGCCCAGACCTCCAAGGAGCGCCAGCATCGGCCACCATGCATCGTCGCTGTTGCCAGAGCCGGACCCGGAAGTGGATCCGAGTTCTTGGGACGACGCGCGACTCGGGCGCGGTTCCGGAGTCTGGGTCGGGGTCTGCGGCGTCATCCCCGCTTCGGCGTTCTCGTCCGCGGGCATGCCTGCGGCCCAGGACGGTGGCGATCCGGTGCGTTCCGGCGGGGTGGGTTCGAAGCGCACCCAGCCCACGCCGGAGAAGTACAGTTGCGGCCAGGTGTGCGCGCGGTGCCCGGTTATTTCTACGGCACCGTCCTCGCCCTGCTCACCGTCGAGGAAACCCACGGCCAGCCGCGCCGGGATACCCAACGTTCGCGCCATCACCACCATCGCGGTAGCGAACTGCACGCAGTAGCCGCGACCGCTGCCCAGGAAGTCCCACACGGCGTCATCGGTCCGCGCCGGATCCACCTGCAGGTCGTAGGTGAAGTGGCTGTCGTGGCGCAGGTGGTCCTGGATCGCTACCGCCTGCTGGTACGGAGTCGCCGCCTGCGCTGCGGTGACCACGCGCTCGGTGAGGGCCTCGATCTGCTCTCGGTGCCCGGTGTCTGGCACGCGCAGGGCCTCCGGGTCGGGCGACTCCGCGAGCGGCACCTCGTTCAGGGTGTGAGGGCTCAATTCCCGTGGATAGATTTCGGCCTCGTATTGCAGCGGGGCCGCAGCGGCGCCCAGGACCTCATCGCGGGCGGCGTGATAGAACCAATCGCCGTCCACCTCTAAGCGACGTGGCTCCGCGGGAAGGGCCAGGCGCCCCTGGGCGAGGTCCAGCATGTCTACCCGCATTCGGTGCCCGTCGCCGTCCGCCGCAGGTGCCGGCCAGAGCACATCATCTGCCACGGGCGTGGTGTCCCCCTCGTCCGCGGAGGCTTCCCACTGCCGGCCGCTGAACTCGGTCAGGGTGACGAGGTGCAAAGGGCCGATCTCATCGGGATCGTCGGCCTGGTAGCGAATCACCACGTCGTCGGCACCGCGGGTCAGGTGATCACGGACGTCCAAGCCGAGGTCGAGCCGGGTGCTGCCGCCGCTACCGCCGGGGATCTGCCATGTGGGTACCGGAAGGTGCGATACGGCAGGGGCCGCCACCAGCGCGAGGACAACCGCGAGGGCGGCAGTCACCGCAGCCGACGCCCAACCGGACCTGCGCCGGGCGCCCGAGCCGCCCCCGGGTGCGGCATGGAGCACCAGGACGGCAAGATAACCGCCGGCCGCCACCACGAACGCCGGAGTTGGTGCCGTCGCGCCCAGTGCGGCCGTCGGCACCCACGGCAGGAGCAAGGGAAGCCCGGACCATGCAGGCGCCTGGGCGCCGCCGGCCATCAGTTCGGCCAGGAGCAATGTGATCAGGGCCCCGCTGGTGATGGCCAGGGCAAGCCCGGGGCTGTCGGCTACCGGCGCGGTTGTCGTTGCCGCATCGTGGGCTCCGGCGCGGAACAACTCCACCACCTGCCCAGGCGCCGCCAAACTCGGCAGGGGAGCGGCCCATCCCTGCCCCTCGGTGAAGAGCGCGGTGGTGAGGTACCCGCCGCCGAGCAGGCCCAGGATGGAAGGTAACCAACGTGACTCCAGCCGCCACCGACCCAGTACCAGGATCGCGCCGGTGGCCGCCAGCACGAGCATCGTCGGTGTGAGCCACGAACCCGGCTGCACCAGTTCAACCATGCTCAGTGCTCCGGCGCCGCTGGCGATCGCCAGCATGACGACGGTCAGCGGCTCTGCGGCGGGTCTGGTCATCGCACCGGCACCGGTTCCAGCAGGGTCTGCCACGCCCGTGCGATGCCGCTGAGATCGCCCTCGGGACAGGCGACGTGCACTGCCCAACCTTGCTCCACCATGCCGTCGAGCGAAGATGGTGCGTCCGATCGCTCGGAGACGATCAGGGCGAACGCCTTCCGGTGTCGGGGCAGTCGGGACAACCCGGTGAGCAAGGCAGCGTCCGGTTGCTGCAGGACGGCGATGAGACACGGGCCGGCGGAGGCCGCTGCGGTGCGGATCTGCTCGCGCAGCGACGGTGGTGTCACGGCCGTGGCGGCAAGGACGTCCAGGGCCGTGGCCGGATCAGTGCACGGCTGGCTCGAAACTTCCGGTGGGGCGCTGGGACCGGGTTTGCGGCACGCGTGCAACCGCACCGGGACGTCGTCGGTGAGCAGCCTGATCGCCAGCGACGCGATGGCGCTGACCGCCCACTCTGCGCCGGCGCCCTGTTTCACGTCCACCAGGAGGTCGAGCGTATCGGGGTGAGTGGGTTCATCGGAGCGCACCATCAACGATCCGCGCCGGGCGGAGGAGCGCCAATGCACTCGGCGCAAATCATCGCCCTGCACGTATTCCCGGACCGTCAGGTCCTCCACCGACCGCTCCGGCAAGCCGAACGGGGCTGCCGCGCTGCCGCTGAGTTCCTGGAACCGCCGGAAGGGCGGCAGGGCAACGGTGCGCGGCCATACCAGAATCGGCTCCCCGCGATCACCCGGTACTCGCCAGCGCAGCAGCCCCAGCGGATCCTGATGCACAACGGTGGATGGCCCGAGGCGCAGATAGCCGCGTTGACCGGGCATGATCTGATATTTCCAGCGCCCCTCCGTCTCCGACGTCACCGGCGAACGTGGTACTTCGCGCGGCGTGCGTTCGCGCAGGCGCGACCACATTCCCAGTTGCCCCTTCGCGATACGCAGCAACACTGTCGCCCACTGCCCCACCACGGGCCGGGCCGGATCAACCACCCGGTGCACCCGCGTGGTCAAACCACGCAACCGGATCACGATCATCGCCGTCAGGGAGACCGCCGCCAGTCCCAGCAACAACGCCGCGATCCGTGCCAGGTCCTCGTCCTCGATCCCGGCGGCGATCACCGCCAGGGCGCCGCCGACCGCGGTCAGACCCAAGCCCCGCGCGGTGGGTCGCATGTCAGGAGGGCACCGGAAGCCGGCGCACTAGTTGGCTGATGAGGTCGGCCGCCGTGGCCGCTGCTCCGCGCCTGGTGACGATCCGGTGTGCGAGCACGGTGACGGCCAAGTCCTGGACGTCATCGGGTAGGACGAAGTCACGTCCGGCGATCGCAGCCGTCGCTTTGGCCATGGCGAGTAACTGCAACCCGGCGCGGGGAGAAGAGCCGAGCGTGATCTCCTCGTGCTGCCGGGTGGCCCGGACCAGGTTCAGGATGTACTGCTGCACCGACGGGGCGGCATACACGTCCTCGACCACCTGGTGAGCCTGGCGCACATCCTCGGCGCTGAGCGCAGGCGGCAGGTCGATGAGCGGATCGGCGAACCCCCCGCGCGCGAGCATCTGCAACTCCGCCCGCTCGGGGGGATAGCCGATCTGTAACTGGGCCATGAACCGGTCCCGCTGAGCCTCCGGTAGAGGATAGGTGCCGGCCATTTCGACCGGGTTCTGCGTGGCGATCACCATGAACGGCTCGGGGAGTGGGTGGGACACCCCGTCGACGGTGACCTGACGCTCTTGCATGCTCTCCAGCAGCGCCGACTGGGTCTTCGGGGAGGCGCGGTTGATCTCATCGCCCAACACCACCGTCGCGAAGAGCGGGCCCGGGTGGAACTCGAACTCACCGGTTTGAGCGCGATAGACGCTCACACCGGTGAGATCGCTCGGTAGCAGGTCCGGGGTGAATTGCACCCGTCCGACGGCCCCGCCGACGGACTGGGCCAGCGCCTTGGCCAACGTGGTTTTGCCGACCCCGGGCACGTCCTCGATCAGCAGGTGACCACGGGCCAGGAACACGGCGACCGCTGTTCGAACTGCCGAGGGGCGGTCCGGGAACACCTCCAGCAGGGCGGCGCTCAACTGCGCGATCGCCGCGTTCGGAGCGGTCGTTGTGGTCATGTTCCGAGAGTACGTCGTGGCCCCTCTGCCTGTCCGCCCACCGGGCAGGTGCTCTTACCGGTGCGAATCACCGGTGCGGAGGCCTCGGGCACCCACTTTCCTCCACCCCCACCACTTTCCTCCACCTCCACCACTTTCCTCCACCCGCGCAGCCCGTCGCGGGCTCGCAGACCGCGAAAAGACCGCGAAAACCGGGATGAACTCGAGGTGGAGCAGTGATGGACACGCCGGTCAGGGCGCTTCCTTCAGAGTTTTACTCCACCTCGCTCCACGCCGCTGACCTGCACGAACGTCGAAAAGTGCGGGCGAAACGGAGCCTTTCACATTGACTGTGGAGGAAAGTGGAGTAATGTGGTGCTACATGGAACGGAACGGTGGATTGGGGGTGGCACATGTTCCTCGGTACGTACGAACCGAGACTCGACGACAAGGGCCGCCTCATCCTGCCGGCGAAGTTTCGCGAAGCGCTCGCTCCGGGCATCGTGCTCACCCGTGGTCAGGAGCGCTGCCTGTACGGATTCCCCCGAGCCGAGTTCGAGCGCGTGCACGGCCAGATGCAGGCGGCCTCACTCACCTCCAAACAGGCCCGGGACTTTCAGCGGGTGCTGCTGTCGGGAGCCTCCGATGAGATCCCGGACAAGCAAGGCCGGCTGACCGTGCCGCCGATCCTGCGCAAGTACGCCGGTCTGGAACGTGACCTGGCCGTAATCGGCGCGGGATCGAAAATCGAAATCTGGGACCAGCAGTCGTGGAACGACTACCTGGCCGCTTCCGAGCAAGCCTTCGCAGAACTTACCGAGGAGGTGGTCCCGGGACTGTGATGGTCACCGCCACCGCCCCACTTGGTCTCTCACCGCGACTCTGGCGCACTTCCCCGGCGCCAGATCCGGCGGCGAGAGTCCTGGTCGGGCGGCGGAGGGGCCCCCGACCACTGACCCGGTGCCACACGCAAGGACAGCCCATGGAAAGCGACTCGATCGGCGCGCTGCACGACCCCGTGCTGGCCGAACGCTGCGCGCAACTGCTCGATCCTGCACTGGACCGACCGGGAGCGGTGGCGGTCGACGCCACCCTGGGCATGGGCGGACACGCCGAACTGTTACTGCGGCGCCATCCGCGGCTGCGGCTGATCGGTATCGACCGCGATACCCAGGCACTGGACCTGGCCCGCCGGCGCCTGGCCCGGTTCCAGGACCGGTTCGAGGCGGTGCACGCGGTCTATGACCAGATCGGCGAGATCGTCGATACCCGCAGCGGCGGTGAAGTCGACGGGGTGTTGTTCGATCTCGGGATCTCCTCGATGCAGGTGGACCAACCCGAGCGCGGGTTCTCCTACGCCCAGGACGCCCCGCTGGACATGCGGATGGACCAGAGCAGTGGCCGAACCGCGGCAGACCTGCTGGCCGAGGCCGACGAGGAGGAACTGCGCCGCATCCTGCACACCTACGGTCAGGAACGGTTCGCTGGTCGGATCGCCGCAGCGATCGTGCGACGACGGCGGGAACGTCCGGTGCTGCGCAGCCGCGACCTGGTGGACCTGGTGCGCGACAACATCCCGCAAGCGGCCCGGCGCACCGGCGGCAACCCGGCCAAGCGCACCTTCCAGGCACTGCGGATCGCAGTCAACACCGAGTTGGACGCGCTGCGCGAGGCCATCCCGACTGCCCTCAGCAAACTGGCGCTGCACGGACGCATGGTCGTGATGTCGTACCACTCCCTGGAGGACCGCATCGTCAAGGAGGCCTTCCGGGCGGGCACCACCTCCAGCACCCCGCTGGGGCTGCCGACCGAACTACCCGGCCACGAGCCGTATCTACGGTCGCTGACGCGGGGGGCAGAGTCGGCTGACAACGCCGAGATCGCACTTAACCCCCGCGCCGCCTCGGTACGGCTACGGGCGGTGGAACGTATCCGGCCCACCCCGCAAGGAGGTGGATCCCGATGAGTGCACAGCCGGTCCGCACCGCCCCCGCGCGCCCGGCGCCCTCTTCCTGGCGTCCCAGACTCCAGGTGGTCCGCGCCCCTGCCAACCAACGCAGCCTGCTGCCGTTCGCAGCACTGTGCCTGACCATCCTGGTGGGCGCGATGCTGGGCGCGCTGATGCTGAACACGGCTATGGCGGCCACTGCCTACGAGATGCGTGAGCAACGCATCGATCTGGCGCGCCTCTCCGAACACCAACAGGTGCTCGCCCACCAAGCGGAGCAGATCGCGGCGCCCGGCGCCCTGGCCGATGCGGCCCTCGAACTGGGCATGGAGCCCGGAGAGGGGACCAGTTACCTCCTCCTGGAGGACGGTATGATCGCCGGTCCCGCCGCGGAACTCAGCGAGTCGGACCAATGAGCCGCGGCTCCGGTGCGACGAGTGTGGGATCTCCCGTACGTCGTCAGAACGTGCTGTTGACCCTGATTCTGATCGTGGTGCTGCTGTTCGGCGTTCGCCTCGTGTACGTCCAGGCGATCGCCGGGCCCGCGCTCGCGCAGAGTGCGCGGGAGGAACGCACGCACACCCAGACGATCCCCGCCCCGCGCGGCGATGTCGTGGACTCCAACGGCACGGTCCTTGCCACCAGCGTCAACACGTATGACGTGATCGTCGACCAGCGTCAAATTCCCGACTTCGAGGAACGGGACGACGACGGGGAGGTCACCGGCAGGGGAGCGGTGGCGGCCGCGCGACTGCTCGCCCCGATCCTGGACCGTGATCCGGCGGTACTGGGCGCCGAACTCGTGGGGGACAACGGCTACCACCGCCTGGTGCGCAACGCCACACCGGAAACCTGGCAGGCGATCGCCGCACTGGGCATCAACGGCATCACCGCCGAACGCACCAGCCAGCGCGTTTACCCCAACGACAACACCGCCGGCAACATCCTCGGTTGGGTCAACGCCGAGGGGAACGGCGCCGCGGGGATCGAATCCACCCTGAACGACCGCCTGCTCGGCACGCCGGGATCCAGCGAGGTCGAGATCGGCGCCCGCGGGCAGGTGATCCCCACCGGCCAGCAGCACTCCACCCGCGCGGTCCCGGGCTGCGACGTGCACCTGAGCATCGATACCGACCTGCAATGGCACGCCCAACAGGTGATCGACGACTCCGTGGACAAATGGAGCGCCGAATGGGGCGCGGTAGTGGTCATCGAGGTGGAGACCGGCCGCGTCCTGGCCCTGGCGGACTCCGACGCGGTGGACCCGAACGACCCGATGGCCACACCCGAGCAGGGACGGGGCGCACGGTCGGTGCAGCACGCCTACGACCCGGGCTCCACCGGCAAGGTGCTCACCGTACTCTCGGCGCTGGAAGAGGGCGTGGTCACCCCCACCAGCCCGATCGAGAACCCTTACCGCCACACGATGCCCAACGGGCAGACGTTCACCGACCACACCGAACACCCCGACCAGGTGCTCACCACCACCGGCGTGCTGGCGGAGTCGGCCAACACCTCCACGGTTCTCATCGGCGACCAGATGTCCAACGAGACCCGGTATGAGTACATGCGCGCGATGGGTTGGGGCGAGCGAACCGGACTGGGCCTACCGGGAGAGACGCCGGGCATCCTGCACCACTACTCCGACTGGGACGGCCGCACCCAGTACG
>Ga0209487_1004098_pt1 | contig 11287 bp, 14 predicted proteins | sample Poulit2012_FD_187524 | JGI IMG/M metagenome (GOLD analysis project Ga0209487, IMG submission 187524) | Agricultural soil microbial communities from Georgia to study Nitrogen management - Poultry litter 2012 (SPAdes) (version 2) | ecosystem: Environmental > Terrestrial > Soil > Agricultural land... | reverse complement strand
CGGCGGTTCAGCACCAGCGCGGTGATGAGCGAGATGATGACGATGCCGCCTACCTGGCCGAGCACGAACACGCCGGTGTTGCGCATGGCGCGCCAGAAGCGGTCTTCGCTGCAGGTGTTGGGGTTCAGGAAGTTGCTGCAGTCGAACAGTCGTTCGAAGTTCTCGGTGCCGACGAACGGCCGGTCAGCCGGGAACAGGTTGGTGCCGCCGGTGAACGCGTAATAGAAGTTCAGCAGCATCGGGAAGAGAATGAATACCGAGAAGATAAGGAGGTTCGGCAGCAGGAATACGTAAGGCATACGCCGGGCGCCGATGAGCCGCTGCAGCGGCTCGAACAGCAGCCCGAACACGTTCATCAGCAGGGCAAACAGCGCCCCGAAACCCCGGCTCAACATCTCAGCCGGGCCGGCTGGCTTTGACTGCAAGGTACACCTCAGTTTGGACTGCTGCCGGAGCGGCGTGCAGGTGCCGGCTCCGGCAGCAGCCGGATCAGTTCAGTTGACTCGCCGGCGCCTCACTGGCCGGCTTCGCGGATGCCTTCGTCGATGTCAGCCTGCATGCGCTCGAACGCTTCATCCAGCGTCAGCTCACCGACGAACACCTGGGTCAGGCGGTCGCGCAGCGCGTCGAACACGAAGCGGTTCAGCGGGTACGCCTGCAGGTCGTAAGCGATCTGGTGCAGCTGCGGCACCTCAGCCGAGAACACGCTGAGTGCGTCAGCAGCCAGCTCGTTATCGGTCTCGAAGTCGATGCCGGATTCAGCCAGGCCGAGGTGACCCGGGATGAACAGGGTGCGGGCGTAGAACTCGGCCATCACTTCTTCGCTCACCAGGTAGTCCATCACCCGGGCGACCTCTTCGGGATGGTCGGTGCCGGCGATGCCGACGACCGCTGCACCACCGGGCATGCCGGTGCAGGCGGCGGGGCCGCACGGGTTGGGCACGACGATCCAGTCGAACGCGTCGCCGATCAGGTCAGCGAACTGGCCGACCTGCCAGCTGCCGGACATGTACATGACGACCTGACCGTTGACGAAGAACTCGTTACCGGCTGCGTAACCGCCGCCGGATCCGATCCACACGTCGGGGTTCATGGTGCCGTCAGCGTGCCAGTCGATCATCAGCTGCGCCATCGCGCGCATGCCTTCATCGTCGATGGCCGGGTAGCCGTCTTCATCGAAGATCTGGGCGCCCTGGCTGATGGCGGGGCCGGCGAGCCGGTGGCCGGTGCGGTCCATCGCCAGCGCGTAAGGCGTGCCGGTCGCCTCGGCGACCTCGCGGGCGGCGGCGGCCCAGTCCTGCCAGGTGGCGTCAGCGCCGGGCAGTTCGACGCCGGCCTGGTCGAACAGCGTCTTGTTGACGAACGGCCCGGTGACGGTCAGCTGGGTCATGTAACCGGGGATGGCGTCGGAGCCTTCGTCACGCATCCAGTCGAGGAACGGGCCGAAGTTCTCCTCCCAGTACGCGGGATCTTCGACGTAGGGACGCAGATCAAGGAAGTACTCAGCCAGGCCACCCAAGTCGGTGACGCGGGCGATGTCAGGTCCTGCGTCGGTCGCCAGCTGCAACGGCAGTGACTGCAGGATGCCTGAGTCGTAGGGGACGGTGTCGATGATCACCCTGATGTCGGGGTTATCGGCCTCGAACCGGTCGAGCAGATCGCGCAGGACCTGGCCTTCGTTGCCGTCGTCGTACCAGGTGAAACGCAGCTCCGTCTGTGCAGCTGCGCTACCGACCAGCACGAGCGCTGCGAGTGCGGCAGTAAGGTGGCGTCTCAATGAGCTGAATCTGTTCATTCTTGCCCCTTTCGTTGTTGCGACCCCGGTCAGGACAACCCGCCGAAGCGTGTGCTGACGCTGAGCTGGTGTGTGGCCTGACTGCGGGTTTCTGCATCATTATATTCCGATATATTTCAAGCGCCAACTGTCAGCCGGTACGTGTTCAGGCTCACTTTTTCATGGCAACAGCATCGTAATGCGCCTTAAAGCTCTCGACCATGGATACTTGACAGTTGATTGAACGAGCGTTTAACCTGCTGAACATGCGTTCAAGCAAGCGCGCCAACCCCGACCTGACAGCACCTGCCCGCATCCGGGCAGCTGCCATCAGCCTGTTCGGCCGGCACGGTTACGCCGACACGAGCGTCCGCGCGATCGCCAGTGAAGCAGGCGTCAGTCCGGGCCTCGTCATCCACCACTTCGGCAGCAAGGAACAGCTGAAACAAGCGTGCGACGAGTACGTCAGCCGGGAACTCATCGACACCGAGGTCGCCGCTGCGAACCAGGACCTGATCTTTACCATGCAGCGCTGGCTGGCTGAACCCGATGAGTACGGCGCCGAGTTCGACTACCTGACCCGCATGCTCACCGACGGCTCCGCGACCGGCGCCAGCCTGTTCGACGTGCTGGTCGAGCGGACCGAGCAGATGCTTCTCACCGGCGCGGAAGCCGGCCAGATGCACACCTTCTCGGACACGCGGGTGATGGCCGTCCTGATCGCGGTGATGGGCCTGGCGCCGCTCATTCTGGGCGAGCACGTCGGCCGCAACCTGGGTGAGCCAGCACTTAACAGCGCCGCCCTGAAGCGGCTCGCCCTGCCTGCCCTCGAGCTCTACACCCACGGCCTTTACACCAGCCCGGACCTGCTTGAGGCTACGGAACAGGCCCTGAAAGGAGACGACTGATGAACCAGGCGATCCAGACCCGCGGCTTGGGCAAACGCTTCGGCCGCACCACTGCCCTGCACGACCTGAACCTGAACGTCAGCCGGGGCGAGGTGTTCGGCCTGATCGGCCCCAACGGCGCGGGCAAGACGACCGCCATGCGGCTGCTGCTCGACCTGATCCGGCCCAGCTCCGGCACGCTTACGGTGCTGGGCGAACACCCGCGCCAAGGAAGCGCCAACCTGCGCAGCCGCGTCGGTTACCTGCCGGGCGAACTGCGCCTGCAGGGACGTGCCCGGGCCGGTGAACTGCTGCAGCATTACGCCCGCATCAGCGGCCCGGTGGCGAAGGGCGCCATCGAGCGGCTGGCCGAGCGGCTCGGCCTGGACCTGAGCCGCGAGGTAGGCAAACTGTCCAAAGGCAACAAGCAGAAGGTCGGCCTGATCCAGGCGTTCATGCATGAACCCGAACTGCTCATCCTGGATGAGCCGACCAGCGGGCTGGATCCGCTCGTGCAACAGGAGTTCATGCAGCTGGTCCGGGACGCCAGCGCCAACGGCCAGACCGTGTTCCTCAGTTCGCACGTGCTGAGCGAGATCGAGCAGGCGGCTGACCGGGTCGGCATCCTGCACCGCGGCGAGCTGATCCGCAGCGGCACGGTGACTGAACTGCGCAGCAGCCGGCAGCGGCGCGTGCGGGGAACCGTAGCGCAGGCCGATGGTCTCAGCGCCACCCTCTCAGGCCTGACCCAGGTGCATGAAGTCGACCTGCGTGAGGTGAGCGGCGAGCTGCGCTTCAGCCTGCTGCTCGAAGGCGAGGTGGATCAACTGATCAAGGCACTCGCCCGCTTCGAGGTGCGTGACCTGCTGATCGAGGAGCCGGAGCTGGAGGACACCGTGATCGAGCTGTACCGGGAGCCGGACCAGTGAACCTGGCGAGAAGGGAACTCAGCGAGACGCGGGGTGGCATCATCGGCTGGAGCCTGGCTGTCGTCGCCGTGATCGCGCTGTACGTGCCGTTCTACCCCAGCCTGGGCGGGTCCGACATGATGGACGTGTACCTGCGGCTGTTCCCCGCGGAGCTCGCCCGGCTGTTCGGACTCGACCTGCTCGCGACCGGCGCCGGCTACGTGCACGCCACGTTCCACGGCCTGATGGGCTACCTGCTGCTGGCGATAGCCGCGATCGGCTGGGGCAGCCGCAGTATCGCGGGAGCCGAGGAGTCAGGCAGTCTGGAGCTCACCCTCGCCCACGCCGTCACCCGGCCGCAAGTCGTGCTGGAAGCCTGCGTCGCGCTGCTCATCAGGCTGGCACTGGTGAGCGCCGCCAGTTTCCTGGCGATACTGGCCCTGAACGGACCGGTCGGCCTGGGCCTGGATCCCGTCAACCTGCTGGCCGTAACGATCGCACTGTTCCTGCTGGCTGCGCTCATCGGCTTCGCCGCCCTCTGCGGCGGAGCACTGACCGGGCAGCCGGCCGTGGCCACCGGCTTCGGCGCGTTCGTGGCGGTCGCGGCCTACATCATGCACGCGCTGGACCAGCTGGCCGGCATCAGCTGGCTGGCCGCGGCCTCGCCCTTGCGCTGGGCGTTCGGCAACGACCCGCTCTCAACCGGTTTCGACCTGCAGGGAACGCTCCTGCTGCTAGCCGGGATGCTGGTCCTGCTGGCGCTGAGCCTGTGGCGGTTCAGCCAGCGTGACGTCGGCGCCTAGAGCGCGAGGGGAGCTTATTCCTCGACGATGTGACAGCGGAGCCGCTCGGCCAACTCGCGTGAACTGATCGCTTGCGCCTGGTACAGCTCGACGACGAACTGGTAGGCGTCTTCCTCGCGCACCCTCATTTCGACGCCGTTGATGAGCAGGAAGGTGTAAACGAGCGCGAACGCCGTCCGTTTATTGCCGTCGAAGAACACCTGTTCCTCGCTCAGGCTCTGCCACAGCGCAGCGGCTTCGGCGGCCACGTCGTCGTAGTACATGGTGAGCGGTCGGTTCAGCGCAGCTTCCAGCGCCTCGAGGTCACGCACACCCGGGGTCCCGCCATAGCGGGCCGTAAGGCTCTCGCGGATCGAGAGCGCTTCAGGAACTGTCAGGTAATCTCTCACTCAGTCAGAAGCCGGTAAAGCCAATCGTACTGCCTGTAACTGCCTTCGAATGCGGTCATTACGTGTTCCCGGGGCCGCTCAGCGCGTCGCGAACTGATGAACTCGGCGACAGCGTCGCCCAGCAGGCAGTTGAGCGGCACACCTTTCTGGTGAGCCAGCGCCTGCACGCTCGAGAGGAGGTCACTGTCGAGCCTCACGGAAATGTTGACCTGATGATTGCGTCCCACAACTACCCCCATGCATAATCTAGCCGGTAGCGGCGGCCATAGCAAGCTGGTTTGAGCAGTCTGAGACGGCAAAACCGAGCTGCGCCTGCCAGTCCCGCAGCCATCACTCTGACCGCTCGACAGACAGGGCGGTATGGCATAGGCTGAGCGCCTATGAACAGACGGATAGGCTTGGCCCTCAGTGGCGGCGGCGCCCGCTGTTTCGCTCAGATCGGCGTGCTGCTTGCACTCGAGGAGGCGGGCTATACCGTGAGCGCCATCGCCGCCAACTCGAGTGCAGCGATCATCGCAGCGGTGTACGCGACGGTCGCTGATGCCCGGGATCTCCACCGCATCTTCAGGGAGACCGACCTGGTGAAGCTGCTGGACGCCGGCGGCGTCAGCGGCCTGCTCGGTCACGACGGCATCCGCGAGCTGCTGGCTGAACACGCGGCACCGTCGTTCGAGGAGCTGCGCATCCCGCTGGTCGTTCCGACAGTGGACATCCAGCACGCTGAGCTGTTCGTGTTCAGCTCGGGCGAACTGGCTGCGCCGGTGTGCGCCAGCAACGCCTTCCCCGGGCTGTTCGTCCCGGTCGAGCACCAGGGGCGGTTCCTGATGGACGGTGGCATCATCAACAACTTCCCGGTCGACCTGATCCGCACAATCACGACCGATAAGGTGCTTGCCGTTGACGTGCGTTCACCGCTTGACGATGACCTGGGCCTGGGCGGCGATGACTCACCTGACTCGCTCCTGCAGCGGCTCGGTCAGCTGTTCAGCCGCGAGGACTCAACGCCCGTGGACCTGGTCATCCAGGCTTACAAGATCACCCAGGGCAAACTGATGGACGTGACGATGGCGCTGCACCCGCCGGACGTGCTGCTCGTGCCGGAGCTGCCGGCTGACCTGCAGGTGCAGAGCTTCAACCGGCTGTCTGAGGCGATCGAAATAGGCCGGGCCAGCGCGGAAGCTGCCATCGCCGCAGGCCGTTTCGCGGCTCTCGGCTGAGCCGCCTCAGCTCGCTGCGGCCGGCTCCGGCACCGACAGTGACCATTCAGCCATGCTCTCCAGCACGGGCTTGAGCCGCCAGCCGAGCGGCGTCAGTTCGTATTCGACCCGGGGCGGCACCTCGGCGTAAACCTGGCGGGTGACGACCCCGTACTCCTCGAAGCGGCGCAGCCGCCGGGTGAGCGTGTGCGGGCTGATGCCCGGCAGTGACTGGCGCAGCTCGCTGAAGCGCAGCGGACCGCGCAGCAGTTCACGCACGATGAGCGTCGCCCACGGTCCTTCAAGCAGCTCCAGGAAGCGCGCGACTCCACATTCAGGTAACTTCTCAGACATCAGCTACAGCCCCCTTCAATAGTGCAGTTGATGTAACTGGTGCAATGAATGTACCATTGGGTTGTGAGCGGCGCAAGTGCCGCCTGGAGGTCAATGCAATGTCGAAACTCAAACCGATCACAACCGGCAGCGGCATGGTCTGTGACGTCAACACCGGGATCTGCGCACCCGCGGACCTGGCACCCGAAGCCGACTGGGAACTCATCTACGTCGGCGACCCCATGTGCTCCGCCTGCTGGGCGATCGCCCCGACCGTCAGTGAACTGCCCGGCTGGGCTGCCAGCCAGGGCGCGAAGTTCTCGGTGCTCGCTGGCGGCCTGCGCCCCGGCGGAGGTGACGCCTGGGACGAGAAGTTCCGCAGCTTCCTGCGCCAGCACTGGACCGAGATGGCCGAGATAAGCGGCCAGCCGTTCGAACTCGGCCTGCTGGAGCGCGAGCAGTTCAACTACGACACCGAGCCCTCAGCCCGCGCGGTCGTGGTCGTCCGCCAGCTGCTGGGCGACGGTGACCCGAACGCTGAACAGCTGACCGCCTTCTTCCAGGACCTGCAGCACCGCTTCTACGTGCTGAATGAAGACCCCGGCGAACTCGAGTTCTACCGCGAACCCGTAGCGAAGCTCGAGCTGGACTTCGCGGAGTTCAGCCGCCGCTTCCAGAGCGCTGAGGCGCGCACAGCGACCCGGGACGAGTTCTTGCTGAACCGCAGCTGGGGCGTGCGCGGCTTCCCCAGCTTCGTGCTGCGCAGCGGCGACAAGGTCGAGATCCTCGGCAGTGGCTTCCTGAGCGTCGAAGAGATCGCCAGCCGGGTGGCTGCCTCTGAACTCAGTAAGCCAGCCCCGGTTAGCGCAGCTTCATGAACCGCTAACCTCAGCCCAACGGTGCAGAGGCACCATGGTGTGAGGGAGGGCTGAGATGTTCAACAAGATGAAGAAGCCGCTGATCGCAGTCATGCTGCTACTGGGACTGCTGGCGCAGACCGCGCTGGCCGTGACTTTAGAGCGCGGAACGATCGCGCTGCTGACCGACCTGAACGGTCGCCTGGTCGGTGGCGGCGAGATCGAGCGGGATGGCGACCTGGACTTCGAGATACTGCGCAACGCCAGCGGTGAACTGCGCTTCAGCGTTCACTACCGCGACGGAACCGTCCTGCTGTACGACGCGACCGTCGACGAGCGGGGCCGCCTGCTCATCGAGACTGCTGAGGGCAACCAGACCCTGCATGAGCTCGCCCGGGCGCAGCGCATCGACCTGGATTACGAGCGGGAATCGGAACTGGATGACGACATCATCTGCATCGTTCCGCCCGCCGCCCGCAGCGACGCCTGGCCGTACGGCGAGGACTGCGACTGAAACTGAGCTGAGTTCACCTCCTCCCGGTATGATCTGCAATGTTCGTACCGGGAGGAACTGATGGACGCAGTTTATTTCGTGCAAGGTGCCGCTTCCCCTGTTCTCGACTCACTCATGCTGGCGGTCACCAACCTGGGGCATGACCTGACCTACATCGCCCTGCTGGTGATCACCTACCTGGGCGTCAGCCCCGTCCAGGGCCGCAGGCTCGGCCTGCTGTTCCTGGGAGCCATGTATTTCAACGGCCTGTTCAAGGACTTCTTCTCCACCCCCAGACCTTTCGAGCTTGATCCGGAGGTGCTGCGCGTGACCAGCGCCGCTGAAAGCGCGGCCGGGGCAGGCTTCCCCAGCGGGCACGCTCAGAGTTCCACCACCTTCTGGGGCGTCGCCGCCTGGTACGTGCGCAGGCCGTGGTTCACGGCCCTAGCTGTCATGCTGGTCGCATTGATCTCCTTCAGCCGGGTCTACCTGGGCGTGCACCTGCCGATCGACATCATCGCCGGCGTCGGCCTCGGCCTGCTGGCCGTGGCGCTGGCACCCGTGCTGGACCGCACCAGCCTGTCCTGCAGCCGCCTGCTGCAGCTCGCCCTGGCGCTCGCCGTGCCGCTGCTCGTGCATCTGCTGTTCCCGGCGGTCAACTCCGGCATCCTGCTCGGTGGCCTCAGCGGCTTCCTGGCCGGGCCGCTGCTCGTCAGGCACCGCCTGCCCGGCACGCTGGCCGGCCGGGTGCTGGTAACCGCCCTCGGCCTGGCCCTGGTATTCATCGTCCTGCTGGGCAGCAGCGCCATGCTGCCAGATGAGATAAAGCGCCACCCCGTGGGCGAGTACCTGCGTTACCTGGTAATCGCCCTCACTGGGGTGGCGCTGACGCCGGCGCTGTTCCGCCTGTTCTGGCGGGAGCCCGCCTCAGCGCACGCGCGTGAAAGTGACCTCGCTGACGGGTACGAAACCGGCGATTGACACGATCCCGGTCAGCCGGTCGCCAATGAAACGGCCGTCGAACTGCAGCAGCCCGCTGTCGTTGCTCAGGCTGAGCGAGTCATCAAGACCGAGACGGCCATCGAGGTCGGTGTCACCGAAGTTCAGGCGAAAGATCGACAGGTCATAGGCCAGTGAGGCGTCGGCACTGATGTCAGTGAACCTCTGCTCAAAAGCCAGTTCCAGGCGCACAGGCAGGTTCACCGTGGAACCGCCCAGCAGCTGGACCTGCAGGTTGAAGTTGCTGCCCCAGGTCTGGCCGTGCAGCGAACGCAACCGCGGTCCGGAACCCGGTACGCAGGCGGCCAGGACGAGTGACAGGACGAGGATGAGGCCAAGCAGACGGAACTGATTGCGGTTGCGCATCTTTGAATCCCCCTTGAAAAGCAGATTAGCAGCGCCGGCCGACTCAGGCCGCAGCCGGCGCTAAGTTCACTTGTCGCTGTCGACCAGGCCCTTGACGAACCAGCGCTGCATCAGGATGACGATCAGTACTGGCGGGATCAGGGCCAGCATGGTGGTGGCCATGATCAGGTTCCAGTCGGTGGCGGCTTCGCCGGTGCCGATCATCTTGACGATGCCGATGACGATCGTCTCCATGCTGCGGCTGGTGGTGATGAGCAGCGGCCACAGGTACTGGTTCCAGCCGTAGATGAACATGATCACGAACAGCGCCGCGATGTTGGTGCGCGACAGCGGCACCAGGATGGACCAGAAGAAGCGCATCGGACCGGCACCGTCGACCTTGGCGGCATCGACCAGTTCATCGGGGATGGTCAGGAAGAACTGGCGGAACAGCAGCGTCGCCGTGGCTGAAGCGATGAGCGGCAGCGTCAGGCCTGCGAAGGTGTTGATCAGCCCGAGGTCGCTGACGACCTTGTAGGTGGGCATTATCCTCACCTCCACCGGCAGCATCAGCGTGATGAAGATCATCCAGAACAGCAGCATGCGGCCGGGGAACTGGAAGAACACGACCGCGTAGGCCGACAGCAGCGACACGATGATCTTGCCGACCGTAATGACGAGCGCCACGATCATGGTGTTCTGCAGCATCTCCAGCGCCGGCGTGCCGCGCGTGCGCTGGCCCTGACCGGAGGTGAGCGCCTGCTCGTAGTTCTCGACCAGCTGCGGACCCGGGGTGAGCGGCATCTGGCCCCGCGAGATCGTGGGGGCGTCCCAGGTGGAGCCGATGAACGTCAGGTAGATCGGGAAGGTGAAGATGATGACACCGAGGATCAGCACCAGGTGCGGGATGATGTTGACCTTGCGTCCGACCATCAGTAATGCACCCGCCTCTCGATGAAGCGGAACTGCACCGCAGTGATGATGATGACGACCGTCATCAGGACGACCGACTGGGCGCTGGAGCTGCCCAGGTCAAGGTTCAGGTAACCGTCGCGGTACACCTTGTAGATCAGCGTGGTGGTCGCGCGGCCCGGACCGCCGCTGGTGAGCGCGTCGATCGTACCGAACGTGTCGAAGAACGCGTAGATGATGTTGACGACCAGCAGGAAGAAGGTGGTCGGCGACAGCAGCGGGAACACGATCCGGAAGAATCGGCGTACCGAGCCGGCGCCGTCGATCGCTGAAGCTTCGATGATCGACTTGGGGATCGACTGCAGTCCGGCGAGGAAGAAGATGAAGTTGTAACTCACCTGCTTCCAGGCTGCCGCCAGCACGACGAGCAGCATCGCCTGGTCACCGTTGTTGCGGTAGTCCCAGGGGATGCCGATGGCGTTCAGGCCACGGCCGAGCGTGCCGATGGACGGGTGGAAGATGAACATCCACAGCACCGCCGCGATCGCAGGGGCTACCGCGTACGGCCAGATGATCAGCGTCCGGTAACCCGTGGCGCCACGGATGACGTGATCGGACATCACGGCCAGGATGAGCGCGGGGATCATCGCCAGCAGGGTGACCGAGACGCTGAAGATGATGGTGGTCCGGGCCGAATCCAGGTAGAGCGGGTCCTGGAACAGCACCAGGTAGTTCTCGAGTCCCACGAAGATCTGGCGGAAACCGAACGCGTCCTGGATGAACAGTGACTGATAGATGGCCTGCCCGGCAGGCCAGAAAAAGAACACCAGCGTGATGATCAGCTGGGGGGCAAGCAGCAGATAAGGCAGGAACTTGTTCCCGAAGATTGACCGGCGGCGCACTCAGCCTCCTCTGACGGCGGGCGCAGGTGCCAGCGGATTGACCCGGCTGGCACCTGCGCTGCGTCGATGACTTGTCAGTTTAACGCTTGCTTACTGGTTGGCACGCTCGAACTGGCGGAGGACGACGTTGCTGCGGCGCACGGCGTTGTCCATCGCGGTCTGGGCGTCCTGCTCACCCTGCAGGGCGAGTTCCAGCTCTTCCTGGATGATGTTGCGGATCTCGGGCATGTTGCCGAGGCGCGGGCCGCGGCTGTTCTCGGTCGGCTCGGCCGCGGTCAGCTGCAGGTAGGGAACGTCCAGGCCCGGGTTCTCGTCGTAGAAGCCGCTTTCCTGCAGCTCTTCGAAGATGCCGAAGGTGATCGGCAGGTAACCGGAGACGGTGTGCCAGTCGCGGACGACTTCAGGCTGGCTCATGAACGCGAAGAACTCGGCGACGCCGCGGTACTCTTCCTCGCTGCGGTCCGGGGCGGTCATGACCCAGAAGCTGGC